>OIYP01000467.1_pt1 | contig 26220 bp, 19 predicted proteins | sample 1588261 | NCBI WGS metagenome assembly OIYP01 (sample SAMN03283293) | human gut metagenome | biome: human-associated habitat; material: feces | host: Homo sapiens | place: Peru | collected 2012
ATTTCGTGTTTTTGAGTCATTTCCTGCGGACGGTTTTCACCAAAAACTCTTTGTCCGCCGTTGTATGCCTCCATGAGCTTTTCTGGAATATGATATTTTGATACGGCTACCAATGTAACGTAGTCCGGTAATTCTGCCTTTATTTCTGATATAGCATTAGTTATTGTCTGCATTCTTGCTTTCTATTTTTACAAATCCTTCCGGTGCGGCTTCTTCGTAATGAAAAACGTCGATGATTTTGGTCTCGGAAACGGATGTTATGCCATAATCGGATATGGAAGACTTCATTCCTTCATCCAAACATTTAATGGCATCGCGTAAATCGGAAGCATTCACCAGTATGACTTGAGCAACCTGCTTTTCCACTCCTTTCTTCTCGTCTATGGTTGTGATTGCAATTTTGCACTGATACCATTTGTCGGCACTTTCACTTTTGTTTTCGAACATCTCCGCAAAACGTGCACGTTTTATATCGCTTACTTCAAATTCACCGCTTATAAACGGCTTCATTTCCTTTATTATTCTTTTTTCTGCTTCCGTAAAATTAAGAGCGTCTACCAGATATGACTCGGCTTGTTTGGCTACTTTTCCTTCGCCTATTTCTTTCTCGTATTTTACTTTGCATTCAAACCAATTATACATAACCTTGTTCCTTTTTTAGTAGATGCAAAGATACGTTTTTTTGCGATTTAATTTCAATTCTTCCGACAGGCAAACTGATTATACGATACATAAAATTCATATAACAGTATAAATATGGTTCCGTAAAGCATATTGTAATACAGTAACTTATAATCTAGAAAAATATAAGGCATATATTTTGAAATACAAGGCACTTATTTTAAAATATGTGCCTTGTGTTTTTTGCAACATGCCTTGTGTTTTTTTTATGGGAAATATTATCGCTCAAAAAGGAAACGAATATTATAGAGTTTTTCCTTTTTCTTGAGTAAAAAAAAGACCGGACGACATTCGTTTGCCGTCCGGTCGTATATGAAATCAATCTTTACGGTTCATCGGGAAGCAGATTTTTCAAATAATCGTGAATCATCTTTGTAGCATAAAAAGTTGCAACAGCAAGATTCTTATCACGACCACAGTCTTTCTCTAATTTCTGTGTTACTATTTTCTCTGCATTTCCAACAGCAATCCAAATAGTTCCAACGGGTGCTTCATCTGTTCCACCACCGGGACCTGCAAATCCGGTTACGGCTATTGAATAGTCGGAATGAAAAAGTTTGTTTGCACCGATGACCATTTGTTTAGCCACTTCCTCGCAAACAGCACTTCTATTTTCTATTACCTTGGCATCAACATTCAATATGTCTGTTTTCACATGGTCTGCATAGCAAACAATGCCTCCCAAATAATACTCGGAACTTCCCGGAGTAGAAGTCAAAACCGCAGCAACACGTCCGGACGTGCAACTTTCTGCCGTAGAAAGAGTTTTTTTTGTCTTCCAGAGCATTTCGTTGATGTCGCGGCTCATTATTCTTATGTCTAAATTCATAATTGTATTTGTTTTAACTATTAATTTTCACTCGTGAGTAAGCAGGCTTTTCTATGTCGCAAAAATCTTTGTCGAGATATTTGAAGTAAGCAGCGGTAGTAATCATAGCCCCGTTGTCTGTTGTGTAACAGAATTTGGGAATGAAAACTTGCCAACCTTTTGTTTCGGCTTCTTTTTGGAAAGCCTGACGCAAGCCGGTATTTGCCGAAACGCCTCCTGCAACTGCCACACGTTTTATGTCCGTAATTTTAACAGCTTCCTCCAATTTTTTCATAAGAATATCGACAATCGTATGTTCAAGCGATGCAGCAAGGTCTTCTTTGTGATGTTCAACGAAGTCTGCGTCTTCTTTTACGTATTTTCTGAGTTCATACAAAAACGAAGTTTTCAAGCCGCTGAAACTATAGTCCAATCCGGGGATGTTAGGCTTGTTAAAGTGAAAAGCCTTGCAGTTTCCTTTTCGCGCCAATTTGTCTATTATAGGACCTCCGGGGTAACCTAGTCCCATTATCTTGGAACACTTGTCTATTGCTTCCCCTGCGGCATCGTCGATAGTCTGTCCGAGTATCTCCATATTATTATATGAATTTACTTTTACTATCTGCGAATTCCCACCGCTTACAAGCAAACAGATAAACGGGAGCTCGGGAATATTAGCTTCTTCATTTGGTGTTTTAATGAAGTGTGCCAAAATATGCCCCTGCAAATGGTTTACTTCTATAAGAGGTATATCAAGAGAAATTGCCAAACCTTTTGCAAAAGACACACCGACAAGCAAAGAGCCCATGAGCCCCGGTCCTAAGGTAACGGCAATAGCTGAAAGCTCTTCGAGTTTAACTCCTGCTTTTTTTAGTGCTTGATCTACTGTCGGAACGATATTCTTTTCGTGTGCGCGTGAAGCAAGTTCCGGTACGACACCACCGTATGCCTCATGTACAGCTTGAGATGCTGTTACATTGCTCAAAAGAATGCCGTCTTGTACAACTGCAGCAGAAGTATCATCGCAGCTTGACTCTATTCCAAGAATTGTAATCTTTTCTTTTGACATTTGATGTCGGGCTTTTTTTAATGGGTTAGTATTTCAAGACCGTGTTCGCGCATAACAAAAGTATGTTCCCACTGTGCACTCGGAAGTTCGTCTTCAGAAACCACCGTCCAATTGTCTGCAGCATCAATAAAAACGTGCCAATCCCCCATATTTATCATGGGTTCAATTGTAAAGACCATACCGGGAACAAGCATCATGCCTCGCCCCGGCTTCTTTGCATAATGTTCCACGTCCGGGTCCTCATGAAATTCCAAACCAACACCGTGTCCGCATAAATCGCGCACAACAGAAAAACCTGCTGCGTGAGCACATTTTGTTATGGCATAACCAATATCGCTTAAAAAGCCATAAGGTTTTGCCGCTTCCATTCCTACTTCCAAACATTTCTTGGCACAATCCACAAGATTTTGCTTTTCGCGAGAAGTTTTTCCAATAACAAACATACGCGAAGCATCGCTGAAATATCCGTTTAGTATTGTGGAAACATCAACATTGATAATATCCCCTTCTTTCAGAATATCAAATTCGTTAGGTATGCCGTGGCAAACCACTTCGTTTATGCTTGTGCAAACGCTTTTAGGAAAGCCTTCGTAGTGAAGCGGAGCCGGAATGGCGCCATGAGCAATAGTATAATCGTAAACAATTCTGTCAATTTCCTCTGTTGACATTCCTGCGTGAATCTTGGAAGCCACTTCGTCAAGTACGCCTGTATTAACAATGCCGCTAAGACGAATTCCCTCTATTTGTTCTTCTGTTTTGATGAGATTGCGTGGCGGAACTTCTGCTCCGCTTTCTTCGGCAGACATCATCCGACGTTCAAATTCGGTAGGCTCTACTCCGTTTGGAACAGTCCAAAGTTTTCTACGTTTTCTGCTCATGTTGCAAAACGCCTTATTACTTATACCAAATATTGGTCTGATATAGATTCGTTGTTTTCCACGCGGCGAATTGTTTCTGCGAACATTCCCGCAATGGTCAACTGTTTAACTTTTGCGCATCTGTTTGAATAAGGAATACTATCGGTAAATACCATTTCTTCTATAGCAGAATCCTGAATACGTTCACTTGCAGGACCGGACATTACGCAGTGTGAAGCTATTGCTCTTACTGAATTTGCGCCTTTTTCTTTCATCAAATTGGCTGCCATGGTAATTGTCCCTGCTGTATCCACAATATCATCCACAAGAATGACATCTTTTCCTTTTACATCGCCAATAACCTGCATCTCGCTTACAACGTTTGCGCATTTTCTTGTTTTGTTGCAAAGAACGAGAGGACAATCAAAGTATTTTGCATATACGCTTGCACGCTTTGAGCCGCCTACGTCCGGAGTTGCAATGCACAAATTTTTCAAATTCAAAGAAGAAATATAAGGCATCATTATTGTCGAGGCGTAAAGATGGTCTACTGGGACATTAAAGAAACCTTGTTCCTGATCAGCGTGAAGATCCATTGTAATCAAACGGTCAATTCCTGCAACGCTAAGAAGATCAGCTACAAGTTTTGCACCTATGCAAACACGCGGTTTGTCTTTTCTGTCCTGACGTGCCCAACCGAAATAAGGTATTACTGCTACGATATTACGCGCAGACGCACGTTTTGCAGCATCAATCATAAGGAGGAGTTCCATTAGGTTATCGGAATTGGGGAATGTGGACTGTACCAAAAATACATCGCGACCACGGATGGATTCTTCGTAAGAAACTGCAAATTCTCCATCTGCAAAAGTTGTTATTTGCAATTTACCTAATTGACAACCCAATGAAGAGCATATTTTTTCCGCCAAATATTTTGATTTGGTTCCGGAAAAAACCATGTAAGGAAGTTTTTCGCTCATTTTGATTTTCTTGTTATTTTTATTGTATATGTTTCTTCGATATTAAATGACTATTCTGTGGCGCGACGTAGTAAACGGAAATAGCTGATAAATTCTTTGAAATCATCTGCCAATACTGGATTGAATTTTTGCGCCAAAGCTCCGTAAACAACAACTCCACCAAATCCCAAAGAACTTAGAATTTCCACGTTCTTTGTATTTATGCCTCCATAGGCATATACTTTTTCGTCAATTATGCCATTGTTGTGAGCAGCACGCATTTGCGGCATACTGAAAGAGGGTGCGGTTTTATAAGTTGTTGCCGAATCGTTGTCGAAAACAGAACCGAGCATAACATACTTCATGTCATGTTTGCATTCTCTCACTTTGTCGAAAGAATTGCACAGGCACGATACATTTCCCTTATATCCGTATGGTTTTGCAGAGTTACGCTTATTCAAATGAATGCCATAGAGACCGTATTTGTTTTTAAGTTCGAAATTGTCATGAATAACGATTCGCTTTCTTTCACTCTCGGAAAGCATTGACAAAAGACGCTCACACATAGACGCATCACCTTCCGGTTTACGCAAATGAAGAATATCAAGTCCTTCATTGAAGAGTTCGTGTATCAACAGATGCTCTACAACGAAGTATTCAGGTCTTGTTATTACAATCAATTTCATTACCGTGAGCTACATTCGCATTATGCGCTACAAAATTACGAATTTTATACGTAATGTTACCGTTAGCCGCTACTTATTTACCTTTTCGCGTAAATGTCATACATATATAAATACAAAACACACTTGCTTTTGGAGTGAATTTTACGGGTTATAATATCCGAGTTTTCTATTAAATGTCGCATGAAAACCGCGCATAAAAATTGCATAAGGCATCTGTTCAAAAAACATAAGGCATGTTGTAAAAAATACAAGCCATATATTTTGAAATACAAGGCACTTATTTTAAAATATGTGCCTTGTATTTTTTACGACAAGCCATGTGTTTTTCCCCGAAAATAATCATCGCCTGAAATTCGTGGGATTTCAGTCCGGAAAAATCCCGAATTAATGTCCGAAAAAAGCATGCGGCAATTCCCGAACGTAAGCGCGCCGTAAAAGTGTGGGCGAAAATTCGGCGGAGTAAGCATGCAAGTGCCGTTATGTTGCAAACTAAAATTGTCAAAAGTAAAATGCCCGGAGCGTGAAGCGTATTTTTTGGAGAATGTTTCCTTTACATTTGAAAATAAACGAGAACCTTGGCGCGGCGTTAATCGGAAAATGGGTAATTTTGTGTCGTAGGTTGCACTACCGGGGCTTTACCCCCAATAAAAAAGGAATGTAATTCGTATAATTCATAAATTTCAAACATTATGGCAAGATTTCAGAAGTCAGATTTGGAAGCAAAGTACGGAATAACCGGTACTACCGAGGTTCTGTATAACCCTTCCTATGAGGTATTGTTCAATGAAGAAACAAAACCCGAACTAACAGGCTATGACAAAGGTCAGGAAACCGAACTCGGCGCAGTGAACGTAATGACAGGTATATATACCGGTCGTTCGCCTAAGGACAAGTTCATCGTTGACGATGCTAATTCTCACGACACCGTATGGTGGGATTCTGAAGAATATCATAACGACAACCACCGCGCAAGCGAAGCAACTTGGAATACTCTCAAAGAGCTCGCAAAGAAAGAGCTTTCAAACAAGAAGCTTTATGTGGTTGACGGTTTCTGCGGTGCTAACAAAGACACCCGCATGAAGGTACGTTTCATTGTTGAGGTTGCTTGGCAGGCTCACTTCGTAACCAACATGTTCATTCGTCCGCAAAGCGAAGAAGATTTCGAGCAGGAGCCCGATTTCGTTGTTTACAACGCATCAAAGGCTAAAGTAGAAAACTGGAAAGAGCTCGGTCTTCATTCTGAAACCGCTGTGCTCTTCAACGTAACTTCAAAAGAGCAAATCATTCTCAACACCTGGTATGGCGGCGAAATGAAGAAAGGTATGTTCTCAATGCAGAACTATTTCCTTCCTCTTAAAGGAATCGCTTCCATGCACTGCTCTGCAAACACCGACAAGAATGGCGAGAACACCGCAATCTTCTTCGGTCTTTCAGGAACAGGTAAGACAACTCTTTCTACCGATCCGAAACGTAAGCTTATCGGCGACGACGAACACGGATGGGACGACAACGGCGTGTTTAACCTCGAAGGCGGTTGCTATGCAAAGGTTATCAATCTTGACAAGGATGCAGAACCTGACATCTACAACGCAATTCACCGCGACGCACTTCTCGAAAACGTTACTGTTGATGCGGAAGGCAAGATTGACTTTGCAGATAAGAGCGTAACCGAGAATACTCGTGTTTCTTATCCTATCTATCACATCAAGAACATCGTTCGCCCTGTTTCTCACGGTCCCGCTGCAAAGCAGGTTATCTTCTTGAGCGCAGACGCATTCGGCGTTCTTCCTCCGGTGTCAATCCTTACTCCGGAACAGACTAAGTATTACTTCCTCTCTGGTTTCACAGCTAAGCTTGCCGGCACAGAGCGTGGTATTACCGAACCTACTCCTACATTCTCCGCTTGCTTCGGTCAGGCATTCCTCGAGTTGCATCCTACAAAGTATGCAGAAGAACTCGTGGCACACATGAAGAAGAGCGGCGCAAAGGCATATCTCGTGAACACAGGTTGGAACGGTACAGGAAAGCGTATCTCAATTCGCGATACTCGTGGTATTATCGATGCAATCCTTGATCACTCAATTGATGCAGCTCCCACAAAGACTATTCCTTTCTTCGATTTCGAAGTTCCTACAAAGCTCGAAGGCGTAGATCCGGGTATTCTCGATCCTCGCGATACTTATAAGAGCGCAGCGGAATGGGAAGAGAAAGCAAAAGATCTTGCAGCTCGTTTCATCAAGAACTTCAAGAAATATGAAGGCAACGAAGCCGGAAAAGCACTTGTTGCTGCCGGTCCGAAGCTTTAATATTCGAAACCATATAGTAAACCTCCCCGCAACAAGAGAGTTGCGGGGAGGTTTTTTGGTTATATCTCCGCAGCTCTCGCATTATAAATTCACAATTACAGGTACTAGTTTGCCGTTCGTGGCTTTTCATCCTCCGCTTGCTGTTTTTTGTTCTCCATTCGTTGTTTTTCGTTTTCTGTTTGCTGCTTTTTATCCATCGTTTGTCGCTTTTCTTCTGCCGTTTTTTATTTCATGTCTGCCTTTTATGTATGTACTTTTGCAGGTTGTTCTTTCTGTTTTGTTTGTTTCCGTTTTTCGTTTATAACAAATACTCTTTTTTGCAGGAAATCTAAGAAAGTGGAAAACTTTTTGCTTTTGCAAAATAAAAGGAATTGCCTGTTTGGGAAAGAAAAAGATTTGTAAATCAGAATATTTTGCTTTTTGTGTTGAAGTAAAAGTTTTCTATTTGGGGAAACTTTGAAAAATTCTTGGCGAAAAAAGTTTTCTTTTTCGGGAAATTTTTTCTTTGTTTTGTGGTTCGCATGTTGCCCGAAAATTATATCTTTGTAAACGAAAAGGGATGCGAAAAGCGAGGCGAGATAATGCAACTTGTTAAGATTTCGACAGATACGAATGAAAAGCCTCGGGCTTTGCGATAAAATACCTTGGAAATAGTAGTTGGGCGGTTGCAAAAAAAGAAAACTTTGTCCCGATAAAAACATAAACCTATCAAAGACTAAAACCTATAAAGAATATGTGTTACGACAATTTCTTAATTACCAAACGAGACGGAACCACAGAACGTTTCTCTCTTGAGAAAATAAAAAGCGCGATATTAAAAGCTTTTGAATCGGTAAGCGAACATGTTCACGCCGAAGACATTCAGCGCGTAATGGACAACCTTCGTTTTTGCAACGGAATGAGTGTTGAGGACATTCAGAACCAGGTTGAAATCGCCCTTATGCGTGAGAATCATTACAAGGCTGCGAAATCTTTCATGCTTTACCGTCAGAAACATTTCGAAGACCGTGAGATTCGCAACAAGTTGAAGTTTCTTATTGATTATTGCAAAGCTTCCAATCCCGCCACGGGTTCAAAATACGATGCCAACGCAAATGTGGAGAACAAGAACATAGCCACTCTTATCGGCGAGCTTCCAAAATCCAATTTCATCCGTTTGAATCGTCGTTTGCTCTGTGATAAGATAAAGGAAATGTATGGCAAAGAGCTTGCCGACCGTTATCTTTATCTTCTCGAGCACCATTTTATATATAAGAACGATGAAACGAGTCTTGCAAACTATTGTGCGAGCATCACCATGTATCCTTGGTTGATAAGCGGTACCAAAAGTATCGGCGGAAATTCCACTGCGCCCACAAACCTCAAGTCGTTCTGCGGCGGATTCATAAACATGGTGTTTATTGTATCGAGCATGCTCAGCGGCGCGTGCGCTACTCCCGAATTCCTTATGTATATGTCTTATTTCATAGGGCTGGAATACGGAGAAGATTACTATAAGCACGCCGATGATGTGGTGGATCTTTCAAAACGTCATCGTACTCTTGATAAAATAATCACGGATTGTTTCGAGCAGGTAGTATATTCCATTAACCAACCCACGGGTGCGAGGAATTTCCAAGCTGTATTTTGGAACATTTCCTATTATGACAAGAACTATTTCGAGAGCATTTTCGGAGATTTCCGTTTCCCCGACGGTTCAAAACCCAATTGGAATGCGCTCAACTGGCTTCAGAAACGTTTCATGAAGTGGTTTAACGCCGAGAGAACCAAGACTGTGCTTACTTTCCCTGTTGAAACAATGGCTCTTCTCTCAAAAGACGGCGACGTTGTGGACAAAGAGTATGCCGATTTCACTTCCCAGATGTATGCCGAGGGACATTCTTTCTTCACATACATGAGTGATAATGCCGATTCCCTTGCTTCGTGCTGCCGTTTGCGCAATGAGATTCAGAATAACGGTTTCAGCTACACACTTGGTGCCGGCGGTGTTTCCACGGGTTCAAAGAGTGTGCTCACTATCAACCTTAACCGTTGTGTTCAAGAGGCTACGCGCCAGGGCAAGCCTTATCTTGACTATATTGCAGAGGTTGTGGACATCATGCACAAGGTTCAGATTGCTTACAACGAGAATCTGAAAGATCTTGCATCGAAAGGAATGCTTCCTCTGTTTGATGCTGGTTACATTAATATATCCCGTCAGTATCTTACAATAGGTGTTAACGGTCTTGTTGAGGCTGCGGAATCTTTGGGATATACTATTTCCGACAATCCCGAGTATTTGAAATTTGTTCAGGGCGTACTCGGCACGGTGGAATACTATAACAAGAAATACCGTTCCAAGGATGTTATGTTCAACTGCGAAATGATTCCTGCCGAGAACGTAGGTGTGAAGCACGCACGTTGGGACAGGGAGGACGGTTACTATGTTCCGCGCGACTGCTACAATAGTTATTTCTACGTGGTTGAAGATACCAACACGCACATACTTGAAAAGTTCCGCCTTCACGGACATAAATTCATAGAACACCTTACCGGCGGCTCGGCTCTCCACATGAATCTTGACGAACATCTGAGCCAGAAACAATATCGTCAGCTTCTCAGAGTTGCCGCAAAGGAGGGATGCAATTACTTTACGTTCAATGTGCCTAACACAGTGTGCAACGACTGCGGACACATTGACAAGCGTTACCTCAAAGAGTGTCCCGTGTGCCACAGCAAGAACATTGACTATCTCACACGTGTCATAGGCTATCTGAAGCGCGTTTCCAATTTCTCCATGGACCGTCAGAAAGAGGCTGCACGCCGTTATTATGACAACCCCTTGCGCGACAAGGACAGCATGGAGACTGCATCCGCCGAGACAAAAGCCAATAATTGATTTCGTAAAGGATGCTGAAATTTGTTGGATACGACATCGTTTTTCAGGAAATACCCGATGAAACGACTCTTGCCATAAATCTTTCGCTTTGTCCCAATCGTTGCAAAGGCTGCCACAGTCCGTATCTTCGCGAGGACAGGGGAGAGGAGCTTACGGTTGAGGCTCTCGACAAAATGATTTCGGAATATGTGGGCGAAGTTACCTGCATTTGCTTCATGGGCGGCGACAACGACCCCCGGGGTGTAGCTCAGCTTGCACGGCATATACACGAACATTTTTCGGGACAGTTTCTGACGGGGTGGTATTCGGGCAAACCGGATTTCCCGAAGGACTTCGACAGCGAGGCATTCGATTTCGTGAAGATAGGACCGTATGTTCCCGAGAACGGACCGCTCAACAAGCCCACGACAAACCAGAGGCTCTATCGCATAAGCCATGACGGCAGTGAGCCGCAGGACATTACCGAAAGGTTTTGGCGAAAATGACATAACGACAAGAACATAATAATTCAATTTTACACGAAGATTCCCGTCCCGAAGTGATTTCGGGTCGGGAATCGCTTTTTTGATGTTGCGGCACCGCTTGCGAAGCGTTCCGGAAGCCTTAAAAATTCGCCTTTGTAAGTTGTTGAAAATCAAGTATCGTTTTCTGCGAAAAATATAAGGCACTTATTTTAAAATAAGTGCCTTGTATTTTAAAATACATGGCTTGTATTTTTCACAAGATGCCTTATGTTTTTCCTATGTTATGACGGGAGGTGAATTTTGATAAGGATTACTGCTCTTTTTAAGGCATGGCGCATGAAAAATATCAGGGAAAACATGATGTCCGAACCATGGAAAAACGCGGTGAGCGTATGGCGCACGGACATATTGCGCATGCGTTTCAAAAAATATGGCTTTATTTGTTCCCGAGGCTTGTTGTCGCCGGCGCGTCAAACCGTCCCTGCGGCTTTGTATGCGTTCTGTTCTGTGGCATGCGGCTCTTATTCCACGTCATACCATTCGTCGTCGTTGTTGTCCGTGTTGTTGTCATCGGGATATGAGTTGCTGTCGTCGTCGGAATCCTCGCTTTCTGCATTTTCCTGCGCATTCGACGGCAAATCGTCCTCCGACTGATAAATATCCGTCTGCTTGTCGAGCTGAAGCTCGGGCTTGATTTTGAGCGGAGCAAATGTCTTGTCGTAGAAGTTAAGATAGTCGGCAATGCTGAAGTCTGTGCCGAGTTTTTCAAGGTTTGCCTTTGAAATTATAATCAGTTTGGCGTGGGCAAAGTGGCGGCGCACACTTGGCGTGTTATACAGCAGTTGCGCGTAAGAGTGAGCTTCGTCGAAGTTTGTGAAACCTTTCACAATCATTTCGCCGAGTCCCTCGGCTGTGGTCTGCTCCAACTCGAAATTGCGTACCGCAAAATTCGTAAAATTATAGCGTGCCACATCATACAGAAGCTGGTTCTCGTCCACGGAATCGGTGGGGTAGGCAATTATGACGTTAAAGTCGGTGTTTCTCTCCGATGAAAGTTGGCGTGCAAGCTCTATGGAGTCCAACACAGCCGCATCGCTCTTGCTTCTTCGAGTCCAAAGCGAACCGATGTCATACATGCCGCTGCCGGGAATCCTACCTTCTTTTATGCCTTTGAGCATGGACTGCGCCAGAGGCGTTATGTCGTCTTTGGGATATGCTTTCACGAGCGTGTCAAGCTCGTTGCGGAACACCTCTCTGCGCCCTTCGGCAAGGTTGGAAAGGGCATCGAGAAACATAAATTTGGGACGGTTGTCGCCATCGGGGAAACGGTTCTTCGACAGTGCGGCATTTTTCAGCACAACTGCGGCGTTGCCCTCGCGAAAAGCATTGTAGGTGGCGGTGTATAGCGAATCTTCAAGATGTTTGCCGTATTTAGAATCGTACTCATAGTTCGGGTCGGTTATCAACTTGGCAAGTTTGTCCTCGGAATACTTTTGCGCCAGTTCGTTCTTGTATTGTTGAGCCAACTGGTGGTTTCCCATTTGCGATTCGAGCAGGAACAGCTGATACAGCACCTCATTCATTTTTTCGTATGTGGGATACTGCGTGTAAACTCTCGTGAGACTTTTTTCGGCAAGAGCATAATTGGCGAGTTCGTCTTTCTCTATTACGCCGGCAGCATGGAGATTTTCCATAATTTTCTTGTTGCTCGCCTCAATGTCTTCTTCGGTTTTGGGAAGTTGTTCGAGATAGTACTCCCTCGTAAGCTTTTCGTTGTCCTTATCTTTGCCCGAAGTCTTTTCTTTCTTGTCGTCTTTTTTTGCAGAAGCGGTGTCGGCAGCGGCTTTGGGCGTTTGCGTTGTGGTATCTTTGGGTTGTGTGCTTTCGTCGCCCTCCTCGCCGGTGGTTTCTCCGTTGTCGTTTTGCGCGGAAAGCTCTTTGTTCGACCTTCGCCAGTTGTCGGCAAGTTCACGTTCGCCCCATTGACGGGCAAATGCCTGTTTACCGTTTTCAACCGCCGTGGGATTGTAGAAATACCAGGCTTTTTTGTCGTTGCCGGTGTTTGTCGAGGCGGCAGAAGCCTGATTGTTGTTTTTATTTGCGTTGCCGGCGGCGTTTTTTGTGCCGGTGTTTCCCTTGTTTCCCGAAAGAATGGCTTTGCGACGCTCTTCGCGGATGCGTTTCTTCTCCAATTCTATGGCTTTGTCGAACACGGCGTTCTGCTTGTCGGTCGGCATTTTTGCGAGAGCCTGCATGCTGTCTTGCACAAACACAGCTGCCGTGTGGGGTTCGAGTTTTGTTATTACTTTGTTCAGAGCCTGTATGCTGTCGTAGTCTTTTCGTTCCTTGCTAATCATGCCTGCGCCTTTGCTCAAGCATCTGCGGCAGGCGGTAAACTCGTTGCGGCTGTAGTAGATGCCGGCGAGTTTCAACAGCAACGCTCCTTTTTCCACGCCGCTGCGCGTGGATTTTGAAACACCTTGCTCGTAGGCTGCCACGGCTTTGTCGGTGTCGTTCGCGGCAAGGTGAATGTTGCCAATGGCATGGTAAATCTGGTCGCTGTATTTGATGTTTTTGGCTTTTTTTGCCATGCGGTTCAGGCGTGAAAGCATGGCTTTCGATTTTCCTTTGGAAACTACTTCCGCCTGAAGCACGCGGGCGTTGAGCTGTACCTCATAGGGAGGACTGAGACTTGCTACTTTTGAAAGCGATTTGTATGCCTGTTTCTTGTCGCCCTTGAGATTGTAAATCTGTCCCAGCAGAAAATGGATTCTTGCCTTTGCCTGCGAGCCTTTTGTATGCTTTGCCATTCGCACGAGATAGGGAAGTGCTTCGTCATACTTTTGTTGGCGCACATAAAAGTCGGCATACGAGGCATCGAGTGTTTTCTTGGCGGAATGGGGTACGCTGTCGCGCCCTATTTTATTGCGAAAGATGTCTTCGGCATCATAAAACCAGTTGAGTTCGGAGTAACATGCGGCAAGCCATGCGCGGCTTTCGGCGAGCACGTCCGGTTCGGCGGCATAAAGGCGGTTGATGTATGAGAACGTGGATGCGGCTTCGATGAATTCGCCTTTGTGGAATTGTGAAATACCCATGAGCATCCACGCATTTTTCAGGAAAGGATTGTATTCTTTTTTGGCAAGAATCTTTTTTTGTTTGGGTGTGCGTTTGCGTGTACGGTTTATTTTCGGCTTGCGTTTTATGGAGTGGTTTTTAATGGCTTTTTCGCATTTCTCGATAGCCGTGTTGAAACTGCTCTTTCCCATGTCGGCTGTGCCTTTGTTGCTCACGGCGAAGACGGGAAGCATTTCGGTGAAATTGTCTTTGTTGCCTTGCTGTTGGGCAAGCACTCCCTGTTTGTAAGCCTCGTGTCCGTTGAAATATGTGTTGTATCTTGCGGTGAACGAGTGGTAGAAGCGCGTTACGGGTGTGTTTTTGCTTGTGGTGCATGCGGCAAGCACTCCCACAAGAATGAGTAACAGACAGATATGTAACGTGTATCGCTTCACAGGGGTGATGAGTTTTGTTTGCGCCATGCCGGTTGCGACTGCGCACAATATATTTATTAACGGTAAAGTGGCGGGGGTTATTGCAGGGAATGGGTATAAAAAGACGCGAAAAGAGATATTTTAGGGGGAAACGGGGTTGGGACTAAGTTGTATGGCGTGAATTTTTGAAGCTATGTGAAGGCAGAAAAAAACACATGGCTTTTGTTTGAAAATATAAGGCATATATTTTGAAATAAGTGCCTTGTATTTTAAAATAAATGCCTTGTATTTTTGACCATTTGCAAACATCGGATAAACAATGACTTACAAGAGGGGCAAAATGAACCTGAAAAAACGAGAAACGGCGTGCCCTGAAGCACGCCGTTTCCTATGTTGTTTGCGGGGTTCGCCTTTCTTAGCGGTCGGTAATGATTACCTGATATTTGAAGTCCTTGACTTTGCTGTCGTCTATGGCTCCGTCGGCAAACCATCCCTGATGGTGGTCGGAGAAGATGTCGAGTGTTTCGTCGATGGTGGTGGAGCTTGCAGTTTCCCAACGGGTGCAAATTACGGGACGACCGAATTTGTAGGCAACACTATTCAACCAACCGAGTTCGGGATTGTTTTGCGAGGAATTGATAGAGGCAATGTCGCTCAACTGCCAGCACAAGTAAACGAGATTGATGCCTGCGTTTCCGAAGTTGAGCCTGTCCCAACCTCCGCCGCCTGCGTAGTGCTCGAGCTGAAACTTATAGTCAAAGTCTGCGGCGAATTTGTTGGTGCTCACAGCGGGAGTTGCAAACACGGGACGGTTTGGCGACTGGCTGCGTGCGGCTTCAAAGAGTTGCGGAATGAGGTTGAGCAACGTGGATGTGAGCGATGCGCCTGCTCCGGCGCGGTTGTAAAGCTCCCATGCCAGGATGCGCGGGTCGTTGTTATAGGTCTTAATCATGTTTGAAACGTAGTTTTGCAAAGCAGTGGCGTTACGCTTTGCATAAGTATCGTTCACGAGCATAGGAACAACGGTCATGCCGTATTGGTCGGCAGTTGCGAGAAGTTCTTCAAACTGCTGGATGTATGTGGCGTTGTTTCTGTTGTATGTATCGAAGTTCATCTGAACCGACACACTGTTGTAAATGCCTTTCGGACCCTGTTCCTTGATTCCGGCAATGGCTGCCGCAGGAGTTTTGTAGTAAAGACCCTTGATTGGACCGCGGTTCATTTGCGCCCAAGCCTTCCAGGAAGGCATCTTGTAGGTTTCGCCCGCCACGGTGGTGGTTAGCGGAGTGTACTTGAAGCTCTTGATGTCGTCGTCCTTGATGTTGCTGCTGCTCGTGGCCCAGTTAACGTGGTAGGGAGCGAATTCTTCTTGCAGTTTGTTGGTGTTGAGGAAGAACAAGGGACGATGATACTGTGTGAAGATGTTTGCAAGTTGCGAAGAGCTTATTTCGGCATTGCCGGAAGTGGTGAAGGCGGTAACATCGCTTACTTGCCACATGTAATTTACGTAGTCGGTGGCTGTGGAGTCGGCTTGAACATCGCTTACGAGCATGGGCGTAGCAAACATGGGCTGGTTGGGGAATGTGTAACGCACATAGCTGAACAAATATTGGAACACGGTTTTGAAGTTAGCCGGTTCTGTGGCTGAAGTTTGCTCAAACAGACACCAGCCTGCGAAACGTCGGTCGTTGTAGAACTTGTCTATTATATTATATGCGTATGATGCGAGCGAGGCTCTGGCAGTGGAGAGATTTTCGCTGGTCAGCAAAATGGGCAATACCCTTAATCCCGCGTTCGAAGCCTTATTGGCAAGCGAGCTAATGGTATTGTAGTATGACGATGCGCCGTTGCTGTTGTAATTAGCGTAGCTGAGTCGCACGGCTATACAGTTGTATGCGCTGTTTGAGGAGTGCTGGTTAAGATAAGAATTGGCTTCGCTCACGGAATTGGTGTAACGAATTTTGAGAGGTTCGTCGCACATCCATTTCCATGCTCTGCGCGGAGTCCATTTCTCGGTTTCTTCGGCACCGGGATAGATGGTTTCGGTTGTATATTTGAATTGCTTCACATATTCTATCTCGCGTTCGTCCACAGGGTCGCCACCTGCGTAAACAAGATTGTGGAACATGGGCTCGAAAGCGTAATAAGTGGAACGATGCCATTTAACTTCCCAGTTAGGATCGCTTGAGTAAAGTCCCCAAGTATAGAAACCTATATTATATTTGGCACATTCACGCAAAGAAGTGGCAACACCCGAACCATTCGGACGGGTAAGTGCTTCGGTACAAATGATAGGGCGGTCGCTAATGCTCTTTAGTCTCTGCACAACTATACCTACGTTTGAACTGTGTCCCTCGTTCATTCCGTAATCATGGAAATTGTGTATATCCATCTCTGCTTCGGCAGCATTACGTTGGGCTTTGTATTGACCACCATCGGCACCGCTGTTTGCATCCCATATAATAGAAGCACTGATAGCCTGGGTGCAGCCCTCCTCACGTGCCCATCGCGCCATGAGACGGATGGTTTGCATTATTTCGGGCGTGTTGTTGTCGTACATTGGGGGTTCGTTCCAAAGGTCCCACATTATAATGCGTTCGTCATTGCGGAAGCGGCGCACCACCTGCCTTACAAATCCTTCAAGTCGCAGAGAGTCGGCTGTGGAAGTGGGAACGTGGGCAAATGTGAACACTGGTGAGAGTGTCATGCCGTATTTCCATGCAGCGGCTGCGGCATTTTCCACGCTTGCTATATAATCTTGTGCATTTCCTCCGCCCAAAAACCAACGAACGGAATTGTAACCGAAACTACTGGCAAGTCTTAGAGCTTCGTCCTGGCTTATGGCGTTGCAAGGAGGAATGGGATGGTTTATTCCTTTTATGACTCCCACCTTGTCAAACCAAGCCTGCGCCTGCGCTTTGCTCCACTGCGGACGTTCGTTAGGGTGGTCGGAAGAGGACGATGCCACTATGATTTTTTTAGAAGTCGTGCCGGTTTGAGCGGATGCCGAAAAATATACGGGCAATGCCGCGAATGTGCACAAAAGAAGTTTTTTGCTGAAAGTATTCATGGATGTTGTTTATTGTATTTGCAATATCTTTTTTGGAATGTCGGGTGGGTTGAACTATAAAAATGAAAGCAAAACATGCTATCTGCTTACAAAGATATAAAAAATCCCACAAACCTTGCGGCTTGTGGGATTTTATTATGTGTACTAAGGATTTACTTTACCAAAACTTTGTCTTTGCCGATAATGTAAACACCCTTCTTCAGACCGTCTTTGGCATTTGCTGCCTTAACGTTCTTCTTGACGAGCACACCATCGGTGGTGTAAACGTTAACTCTGTCGGAAGTAGAAACAACAGCGTTGTTTATGCCGTTAACAATGTCGCCGTCAACATAAAGTACGAAGTCTGTGGAAAGTTCTTCGTTGTTAACAATCTTGCTTGCGTTGATGTAACCGCGCTGTCCAAATATTGCAGAATCTTCGCTGTCGCCGATAGAAATAATCGAGTCGGCTTTCACAATACCTGCGTTAGCGGGCAGAACAGTATAGTCAAGTGTACCAACAATACCGTTAGCTTCTTTCACTTCCGTTGTAAATTCGTTAGCGAAAGGCAAGAACATTCTCGTAGATTCGTTACCGTCGTTATATTTAGTAACATCGCCGGCAACAACAACCATAGGTTCGCCTGCTTCAAACGAAGTCTTGTTGTAGAGGAATACTTGTTTTCCGTCTTCGGAGACACCCTTGATGCCATATGTGGCAATTTCGTTGTCGGTATTGAGGTTTACTACGTCTCCGTTGTTGTAAGCGTACGGAAGAGTAATCACTGTTGCGCTATTGTTGCGGATTGTGATTTCTGCGTTTTCTATTTCGCTTTCGTCAACAGCCACGAAGTCCCAAGCGGAAGGCGAATCGGTAGTTCCATCCCATGTTACGAGAACTTTACGTCCGTCTGCGTGGATAGGAATACCCCAAGAGTTTGCTTCGTCTTGGCATATGATATTGAACTGACCGCTCTTGAGAAGCACAAGCTTGTAAGGCGCAGGAGCATTCTCCATTCCTACGAATCCGTTACGGTTTCCGCTTGTGCCGAGGTATGTACCTGTTGCGCGGTTCTGCAGTCCGTAAACGTCGGCATTCTCATTTCCTTCAATCTTAACAAGTCTCCACATTGAATACGGATCAACAGGAACGGTGTCGGAAAGGATGCCGCTTGCATGATCATAGCCACTCCAAGTAACAGCATTCTTCACGTCATCCCAGTAAGCCGATCTTGTAGCATTAGCATGGGGAGCCATGATAACATTTCCGTAGCACCATCTTGACCAAATGTCTCCCGTGCCGCCTTCATCGGCACTGCCGCCGCGAGAGTTGTCTCTGTTGGTGATATAATACCAAGCATTTACCTCAGGTTTCTTTTGCTGGCTCTTGTAAAGCGCGAACGCTGTTTCGAGAGCATTAAGGTTCTTTTCAAGATCAGCCTGCTGCGGTTGCTCATGGTCATAAGATTCAGCTTCTTCAACTGCATTGTTGATAGCATCGAGTTCGTTCGATTCTACATCGCCCCAGAGACCTTCGTCTGAGAATTTGGCAACGTATTCTTTGACTTCGTTTATCTTATTGTCGAGAGGTTCGGTCTTAGGAGTGAGAGCGTCGATCTTTTGTGTGAGTTCTATCATCTTATCTACGTCTTCCTGAGTTGCAGTATTGTTCGCAATCTTTTCTTTTGCCCCGTCAATAAGAGGTTTAAGTTCATCCACGAGAGCCTTCATGCCTTCCACGTAGTTGTAAGGTGAGTTTGCTTCGTCGAGTTCGCTCTTGTAAACCTGGAACTCGCCGATGGTGTACATCATGCAAGACTGCGGAACTATGGTGCTTCTTACAAGGAAGCGGATGTAACGATATTGCTGGTCAAGACCTCTCACGGGATAGTAAATGTAACGTCCGGTGGAGTTCATGTCAGCACCTTCGGGCTTGATGTAAGAGGTAAGATCGGTGTAGTTTCCTACGTGAGTCCAGTCAGCCTCATCGAAAGATTCCAAACTTGCCACGTCGGTGTTGTTTGTAGCGTAGATGTCAATGTTGCTCCAGCATTCTTTCCAGCCCCAGTCGTTGTTACGAAGACCGAAATAGAATTCGAAGTTGTCTACAGGATTACTGCGAAGGTCTACCTGCAACCACTGTTGACCTTGTCCTTCTTCAACTTTGCTGCCCCAGGTACCGGAATCCCAAGAACTCTGGAAACATGTGTTAAGGTCGCCGTCAATGAGGTGAGCATAGCTTGTATAAGAATCGTTTACCTGAGTACCCCAGACTTGTCCCTTCAAAGGTTCTGCTTCGTTGGTTTCCTTAATAAGACCGTCGTTATGGTCGGAGTTATATCTGAACACAGCTTTGTAAGCCGGCTCGGCTTTTTGCAAAGCATTGGTATAAGCCTGATTGATACGTACCTGTTCCGATGCGTTCAAGATGCTGTCAATAACAGCCTGATTGGTTTCTCTTACGAGTGTCCAAGTCTTAATGTTGTTATAGTCGTTGATGTTAATCACACCGCTTGTTTCAGACTTGTAAGTCTTAAGAGTATAGTCGGCATTGTCTACAGTGTTGGATATATGCCATACACCGTTGCTGTAAGCAAATTTTTGAGGAACGGTCTGTTCGGAAGTTGTTGCTATACCGTTTGCAGAATTGCTGCTTGCGTAACGACCGGATTCAACACCCTGAATAGAATATGTGTCGTCGCCAAGATTCTTTATGTTGAAAAGATACTGACCGTTGTTCTTGCGAAGAACTCTCCAGCTTAAATAGTTTGTAGTCGGGAGATACATTGCAATCTTTCCTTTCTCTTGGAAACCGTCTTGGGTGCTTACGATATAATAATAGCCGTCTTCAATCTGGCGCATGGAATGATCCTGCTCGTTGAAGTTCTTAACGGCTTCGGCAAGTTTTGCAACCATAGCGTTTACTTCTTTGTCGGAAGCAGAAGCTTCGTCGTACATAGTACGTGCTTCGTTGATAACGTTGTTAAGCTCTGTGGCATCGCCAAGGTTATCGCCGGGGTTAGGACCTACCTTAGAATCTTTCACAACGCCTGCTGCGTCGGTGATAGCTTCGTTGAGTTTGGTGAAATAAGGAATGATTCCTTCTTCAACCTTCTCTACGTACCAAACACCGTCCATGGGATGATAGTCGTTGTTCGAAGAAACGCGATTACCTCCGTCAGCATTCCAAAAGTTACCGTTATCACTTGCATAGAGCTTGAATACGTTGCTGTATTGGTTCTTGAAAGTGTTGTAGGTCTTGCTTGTTCCTGCCATCTGAACAAATCCCCAGTTGTTTCCGGAGGCATTTGATTTGATGTAGGTGGAATCCTGTGTACCGCAGTTCTTGAGTACGAGGTTGCCGTCGGCGTTCTTTATCACGTGCCATACTGCAGATGCGTCCATTGTGGGATCTACTTCGTCATGACCGAGATACCAGATGTTGTCTCTGAAGAAAGGTTTGAGATAAACATCGCTTGCGCCATTCTTGAAAGTATAGTAGCCCTCTTCAATGGGGATTACTTTGCCTGTCAGTGTAGCTGTTGCTTCGTTCAACTCGTTAATGAGAGTCGTGTTGTCGTCTTCGCTGCCCTGAGCTGCCACTGCTTTGTCAAGTACAGTTTTGAAAGCGTCAAAGTCTGCCTGTGCAACCTGGCCGGGGTTAGTACCAACGGTAAATTGCTTGCCTTGTGCTGTGGTGATAGCCTCGGTAAGTTTGATAGCGTTGGTAATGTTCTCGGCGGGAACGGGTACGAGCTGCGTTGCAGAGTTTGTGTTCTGTGCCTTAAGTGTACAGATGTTGCCTTCCGAGCTTACAGAGAAGTTGTAATTGTTGTCGGTGGTGTAAATGTAAACGCTACCGTCGCTCATGTATTTGAACTTGAAGCTGGCAGGATTCAAACCGGTCATAAGAACATAGGGACTTTCTTTGTCGCCTTTGCCTACGGTTTCGATGTATGTGAGTTCCTGTGCGCCGCAGTTCTTGATAGAGTAAGTTTCGCCGTCGGCATTTTTGGTTATGTGCCAAACGAAAGAAGCATCAAAGTTGCTTTCTTCACGAGGGAAAGCTCCGAGACGCCAAAGCTGGTCGCTGTTAACAGGAACCATGCAAGTGGTGGGATCGTCAAGGTCCTTGAAGTTGATGTAGTAGTAACCGTCTTCGGTGTTACCGTCAATTTCGGTTATCTCTACCGGATTCTTGAGAGACTCTTCGTCAACCGGTACAAGATTCCACACCTTGTAACCATAGATGTTGGACATATCACCCCAAAATCCGGCATAGCCGTCATCTTGTGCGTGAACTGCGCCACCATATCCGGGATAACGGTCACCGGCATACTCCATTGTGTAGCCATAACCGTCATCGTAGTGGGTAAGACTGAAGTTTGTGGGGTCGTCAACGTAACCTAAACCACCACCGGGGCTGTTGTCGGCTGCATCTGCGAAACGACCGAAATACTTCTTGTTTACATAGTTCTGGATGGTGTAATGAATTCCATCCTCTGCCTTTGTAAACTTAAACACGAACGGAAGGTCGGAAGGTGTTACCTTCTTGCCTGCGTTGTGCTGAGCAGCGTGAATGCGGTTAACGGTCTTGTCGTCTTTATTAAACAGCAATCCCTGACCTGCATATGCGGTGGAATTGATGTAATAATAACCTTCGGCAAGTGTTTGATCTTGTGCATTCACAGACTGCGTGCTTGCTCCCATTGTGAAAACAAGCAACATGGCAAACATTCTTGCCATCCATAGTACAATCTGTTTCATTGCAAATAAGTTATTAATAAATTGGTTGAACTGTTGTCTTTTCCGGTCTCATGTCTCCGTCGTGTCGCAGGTTGAAGCCTTTGCCGTGTGCCGTATGGAGCCGACAGTGTGGGCAGACAGAGTTTTTTTTCATGGTTGTAAACCAAAAAAATCGCTCCAAAGTTACACAAAATAATTATACCTCAAAGCTCTGTCGTTAAAAAATAGGATAAAAAACGTAAACGTATGGTTAAAGCGACTTAAAATGTGCTTGAAAAAGAGGGGCGATGCCATTGTCGGAACATAAAAACGCACTTTTTTGCTTTTTCGTTTTTGTCGGGCTTTGCGGGGCGGAAAACGGGGTGCAAAAACGGCTTGTTTTTATGCCTTTGTAAGTTGTTGAAAATCAGATGTCATTTTTCGAGAAAAATACAAGGCACTTATTTTAAAATAAGTGCCTTGTATTTTAAAATATATGGCTTGTATTTTTTGCAAGATGCCTTATGTTTCTTTGCCTCCCCGAGCCGCCCTAAAATACTCCCCGTCGCGAATGAGTTTTTTCTGCTTTCATCGGGATTTCCCGGTTTGTTGTGCCCGGACATCGACACATGTTTGCGTGGGCAAAGGATGACAGAGAGAAATATTCTGCGTAATTTTGCAGAATCATGGAAAATTTTCAGACAACGACCCTTACAAACGGGTTGAAAGTTATTTTCGAACCTTCGTCCACGGGTGTGGCTTATTGCGGATACGTGGTTTATGCCGGAACGCGCAATGAAAATCCTGACGAAGAGGGAATGGCTCATTTCATAGAGCATGTCAGTTTCAAAGGCACCGAACGTCGCAACTCGTGGCACATAAACAATGCGCTCGAAAGCGTAGGCGGCGATTTGAATGCCTATACAGGCAAGGAAGAGACGGTTTACTATACCGCCATTCCCAAAGGCGAGTTGCCCAGAGCCATAGATGTGTTGAGCGACATGGTGTTTCACAGCCGATATCCCCAGCGCGAGATTGACAAGGAGGTGGAAGTCATTTCCGATGAGATAGAGAGCTACAACGACAACCCCGCCGAACTTATTTTCGATGAGTTCGAGGAACTGCTTTTTAAGGACCATCCGCTGGGCAGAAACATTCTCGGCAATGCCGCACGCCTCAAGACTTACACCACTGCCGATGCCGTGAATTTCACGCAGCGTTTCTATCGCCCGGCAAACTGTACGTTTTATGTTTATGCCGATGCCGAATTTGCCAGAATAGTGAAACTTCTCGAAAAAGCCACGTCCGGACTCGACTCTGCGCCTGCCGTAAAACAGGAAGCGGCTCTTCCTCCGTATGAGGCGTGCGAAGTGGTGCACGACAAGAAGACCCATCAGGCTCATGTGATAGTGGGTTCACGCGCTTTCAGTGCCACGGACAAAAGGAGAACGGCTTTCTTTTTGCTCAACAACATTCTCGGCGGTTCGGGAATGAGTTCGCGCCTTAATATAATATTGCGTGAGCACAGCGCATTGGTTTATACGGTGGAAAGCTATGTGGCTTCTTACAGCGACACGGGAGTTTGGGGCGTTTACTTCGGTTGCGACCCGAAAAATGTGGCTCGCTGCCGCAAACTTCTGGTTTCCGAACTTGCTCGTGTTACTTCCGCGCCGCTCACTCCCTCGCGTCTTTCGATGGCAAAGCGCAGGCTTAAGGGACAACTGCAACTCTCGCGCGACAGTTTCAACAGTTACGCAATAGGCATGGGACGTGCGTTCGCCAAATTCAACCGACTGCGCGACATCGACGCACAGTGCCGCGCCATAGACGCTCTCACTGCCGAGGAAGTGATGCTTGCGGCAAGAGATGTCATTTCTCCCGACAAACTTACAACGCTTATATATAATTAAAGGCGGCTCAAGAGCCGCCTTTAATCTTTTCCTTTGGTCCGTGTCCCCGCGCAAATCCCCGCAAAGGGGTGGTGGTGCAGGACTATCAGGACAGGCTTTCCTTTATCTTGCTTATCATTTCTTCGGGAGTGAGTGTGTTCTGCTCATGACGCTCCATGTTTTTGAGCGTAACCGTTCCCGACTTCGCCTCGTCCTCGCCGATCAGAGCCACAAAGGGTATGTTGTTGTCGGCAGCGTATGACATTTGTTTTTTCATCTTGGCACTGTCGGGATAAATCTCTGTTCGTATTCCGGCTCTGCGTGCCTGTGCTGCCAATGTCAGACATTGCGCAGTTTCTTTCTCGCCGCCGAAATTCACAAACAGCAGTTGGGTGCCGGTTTTCGCCTCCTTGGGATAAAGATCCAGCCCGTTGAGAACGTCATATATTCTGTCGGCACCAAACGAAATGCCTACACCGCTAAGTCCGGGCATTCCGAAAATGCCGGTAAGGTTGTCATATCTTCCGCCGCCGGTTATGGAACCTATCGCATAGTCAAGAGCTTTTACTTCGAATATACATCCTGTGTAATAGTTCAGACCTCGTGCGAGCGAAAGGTTGAAAGTTACGGAATTTTTCAGAGAAGAATTTTTCAATGCGCCTAACACGAACTCCACTTCCCCGATGCCTTTCATTCCTGTCTCGCTGTTTTCAAACTGCTTGCGCATTGTGGCGATTTTTTCTTCGTTGCTGCCCGAAAGAGCAATTATAGGTTCGAGATCTTTCACGGCTTCTTGCGAAATACCTTCGTCGAGCAATTCTTTCTCTACGCCTTCGAGACCGATTTTCTCAAGTTTGTCAATCGCCACGGTTACTGCAGTTATTTTGTCGGCGGCACCTATTTTCTCGGCAATGGCTGCAAGAATTTTGCGATTGTTGATATTTATGTCCACACGTATGCCGAAACGGCTGAAAACCTCGTCTATGATTTCAACCAGTTCCACCTCGTTGAGCAGCGAGTCGCTTCCCACCACATCGGCATCGCACTGGTAAAACTCGCGATACCTTCCTTTCTGCGGGCGGTCGGCTCTCCACACCGGCTGTATCTGATAGCGGCGGAAGGGCATCTTTATGTCATCGCGATGTTGAACCACAAAACGCGCAAAAGGCACGGTAAGGTCGTAGCGCAATCCCTTTTCGCATATACGAGCTGCGAGTTTGCCCACACTTTCCGAGTTGAAATCCTCCTGCGAAACGCCATTGAGAAAATTACCGCTGTTCAGAATCTTGAAAAGAAGCTTGTCGCCCTCGTCGCCATACTTTCCCATGAGAGTGGAAAGGTTTTCGAGTGCCGGCGTTTCTATTTGTCTGAAACCGTAAAGCTCGTAAACTTCACGAATGGTATTGAAAATATAATTGCGTTTCGCCATTTCCTGCGGCATAAAGTCGCGTGTGCCTTTGGGTATTGAGGGTTTTGTTGCCATCTTAATAAGTTTTTTTCGTTTTGCAAAATTACGCTTTTCCACTCACATCTTCTAAAAAACAAGTGCCCAAATGCTTCCGCACACGCTAAAACAAAATAATCCGCGTTCTCAATATATCCGAAACATAAAGGAAATGGAAAAAACAAAGAACATAGAAAAGTGGAAAACCCTCGGTAGCGAGTATCTCATAAAACGCCCGTGGCTCACGGCGCGCAGGGATTGTGTGCAACTGCCGTCGGGTGTGGTGCTCAACGAATACTATGTGTTGGAATATCCTGCGTGGATAAATATAATAGCCCGCACAAAAAACGGCGACTATGTGGTGATACGTCAGTATCGCCACGGACTTGACGATGTTTTCTGGGAAATTGTGGCGGGCGTTGTAGACGAATCAGACAAATCACCCCTTGATGCCGCAAAACGAGAACTGTGGGAGGAAACCGGGTATGGCGGAGGCGAATGGCGGCTTCTCGCCAAAATAGCACCGAATCCGGGAGCAATGAACAACCTGTGCTATTGCTTTGTGGCGGAGGGCGTGGAAAAAATCTCAGACCAGCATCTTGAGAAAACCGAAGACATAGCCGTGCATCTCATGAGTGAGAAAGAAGTGAAGCGTGAAATGACAAACGGCGGATTCATGCAGGCGTTGATGCTTGCGCCTCTATATAAATATATGTACGAATCACGTTAGCGGAACGCTGCCTCCGATCTGCGCAACAGTCCAAGGGAAACGACCATGGTTTTCCCCTTTTTGCCATGCTGCGGAACGTTCAAAAACGTCGTTTTCTACCATATTGTATTTCAGATATTTGGAAAGGCGGAAAATACAAGCCATATATTTTAAAATACAAGGCACTTATTTTAAAATAAGTGCCT
>OIYP01000468.1_pt1 | contig 26169 bp, 26 predicted proteins | sample 1588261 | NCBI WGS metagenome assembly OIYP01 (sample SAMN03283293) | human gut metagenome | biome: human-associated habitat; material: feces | host: Homo sapiens | place: Peru | collected 2012
CCGGTTGAAGCAGGAGCTGGCGGACTTAAAGGATGCCATTCTTGCCGGTAAGGATTTGCGGGCATCGGAAGAGCTTTGCAAGCATGCGGACTGGGTGGAGGAATTTTTACCAAAATACACCGTGACGGCGGACAATATCGAGGGCATTTTAGAAAAAGAAGTGGGTCTTGTGTTTGCGGAAGTCCTTACGGATGCCGGTGTTTACAAGCACACGTCTGAGGGCAGAAGGGCATTCCACAGATTTCTTGCTACATTGGAGTAATTATGTTAAAACAATTTACAAAATATGTTCTGCAAAGTGTTGCCGGAATGGTGGGCATTTCTGTCTACATTCTGGCAGACACTTTCTTTATCTCCCTGTATTCCGGCGCGGACGGGCTGGCCGTCTTAAACCTGATTTTGCCGGTATTCGGTCTGGTGTATGCCATTGGCGCTATGATCGGCATCGGCTCGGCTACCCGGTACCGTATCAGCAAGGCGAAGGGGGAACCGGTGGATTTTTATTTTACACAATCCGTTTTGTGCAGTGTGCTGTGCAGCATTCCGTTTATCCTTATCGGTATTTTCCTGCCGGAAAAGCTGCTGCAGCTTCTGGGCGGCGATGCGGCGCTGACGGCACTGGGTAAGGATTATCTGCGTATCATTCTGATAGCCTCTCCTTTTTTCATGACGAATTACACATTTACGGCTTTCACGCGCAACGACCATGCACCGGCAACAGCCATGCTGGGTTCCATAGCGGGCAGTCTGTTCAATATTGTGTTTGACTATGTGTTTATGTTTCCCATGGGTCTGGGGATGAACGGTGCGGCGCTGGCAACGGCAGTGTGTCCGGCGGTCACTATGTCTGTATGCTGCATGCATCTTTTCGGTAAGAACAATCATGTGGAATTTGGATTCCGCAGACCTTCCCTCAGGCATCTGTTTTCCTGCTGCCAGCTTGGAATATCGGCTTTTGTGGGGGAGATTTCTTCTGCTGTTACCACCATTGTGTTTAATATGCTGATCTTGTCCCTTGCCGGTAATATCGGCGTGGCGGCGTATGGCGTAATTGCCAATATTTCCATTGTGGCAATGTCTATCTTTAACGGTCTGGCGCAGGGCGCCCAGCCATTAATCAGTGAATATTACGGGAAAGGCGATACAGCGCATGTGAAAAGGCTCCTGAGGTGGAGCCTGCTTACCGGCCTGGCTACGGAAATCATTATAGTGGGCATCGTTTTTCTGGCTACCGGTCCGCTGATTTCCATTTTTAACAGCGAACAGAGTGCAGAGCTTGCCCGTTATGCCGATGACGGAATACGGCTGTATTTTCTCGGCTATCTGGTTGCCGGCATCAATATCGTGCTGGTGGCTTATTTTTCTGCTGTGGACAAGCCCGGACCCGCAATCACGGGTTCCCTGCTCAGAGGGGTTGTGGCGATTATCTTTTTTGCTATTCTGCTTTCCGCTTTATTTGGCATGACAGGCATCTGGCTTTCCTTCCCATGTGCCGAGGTACTGACGTTTGCAGTGGTACTTGTATTGTCACGGGTGAAGTGACAGTGTATGCTGAATGCTGTATGATGAGTCCGTTTGTATTCTGGTTGCTCTGCGTGAAGTAGCAGTATGTGTTTGACTGTTACCCGGTGATATGAAACTTCTGTCATAATGCTGCATATAGTAGTATAACTTATCCTTTGGAGTGTACTATGGCTTTTTGCAGAACGATAATTCATATCATACAGCCGGGCGACTCTTTTTATAAATTAGCGCAGAAGTACCGGACGACGGTGCCGGATATTATGATGCGCAATCCCGGCGTCAATCCTTATAATCTGCAGGTGGGAGGAAAATTGTATATCTGTTCCGGCGTGGGACAGAACGACATGCAGGAAGAAGAACTGAAGCTGAACAATGAAATGCGGGAGAGCTGGATGCAGCATATTTACTGGGAGCTTATCTTCCAGTCGGCATTTTTGAATGACCTTCCCGGTAAGAGTGCCGTGGAAGAAAGACTGTTGCAGACCGCAGAGGACATTGCTTCCGTCTTTGCTCCTTTTTATTCGGAAAATAAGATTTCCGCATTAACGGATCTTTTGGAAGAGCATATAGAAATTGCAGGAAAAATCCTGCAGGCGATGAAGGATGGCGATATAGAGGAAGAAGAAAAGCAGGATGCTTTGTGGCGGGACAATGCCGCCGGGCTGGCTAAATTCTGGTCGGACAATAATTCCGAGTATGATTACGGCGAGCTGACCATGTACCTGAACCGTCACCTCGATATGACCAGGAATATCATGGAAGCGGAGCTGTCCGGCGATTATAATGAAGTTATCCGGTTGTTTGCCGAGCAGGAAAACCAGATTATGGAGTTAGCGGATTATCTGACAGAGGGTCTGATACAGAAGTTTTTGTAGGGGAAAAATGCTACAATCATGGAAAGAACGGAAGAAGTGAGAAAATGAAATTTTTACTGGTGGCAGTAAATGCCAAATATATTCATTCCAATCCGGCGGTTTACAGCCTGAAAAGGTTTGCCGGGGAATACACCGATGCGGTGGAGATTGCCGAATACACCATCAACAACCGCATGGAGGACATTTTAGAGGATATTTACCGGAGAAAGCCGGATGCCATCGGCTTTTCCTGCTATATCTGGAACATCGGCATGGTCGAGAAGCTGATGGGCGAGCTGCACAAGCTTCTGCCCAGGCTGCCGATGTTTTTAGGCGGACCGGAGGTCACCTATGATGCGGATAAGCTTTTGCGGAAATATCCGTATCTCACCGGCATTTTTATTGGCGAAGGTGAAGCGACCTTTGCCCAGGTGGTGAAGTATTATGTGACAAAGGAGCAGGTGGAAGCACGGTGCGCAAATCTGGGAGAGCAGAGTGCAGCAGGGGAAAAAGTAAATGTGTCGGAAGAAAAGCATAAGTCCCTTAAGGATATTCCGGGTCTTATGCTGAGAAGCGGTATGACACCGGCAAGAGCACCGCTTAATCTTACGGAGGTGCCTTTTCTGTATGATGATATGGCACCTTTTCAAAACCGCATTATTTATTATGAGACCCAGAGGGGATGTCCGTTCCGTTGCAGCTACTGTCTGTCATCCATTGATAAAACCGTGCGTTTCCGGGATATTGAGGTGGTAAAGAAGGAGCTTGCTTTTTTCCTGGAGAAAAAGGTAAAGCAGGTTAAATTTGTAGACAGGACCTTTAGCTGCAATCACGACCATGCCATGGCTGTCTGGCAGTATCTGTATGAACATGACAATGGTGTCACTAATTTCCATTTTGAGATTGCGGGAGATATCCTCCGGGAGGATGAGATTGCACTGGTGGCAAAGATGCGTCCCGGTCTGGTACAGTTTGAAATCGGCGTGCAGTCCACAAACACCGATACGCTGCGGGAAATCCGCCGTGTGATGGACATTGAAAAGCTGAAACAGGTGGTGGCTGCCTTAAAAGCGGCACACAATGTGCATATTCATCTGGATTTGATAGCGGGTCTTCATTATGAAGATTATGACAGCTTTGTCCGTTCCTTTGATGACGTATATGCCATGGAGCCGGAACAGCTCCAGCTTGGCTTCTTAAAGGTGCTGAAAGGCTCCTATATGGCAGAAATGGCGGAAAGCTATGGTCTTGTTTATACCGATTACGCACCGTATGAGGTGTTGTATACCAACTGGCTCTCCTTCACGGAAATCTGCCGGCTGAAACGGATAGAAGAAATGGTGGAAATCTACTACAACAGCGGGCAGTTTGCACACAGCCTGCCGGTGATGATAGCGGATTTTGGGCAGGGAGCCTTTGCTTTTTACGAAGCACTGGCAGATTTCTACGAAGAACAGGGCTTCTTTGTGGAAACCCCCTCCCGGATTTACCGGTATCAGGCGCTGCTTTCCTTTGCAAAAAGCATCCATCCGGGGCGCCAAGAACTGTATAAGGAGCTGCTTCTCTTTGATTTGTATGTGCGGGAAAATCTAAAGAGCCGGCCGGACTTCGCTCCTGATTTACATGATCTGCAGTCTGTAATACATGCATTTTATAAAAAGGAAGAATCGGAAAGAAGGTATCTGCCGCATCTGTCGGAAATACCGGCGCCCCAGTTGTCACGTATGACACATTTAGAGCCGTTTTCCTATTCTGTGTGGGCGACAGATGTGTCAGAAGTGAAGAAATTGCCGGAACAGGCATTCCTTTTATTTGATTATGACCACAAAGATCCGCTGACAAGGGAGGCAAAAGTACTATGGCCGGAAAACGTGTAACAGAAATTTTAGAGAGAATGGATGCCCATTACGGCACGGACTTCAGGTGCTCCTTAGACCATGAAAATGCGTGGCAGCTTTTGATTGCCACCATGTTAAGCGCCCAGTGTACGGATGCCAGGGTGAATATTGTTACGAAGGATCTGTTTGTGAAATATCCTTCCGTGGAGGCCTTTGCGGCAGCAGACCTAAAGGAGCTGGAGCAGGATATCCATTCCACTGGCTTTTACCATAACAAGGCGAAAAACATCATCGCCTGCTGCAGGGATCTGATGGAGAAATACAACGGAGAAGTGCCCTCCGGTATCGACGAACTGACATCCCTGGCAGGTGTGGGGCGAAAGACTGCCAATGTGATCCGGGGAAACATTTTCCATGAGCCCAGCATCGTGGTGGATACTCATGTGAAGCGGATTTCCTTAAAGCTCGGCATTACGAAATCGGACGACCCCGTTAAGGCGGAGCAGGAGCTGATGAAGGTGCTGCCCAAGGATCACTGGATTTTATACAACATCCAGCTTATCACCTTCGGCAGGGAAATCTGTAAGGCGCCGACGCCTAAGTGCGACGAGTGCTTCCTTACGGATTTATGTCCTTCCTATAAACAAAAGAAAGCTGCCGGCAAGAAAAATGGATAAAATAAGTGATTACCTGTGTGTGGATTTGGAAACCACAGGCTTAAACCCGAAAACAGACAAAATCATAGAAATCGGCGCCGTGAAGGTGCGTGGCGGGAAAATAGCGGACACCTTCCAGACGCTGGTTAACCCCTGCAGGCCTTTGGAGGAACGGATTACGGGGATTACAGGCATTACGGATGACATGCTTTTTGGCAAGCCTGTCATAAACGAGGTGCTGCCGGATTTCCTGCACTTTGCGGGAGAGGATATTCTGCTGGGACACAGTGTGCTTTTTGATTATTCTTTCTTAAAAAAAGCGGTGGTGAACGGAAAGGGAAGCTTTGAACGGGAAGGGCTGGATACCCTGAAAATTGCCAGAGTATATCTGACGGAGCTGCCCCACCGGAGCCTGCCTTATCTGTGTGAGCATTTTGGAATTTCGCATAAGGCGCACAGGGCGCTGGGGGATGCCATGGCAACGGTCGCTCTGTACGATAAGCTATGGGAGCTTTTTTCCGGAAAAGAGGGCGCTGAGAAATGTTTTCAGCCGCATAAACTCAATTATCAGGTGAAAAAAGATGCGCCGGCAACGGCGGCGCAAAAAGAAAGGTTATATAAACTGTTGGAGCTGCATAAAATTACGGTAGAGTATTCGATTGAGCATCTGACCCGGAGCGAAGCCAGCCGCTATACGGACCAGATCCTTGCAAAGTACGGACGATGACCTTGCTGCTTAAGGAGGAAAGCCCGGAAGCTTTTTCGATAAGGCTGTATTTCAGGTCACTTTCGCCTTCCTCGTCATACAGATCCGCTAAAAGAAAGTAGGTGTGGCTCACATCGGTGCCGATGGAAACGGCATATTCCAAAACCTGCCGGCATTCCTTTTTTGCCCCGCCCCGGTACAGGACTTCCGCCCATTTCTGCAGGGTGGAGACAAGCAGGGTGTAGTTCTGGTCGTACTCGGTAAGGCATGTGATGTTGGCGGTGCCGTAGGAAAGCTTTAAGTCCGTGTTGGTGTATCCGGTCAAATTGACGATTTTCTGGGTGGACAGGCTCCTTAAGATTTCCTTGCATTCCCCGGAGATGGTTTCATTTGCTGCGGCATCGTCGCTATTTCGGACGGCTGCGGCATCGCCGGTGATGTGGCAGGCAAGCGGCAGCTCCTCCAGAGGAATGGTAATATAAGGAAGATTGTCGAGCGATTTGCGTCTGGTGTGGTTGGCCTCTTCTTCCCGTTTCCAGAAGGCATCCTTCATGCTCTTTTCCATTTTGGAATGGCGCTTGTTCAAAAGGAAGATTAGCAGACAAAAACTGATTAAACTGGACAAAAATAATGTTTTCATATATAATATCCTTTCAGTAGAAAATAGTGCCTGCAGGGGTATGCAGGTTGTGGAAAGGCATGGTAGCGTTATGTTTAATATCTACAGCAGGAAAACAAAAAAGATAATTTCCGCCGTGATTATTATTTTCTTAATCATAGCGATGGTGCTTCCCATGGCACTTGGTATGTAGGCTGCCGCAGGAGCAGGCAGTGTGGTTGGCCGCCATGTGCAGCATGTTCCGCAGCATTATGGTAGCATATTTTCCCGCGGATGACAATTGCGGGAAGGTTTTGAGGAGTAGAGGATATGAAAAAAATGGTTTCAAAAGCAATGCTGCTTTTGGGTACTGTCTTTTGCGCTTTTTCCCTCCTTACGGTAAACGTGGAGGCAAAAGGCGATGACACTCTGAAAAAGGGCGTCTATGCGGAAGAGATTTCTCTTGCCGGCATGACAGAAGAAGAAGCAGCGGAAGCAATAGGTGCGTATGTGGATTCTTTGAAAGAAGCGGAAATCACACTTCTTGCAGCAGGCGGTAATGAAGTGACGGTAACGGCGGGTGAGCTGGGGCTTTCCTGGAAAAATACCGACGTTATCGAAGAGGCAAAGGAGCTCGGCATGCACGGCAATGTAGTGCAGCGATACAAGGAGCTGAAGGATTTAGAGAATGAAAATAAGGTCTATCCCATTGAATTGGGATTTGATGTAACCGCCATCAATAATGTGCTGGTAGAGAAGTGCAGCATTTTTGACCGGGAGGCCATTGACTATACACTGACCCGTGAAAACGGTGCGTTTAAGATTACGGACGGACAGACAGGGTATCGTCTGGATGTGGAAACTTCCATTGATGAAGTGTACGATTACATGACAAACAAGTGGGCAAGAGGAAACGAAACCATTGCCCTGACGGTGGAAGAGGAGCAGCCCAGAGGAAGCGAAGAAGAGCTTTCCTTAGTAAAAGATGTGCTGGGTACTTATACCACATCCTACAAGAGTTCCAATTCCAACAGAAGCGGCAATATAGCCAACGGCTGTCGTCTGATTGACGGCACTATTCTTTATCCCGGAGACGAATTTTCCACCTACCAGACAGTTTCTCCTTTCTCCGAGAAAAACGGATACTATATGGCAGGTTCTTATCTGAACGGCAAGGTTGTTGACTCCCTCGGCGGCGGTATCTGCCAGGTTTCTACCACCCTTTACAATGCCGTTCTGTTATCCGAGCTGGATGTGACGGAGCGTTACAATCACTCCATGATTGTCAGCTATGTAAGTCCCTCCGCGGATGCGGCGATTGCCGAGTCTTCCGGTAAGGATTTCAAATTTGTAAACAATACAGAGCATCCTGTTTACATAGAAGGACATACAGAGGATAAAAAGATTACCTTCACCATCTATGGCGTGGAAACAAGACCGGCGAACCGTACGGTGGAATATGAAAGCGAAATACTGGAAACCATTAACCCCACATCCGACGCCCTTTATCCGGATGCCGCTTATCCGCTGGGTTACATCAGTGTGACAGGCGCCCACATCGGCTACAAGGCAAGACTCTGGAAGGTGGTAAAAGAGGACGGCGTGCAGGTAAGCAGGGAAGTGGTAAACAGCAGCAGCTACAAAATGGTTCCCAGAAGCGCAGTCGTCGGTGTTTCAACCGCAGATGCCAATGCTTACAACGAGATTATGGCAGCATGCGGCACCGGCAGCATTGACCATGTGAAAAACGTGATTGCCATTCTTAACGCACAGCAGGCAGCGGCGGCGCCTGCAGCACCCACTGAATAAACATAAGAAGGTATTGTGTATGAAGGTCGGTAAAGTATCGGAAAGTGTTTTGAAACGTTCCGTCTTAAAGCAGATTACCAATCAGAATAGTGAAGTTAAAAATGGCGCAGGCATAGGGGAAGACTGCGCTGTTTTTGCGCAGAAAAACGGATACACGGTACAGTCCGTCCAGACCTTTTTTGTGACATCTCCGTCAGAAGTATATGTGCCCATTATGAAAGCGGTAAACGGTATAGCCGTAAAGGGAGCCCATCCCGTGGCGGTGCTTCTGACACTCCTGCTTCCGGCGGATACGGAAGAAAGCTTTTTAAAGGAGCTGATGAAAAAAGCCAACGAAGCGGCGGGCATTTTACATATTCAGATTGCGGGAGGTCACACGGAGGTGTCGGAAAACTGCAGTGTTCCGTATGTGACGGCGACCGCCATCGGCAGCGTGGAAGGAGAAGCCCTTTTTGAAAATCACATCCGGCCAGGTCAGGACATTGTTCTTACGGGGCAGGTGGGATGCGAAGGGGCGGGACTCTTAGCCACCCGTTACGAAGAACGGTTAGCGGAACGTTATCCGCTTCATATGATAGAAAAAGCGCAGGCTTTCCTGCAGGAATTGTCCATCCTTCCGGAGGCCGCCACCGCCATAAAGTCCAATGCGGGCGCTATGCATGATGTATCCGGCGGAGGCATTTTTGCTTCCCTCTGGGAACTGGCAGAGAGCGCCGGTGTTGGACTGGCCGTAGACCTGAAAGCAATACCCATCAGACAGGAGTGCGTGGAAGTATGCGAGTTTTTTGGCATAAGTCCTTATGAAATGCTCTCCGGCGGAAGCCTCCTCATTACCACTGACAACGGCGAACACTTGGTCAGGGATTTGAAGGAAGCGGGAATTTTGGCAGCGGTAATCGGAAAGATAACGGATAACAACGACAGAGTTGTCATAAACCAGGAGGAAAAGCGTTTCTTAGACCGTCCTGTCTCGGATGAATTCAGCAAGATAAAAGGAGAAAACCTATGAGAGAAGAATTATTGCGTATTATAGAAAAAAACAGCCGCATGGATTTGAAAGAACTGGCAGTCATCTTAGGTGTGGAAGAAGTGGATGTGGTAAATGAACTGGCTGCGCTTGAAGCAGAAGGCATTATCTGCGGTTATCACACCATGATTAACTGGGAAAATACCAACATTGAAAAGGTAAATGCACTGATTGAGGTGCGCATTACCCCGCAGAGAGGACAGGGCTTTGACAGCTTTGCCGAGAGAATTTACAAATATGCAGAAGTAAATTCCGTATATCTGATTTCCGGTGGGTATGACCTTCTGGTATCTCTGGAGGGAAAGTCCCTGAAAGAGGTTTCCAATTTCGTTTCCGACAAGCTTGCCACATTGGACGGCGTGCTGAGCACCGCTACCCATTTTGTCTTAAAGAAATACAAAGACCACGGCACCATTTTAACCAGCAAATACGAAGATGAAAGAGAGTTGATTACGCCATGAGAGATCCATTATCCAAACAGGTCGTAGAGTTAAAACCCTCCGGAATCCGTAAATTTTTCGATATTGTCAGCGAAATGAAGGATGCTATTTCCTTAGGTGTGGGCGAGCCCGACTTTGCCACCCCCTGGCATATCCGCGATGAGGGTATTTATTCTCTGGAACAGGGACATACCAAATATACTTCCAACGCAGGTCTTATGAAGCTGCGTGAGGAAATCTGTCATTATCTTTACCGGACACAGGGCATTCATTACCATCCCACCAAAGAAGTGCTGATTACCGTGGGCGGTTCCGAGGCCATTGATATCGGTATCCGCGCCATGATAAATCCGGGCGAAGGAGAGGAAGTGCTGATTCCCCAGCCTTCTTATGTTTCCTATGAGCCTTGCACAATTTTGGCGGGTGGCAAGCCGGTCATTATCGATTTGAAGGCTGAAAACGAATTCCGTCTGACACCGGAGGAGCTGAAAGCAGCCATTACTCCCAAGACAAAGCTGTTAATTCTTCCTTTCCCCAATAACCCGACCGGGGCCATTATGGAAAAGAAGGACTTAGAGGCGATTGCCGATATTATTATTGAAAACGACATCTATGTCATGTCTGATGAAATTTACGGCGAACTGACCTACAAGGACAAGCATGTGTCCATTGCCAGTCTGCCCGGCATGAAGGAGAGAACCCTTCTGATTAACGGTTTCTCCAAGGCGTATGCCATGACCGGCTGGAGACTCGGCTATGTGTGCGGTCCGGAAAAGATTATCGAGCAGATGACGAAAATTCACCAGTTTGCAATTATGTGCGCACCCACTACGGCACAGTATGCTGCTATCGAAGCCTTGAAAAACGGCGACGAGGACATCGTGGAAATGCGTACTGCCTACAACCAGAGAAGACGTTTTCTGATGCATGCTTTTCGGGAAATGGGTCTGGAATGCTTTGAGCCTTACGGCGCTTTCTATGTATTCCCCTGTATCAAGGAGTTCGGCATGACCAGCGAAGAATTTGCCACCCGCTTCCTGGAGGAAGAAAAAGTGGCTGCCGTTCCCGGCGATGCGTTCGGCGCAAGCGGCGAGGGTTACCTGCGTATTTCCTACGCTTATTCACTGGAGAAGCTGAAAATGGCGATGGAACGCCTGGCGCATTTCATCACGAAGCTGCGAGAGGAGCAGAGGAGATAGAAAATGCACATTGTACTTCATCAGCCGGAAATCCCGGCGAATACAGGAAACATCGGAAGAACCTGCGTTGCCACAGGCACATCCCTGCATCTGATTGAGCCGCTCGGTTTTCATCTGGATGAGAAATCCATAAAGAGAGCGGGCATGGACTACTGGGAACATCTGGATGTAACCCGCTATATGAATTATGAAGAGTTTCTGGCAAAGCATCCCGGTGCAAAAATCTGGATGGCTACCACCAAGGCAAAACATGTCTATACCGATGTGAAGTTTGGACCGGATGATTTTATCATGTTCGGCAAGGAGAGCGCCGGTATTCCCGAGGAAATCCTTGTGGACAACGAGGAAACCTGCATCCGTATTCCCATGCTGCCGGATATCCGTTCCCTGAATTTATCCAATTCCGTAGCGATTGTGCTGTACGAAGCCCTGCGCCAGAACCGGTTTGCCGGCATGCAGACCGAAGGGGAGCTTCACCGTCTGCACTGGAATTCCTGATAACGTAAGAGTTGGCAATTTATTGTTTTCCATTCATAAAAAATTAAGAAAAAGCTTTCCGGTTCTTTAAGAATTAGCAGTGGAAATCTGCTATACTGAACAACCGGAGGCTTTTTTTATGTTGGATGAGGGAAACGAAAGAGAAGAATTAAATTTAGATATGGCATTTGCGCCGAGGACGCAGCCGGGAAAAGAGCGTCATGTCAGAAGAGTGATGACGGAACAAGCAAAAAAGAATTCCCGTGAGAAGCGAAAGCAGGCAGAACAGGAATACCGAGCCAGAAGAGAACGGTCAGAAGACAAGTACAACATAGACGGAATGAGGATTGAAAGACAGCATCGCGCTGGAAAGGTGCAGCCGGAGAACGAGCAGTATACAAAGATCGGGCACCGCAGGGCGCGCCGTAAAAAGCCGGGGAAAAGATTTCTCAGGCTCCTGTTTGCCGAAGTATTTTTTATTCTGCTGGCGGCGGTTCTTATCATTTTGGTAATCCGCCTGCTTTCCAATGGTAAAGCGGCGCAGGCTGTGAAAAATCTGCAGAGACAAATTTCTGTCCTGGACTATAAGAACGTGGAAAAACCGGAGTGGGAGGAAGCTTTTCTGACACCAAACGATTACTCCCGACCCGGAGAACGACTGTCGGAGGTCAACAGTATTTTCGTGCATTATACGGCAAACCGCAATACCAGCGCCGCACAAAACCGAAGCTATTTTGAGTCCCTGAAAGATACGCACGAAAGGTCGGCAAGCGCACATTTTATCATTGGTTATGACGGGGAAATCATTCAATGCATTCCGTTTGAGGAAATTGCCTATGCGGTGAAAACCAGAAACTATGACTCCATTTCCATTGAGTGCTGTTACAAGAGTGCGGACGGCAGTTTTACGAAAGAAACCTACGACTCTCTGATACATCTGCTGGCATATCTGGTGAAAAAATACGGACTTTCCACGGATGATATTCTGCGGCATTATGACTGTGGCGGCAAAAAATGTCCGCTTTATTATGTGGAGCATGAGGACGATTGGGAGCAGTTAAAAAGGGATGTGGAAAAACTCCTGAAATGATGTATAATAGAAAGGAAAATGCTTGCGGCATTTTATGCGGAAGCAGAAAATAAATCTATTTGTCATTTATGAGGAGCACACACATGAAAAATATTTTATCCCCTTCTATTTTATCCGCAGATTTTGCAAAATTAGGTGAGCAGCTTGCCCTGGTGGACAAGGCAGGTGCCCAGTATATACACATAGATGTAATGGATGGACTTTTTGTGCCATCCATTTCTTATGGTATGCCGGTGATTAAATCCATCCGTAAAACTACAGACAAGGTTTTTGATGTCCATCTGATGATTGTGGAACCGGAGCGGTACATTCAGGAGTTTATCGATTGCGGTGCGGACCTGATTACTTTTCACCTGGAGGCAACCGAAAAGGCAGCGGAAATCATTGACGAAATTCATCGTCAGGGCAAGAAAGCCGGTATCTCCATTAAACCGGGCACAGATGTGGAAGCAGTCAGACCTTATCTCGGAACAGTGGATATGATTCTGGTTATGACCGTGGAGCCGGGCTTTGGAGGTCAGTCCTATATTGACTACTGCACGGACAAGGTGAAAGCAGTCCGCAAAATGGTGCAGGAAAGCGGCAGGGACATTGATATTGAAGTGGACGGCGGCATCAATTTAGACAATATCTCCATGGTGCTTGCAGCAGGCGCCAATGTGGCAGTGGCAGGCTCTGCCGTGTTTAAGGGCGACATCGCGGGCAATGTAGAGGCTTTCTTGGCGAAGATGCAGTAGGAAACCCGGTTTGAATCTGACGGTTTGAATTTGACGGTTTGACTTTGTGAGGGGATGAGCCTGTCAAAATCAAAGAAGAAAGAGGGAAGTAGGACTTAAATTTGACTCTGCAAGGGAAAGAACCTTCCTGGGTCAAAGGAAAGGGCAGGAAGCCCGAGCTGGGGTTTGACTCTATGAGGGAAGGCGCCTGTCAGAGTCAAAGAAGAAAGAGGGAAGCAGAGCAAGGATTTGACCCTGCAAGAGGATATGCCAAGTTGAGTCAAAGAAAAGGGCAGGCCCCCCGGGCTGGGGTTTGACTCTATGAGGGAAAGAGCTTGTCAGAGTCAAAGAAAATAGAAGAAAGCTGAATTTTGATTTGACCCTGTAAGCGGAAGGGCTATTAGGGTCAAAAGAAGAAACAAAGTGCCGGAAAATCATTTGACCCAGAAAGAAAAAGATTTTATCAGAGTCAAAAGAAAGAACCGCAGCATTTCATTCTGGTTACAGGCAAACAAAGAACAGAGAATGAACCACAAAGTAAAAAGAGCAGGAAACAGAGAATGAACCACAAAGTAAAAAGAGCAGGAAACAGAGAATGAACCGCGAAGTAAAAAGAGCGGGAAACAGTAGAAAAACAGGGAGAAAAAATGATACGGGTTACGGTCTGGAACGAATACAAACATGAAAGAGAATATGAAGGCGTGCGAAAGGTTTATCCGCAGGGTATTCACGGTTGCATTGCTTCTTTTTTAGGGAAGCAGGAGGATTTTCAGGTGCGGACGGCATCTTTTGATATGCCCGAGCACGGTCTGACGGAAGAGGTGCTTGCGGACACGGATGTGCTGATTTTCTGGAGCCATGCCCTGCAGGATGCCTTTTCGGATGAAGTGGCGGAAAGGGTGCAGAAGCATGTACTCGCGGGAATGGGGCTGATTGCCCTGCATTCGGCGCATTTTTCCAAGATTATGAAGCGGCTTCTGGGTACTTCCATGACCTTAAAATGGAAGCACGGAGAGCAGGAAAATCTCTGGTGTCTTGCACCCACCCACCCCATAGCTGCGGGTATTCCGGAGAAAATTTTCCTGCCCGAAGAAGAAATGTACGGAGAATATTTTGATATTCCCAAGCCGGACGATGTGATTTTTGCGGGCTGGTTTTCCGGCGGACAAGTATTTCGCAGCGGTTGTACGTTTACAAGAGGAATGGGAAAGATTTTTTATTTTCAGCCGGGTCATGAAGAATATCCGATTTACTATGTACCGGAAATTCAGCAGATTATTATAAATGCGGTGCGGTTTTGCACGCCTGTGGGAGCACGGAAGGAGCTTGCATGCGAGGAAGTGAGGTAATCAGACTTTCGGTCTTTTTTGACCATATTTTACAGGCGGAGGAGCAGACCGGCAAACATATTCCGGAGTTGCTTGCAGAGGTGAAGGAGGAGGGAATTTCTGCTGTGGAAATTAACCGCACCTATCTTCTGGAACACCCGGAGACGCTGGAAATGCTTGAGACTGCAGGCTTACAGGTGAGCTGCATTTATGAATTTTATGCGTTGGAGCGGGGCAGGGAAACAGAAAAAGCACGCAGACATATCGAAATTGCAAGAAAAGCGAAAGCCGGAAAAATATTGATTGTGCCCGGATTTTTTTCAGTGGAAACAGAAGAGTTTGTGAATTGTGTGCCGGACAGGGAGAAAGTATGGGACTATCTTTCCCACAGTGAAAAGGCGCTGCGCATGGCGGAAGGGCTGCGGGAAATCGTAGAAATGGCAGGCAGCCGGAATGCTGTCAAAGATGAGAAGATTACGGAGCTACATGGTATTGCGGGTGTTAAAAAAATTGCGGATAGCCAAAGTGCTGCGGACATCACCGTTGTGATAGAGGATTTCGATGACAGGAATTCACCCATTGCCTGCGTGAGCGGCATGAAGTGGTTTGCAGAGCAGGTTCCGGGGCTTTGTTTTACTTTTGACACGGGCAATTTTATCATCCATGGGGAGGATGTTTTTGCTGCATGGGAGGAACTCAAAGATAAGGTTGTTCATGTGCACTGCAAGGATAGGAAAATAAGCGCAGAGAAGCTTTTAAAGGTACAGAAAACAGAGAGCAGTGAATCTTTAAAGGTACAGAAAACAGAGAGCAGTGAACCTTTAAGGGTACAGAAAACAGAGAGCGACGAGCCTTTGCAAGCACAGGAAACAGACGCTGACAAGGCTATGGAAATGCAGAAAATATACACCGACGAGCCTTTGCAAGCGCAGGAAAATGCAACCCCGGACATAAAGGAATGCTATCTGCCCGCGGCGGTGGGGGAAGGCTGCATCCCCATAAAGGAACTGGTTTATAAAATGAAAGAATACGGCTACCGGGGCTATCTTGCCATTGAACATTTTGATGCGGCGGATCAGGAAGCATACATGCAGAAATCCGCTGCAAACCTGCAGGAATATTGCAGCTAAACCAGTGATAATTCAGCAGATAATGCTCATGGTCGATAAAGAAGCTGACAACAAACAACACGCAAAGACAACCGCCCCGCGTTATTCCGAAGCATGGAAACATGGTAGAAATGTTCACAGCTTTATGCTATTATATACATAGTGCAACCAGCCGGAGCAGTCAACGGTCAAGATGAACGGGCTTGACCGCCGTTGACAGAACAACTTGTTTGTGGAGGTAAGGTTCTGTGAAAAAGATAATGGCAATTTGTATTGGCTTTATAATATTTTTATCTGGGTGTAGCAAAGCGACAACCGAAAATGATGAGCTTATTACAGATGGCACTGTAACAGATGTACCCGAGATATATTCCGAAAATGATAACACAGAGGATGTTTCACATGAGCACACTGATACAGAAGTGAAAATAAGTATAGATGACATTTTGAAGGAGCTTGAAAACAATGGTTATACTGTTATTTGTGAAAGCGTTGAGCCACAAATACTAACAGGAAAAAGGCATCTTCTAACCTTTAGTGGAGTATCTGATGGTCGTATCACGATATATGAATACGATAATTCCGCACAAGCTCAAGTAGATGTTTATTCTATAGATGATAGTGGAAGCGAGGTGGTTTTAGAAAATGAAACTCATTATGTTGAATGGAAGAGTATTCCACATTTCTATTTGTATAATAATCTAATTATACAGTACATAGGGACAGATAGGGATATTCTGAATTTACTAACAAACTTATGCGGAAATCAGTTTGCAGGTGGAGATAAGTAATGCGCCGCCCGATTCCGAATGGACTATGTGCATTCAAATGTATACCGTCTGTGATGAAACAAAGGCAATCATAAAAAAGTTCTTCAAAGATATCTTTTTGGGATACGCAGAGACTAATACCGAACCATGTAAATATACACTGGAGAATTTATCTTTTTCAAAAGCAAGGAGCTTATCGTTGGTACTATTTCTCACGAGCTTATCCTTCATGTGTACCCGCCAAACAAATCGTTTGAACAGTCTATTCTCCCTTTAGGCGAGTGGGAGTATCTAGAATACAAAGTGCCTATTCTGTTGTAGTTGAAATTGCCAAGTGTAGAACTTACACCTATGACAAATAGCACAACCGTTCGGAGCAGTCAATGGTCAAGATGAACGGGCTACGCCCGCCGTTGACAGCCTCGCCCGGTTTCGCAAAAGGGTAATCAAGGGGCGACAGCAAAGAGTGCTGCCGCCCCTTACCAATGCTGATACAAAAAAACAGAATTTAATTGAGAGCATTTTTAAGTTTCAGTTTGACCGTTGGCATAGATTTTCGTACCGAAACATGATAGAATAAAGCCAGTTACAAATGCGAATTTGATGAAAAACACAGTTGCAACTGTCAGTTGACGAATTTCCATTTCTAAATGGTGGTTATGCAACCAATAGTTTTGCTATAATTTCACCAAACAAGAAAGGAGTCTAACTATGAATATAGCAGATAGAATACAATGTTTGAGAAAAAATAAAGGACTTTCTCAAGAAGAACTTGCGGACAAAGTGGGGGTATCAAGACAAGCAGTTTCAAAATGGGAAAGTGAACAAAGTACACCCGATATAGAAAAAATTATTATCATGAGCGAACTCTTTGAAGTCACAACAGACTATATCCTCAAAGGTATAGAGCCTGTTAGTATGACTAACAAAAAAACAATGTATTCTCTGTATTTGGGATTTGCGCTAATATTTGCAACCATAGCGGGAATTTGGTCTTTTACAGCAAATAGATTTCGCATAGATGAATGTTTTTTCATTGTGATAGCTGGAGCAGCGATAGGGTGTGCCATAGCATTGGTTATTCAAGTGATATTTAATTTATTTAGAAAAGAATAACCCTTGAAGCGACAACTCCCAGTTTACCGAACTGAAATAAGCAAATACAACTGAATAACCGCCGCCCATTACAGCGGCACACAGAAGCAGTAAATCTGAAAAAGGTTTGCTGCTTTTTTTGCGCCCTTTTCTCCTAAAGTGTGCAGCATTTGAAAAAAGTTTGCCGTTCCGTTTGGCAAAATCGCAAGTTGTCCGTAGTAGGACATAACAGGAGAAATTGAGCAGAAAGTACGCTGAGCCAGTGCGTGCATTTCTTAGAGCAAGTTTCTACCGCAGTACCAAAATTCGCTTTTCGCTCATTTTTGCCCTGCGGAAACTTGTTGGGGAGTGCCTTCCCCAAACCCTGCTATGGCGGCTAAAGCCGCTGAAAAATCTCCGCAAATTCTTTTCGGGATTTTTTAAAAACAGTTCCGCTTCACACCCCGTTTTTCTCCTATTAATGAGAGGACACCACGCACAGAAAGGAGGTCACAGACCATGCCGAAGAAATACAACACGCCCCACCGCAGCCGGGTAGTCAAGACCCGCATGACGGAGGAAGAATACGCCGACTTCACGGAGCGTTTGCAGCCCTATGACATGAGCCAATCCGAGTTTATCCGGCAAGCTATTTCACGGGCGGTCATTCGCCCCATTGTTACCGTTTCCCCGGTCAATGATGAATTGCTGTCCGCTATCGGGGAGCTGACCGCACAGTACGGCAAAATCGGCGGCAACCTCAATCAGATCGCCCGCACCCTGAACGAATGGCACAGCCCCTACCCGGCTATGGCAAAGGAGCTAAAGGACGCAGCAGCCGACCTTGCCGCCTTGAAGTATGAAGTCTTGCAGAAAGTAGGTGAAGCCATTGGCGATACTCAAACATATCAGCTCTAAAAACGCCGACTATGGAGCAGCCGAAGCCTACCTCACTTTCCAGCATGACGAGTTTTCCATGAAGCCCACCCGTGACGAAAACGGGCGATTGATGCCGAGGGAGGACTACCGCATTTCTTCCCTTAACTGCGGCGGGGAAGATTTTGCCGTTGCCTGTATGCGCTCCAATCTCCGCTATGGTAAAAATCAAAAGCGGGAGGATGTCAAGAGCCACCACTATATCATCAGCTTTGACCCACGGGACGGAACGGACAACGGATTGACCGTAGATCGGGCGCAGCAGTTAGGGGAGCAATTCTGCGCCGACCATTTCCCCGGACACCAAGCCTTGATATGCACCCACCCGGACGGACACAACCACACCGAAAATATCCATGTGCATATCGTAATCAATTCTTTGCGGATTGCAGATGTTCCCATGCTGCCCCACATGGACAGACCAGCAGACCGAAAAGCCGGTATGAAGCACCGCTGCACAGACGCAGCTATGGAATACTTCAAAGCCGAGGTCATGGAGATGTGCCACCGGGAGGGGCTATATCAAATCGACCTCTTGCATGGCAGCAAGGAGCGTATCACAGACCGGGAGTATTGGGCGCAGAAGAAAGGGCAGCTTGCCCTTGATAGAGCCAATGCCCCGATGATAGCGGACGGTATCACGCCCCGGCAGACGAAGTTTGAAACGGACAAGCAACGGCTACGGCAGACCATACGGAAAGCCCTTGACCGGGCTGGCAGCTTTGACGAGTTTGCCGCATTACTTCTCCGGGAAGGTGTAACCGTTAAGGAAAGCCGGGGGCGGCTTAGTTATCTTACCCCGGACAGGACGAAGCCCATTACCGCCCGGAAGCTGGGGGATGATTTTGACCGTACCACCGTCCTTGCCCTTTTGGAGCAGAACGCCCACAGAGCCGCCGAACAGACCGCACCCATACCCGAATACCCCGGTAGCATGACGGGGCGTTTGCAGAGGGAAAAAGCCGCCAAAATCGCCCCGAAACAGGACGGTTTACAGCGCATGGTTGATCGGGAAGCGAAACGAGCCGAGGGCAAGGGCGCAGGCTATGACCGCTGGGCTTCCCTGCACAATCTCAAACAGATGGCGGCTACCCACAACTTTCTCATGGAAAACGAACTACTTGACCTTGACAATCTGGACGCAGCCGTTGAGAGCAGCCGGAAAGCCCTGTCCGAAGCGAGGGAAAGTCTGCGGGGCATTGAACAGAGCATTTCCGATAAGAAAAATCTGCGAAAGGTTGTCAGCGATTACCGCCGCACCCGCCCCACCATTGACGCTCATAAAAAGCTGTCCGGGAAGAAAGCGGAAGCCTACTACCGGGCAAATGAAGCGGATTTTATCATCTATGAAGCTGCCCTGCGTCAGCTAAAGGTACTTGCACCGGGAAAGAAGCTGCCAGCCACTTCCAAACTGAATACGGAGATTGAAGCCCTCATTTCCGAGAAAAACGCAGCTTACAACACCTACCGCACCGCCAAAGCGGAGTATGAGCAGCTTGCCACCGCCAAACGGAACGCCGAGCAGATACTACACGGCACACCGAGCCGTCAGAAAAAGCACGAACAGGAGCGTTAAAAACCGCCCCGAAATGATACCGAAACCATACAAAAGGCTGGGGGTATAACCTACCCTACCCGCAATACCCCCGCCCTTGCAAACGGGGCTTACAGGGCAGATTTTTCCCGAAAATGACACCGGGAACATACAGATTTTGCCCCTGTCCCCTCATACCCGACCAAACCGAAGAAAGGAGCGTTTTTTCATGCCGAGAATGAGCAAGAAGCGGCGGCTGGAATGGGCGTTCTTCCTCAATGAGCGAAACCGCATTACTTTCAATGCCCTTTGCCGGGGCTGTACCCATGACTGCAAGCAGAGTTTTAGGGCTATCGTGGTACTCTGCCCCCGGTATTACTCAAAGAGATGGAAAACCCGCCCCGCAGATAAGGAGAACCAAAATTATGTCAGATAACCGCAAATATTATTACCTCAAACTGAAAGAAAGCTATTTTGACGATGACGCTATCGTGCTGCTGGAAAGTATGCAGGACGGTATGCTGTATTCCAATATCCTCTTGAAGCTGTACTTAAAATCGCTGAAATATGGCGGGACTTTGCAGCTTGACGAGAATATCCCCTACACCGCCCAAATGATAGCCACCATTACTCGCCAGCAGGTCGGCACAGTCGAGAGGGCTTTGCAAATCTTTATGAAGCTGGGGCTTGTTGAACCGCTGGACAACGGGGCTTTGTATATGAGCAATATCGAGCTTTTCATCGGCCAGTCCTCTACCGAGGGGGAGCGTAAGCGCAGGGCAAGAATGAAGATTTCAGAGCAAAAACGGCTTAGTGGACAAGTGTCCGAAACAAAAGCGGACATTTGTCCACCAGAGATAGAGATAAAGAAAGAGATAGATATAGAGATAGAAAAAGAGAGAGAGTCAGAACCGGGACGAGCCGCCCCCGCTTCCTACGGCAGATATGAAAATGTGATTTTGACAGATAAGGAGTTTTCTGAACTCAAAGCAGAACTGCCCGACAAGTGGGAGTATTACATTGACCGGCTATCCGGCTATATCGCTTCTACCGGGAGGAAATACAAGAACCATGCCGCCACTATCCGCAGATGGGCGGCTGACGATACCGCTAAAGCTGCCCCGAAAAAGGGCATACCCGATTACAGCTACAAGGAGGGAGAAAGTCTATGAAACCAGCTTTTGAAGATATGAATTTACAGATACCGACCACAGCAACCGAGCCGGAGGACTACACGGGCGAGGACGGTCTGCTTTACTGCGGCAAGTGCCGGACACCGAAAGAAGCCTTTTTCCCGGCAGATAAGATAGCCCTGTTTGGGCGTGACCGACACCCGGCAGAATGTGACTGCCAGCGGGTGCAGCGCATGGAGCGTGAAGCCGCCGAACAGCAGAGAAAGCACCGGGACAAGGTGGAAGAACTGAAACGCCGGGGCTTTACCGACCCGGCTATGCGGGAATGGACTTTTGTCAATGACAACGGCAGAAACCCGCAGATGAAAACCGCCCGTTTCTATGTGGAGCATTGGGAGGACATGAAAGCCGGGAACATCGGCTATCTGCTCTGGGGCAGCGTCGGCACAGGCAAAAGCTACCTTGCTGGGTGCATTGCAAACGCCCTCATGGAGAAAGAAATCTCCGTCCGTATGACAAATTTTGCCCTTATCCTCAATGACCTTGCAGCCACCTTCGAGGGCAAGAACGAGTATATTTCCAACCTCTGCCGCTATCCGCTGCTTATCCTTGATGATTTTGGAATGGAGCGTGGCACAGAGTACGGATTGGAGCAAGTCTACAATGTGATTGACAGTCGTTACCGAAGCGGCAAGCCGCTGATCGTCACGACCAACCTCACGCTTACCGAGTTACAGAACCCGCAGGACACACCCCACGCCCGGATTTATGACCGACTGCTTGAAATGTGCGCCCCGATCTGCTTCTCCGGCGAGAACTTCCGCAGGGAAAGCGCACAAAACAAGCTAAACCGCTTAAAGCAACTGATGAACGATTGAAAGGAGTTCGCCTATGACCGATAAAAAAGAGCATATCAGACACAGCATGAAAAGCACCGCACCCGCCGACTGCGTGACGGAAATCCGCATAGGGAACTCTGTTCTTGTGGTGTCCGGCTTTTTCAAGCAGAGTGCCACAGAAACCGCAGCCGACAAAATGGCTAAGGTGCTGGAAGCGGAAGCTGCTACACAAAAATCGGCAATATGACGGGCTGTAAAGAAGCGCTTTTTACACTTTGCCGCTATACACGCCGCCCCGCTGTATGGTACAATCGAAGTACGGAATAGTGGGGCTGGCTGTCGGAAACGGAGGAAACCATGTTAAGACAGACAACCCAAAACCTTATTACCGCCCTTTATCCGAGATTATCCCATGAAGATGAACTGCAAGGAGAAAGCAACTCTATATCCAACCAAAAGCGCATTTTGGAAACCTACGCCAAGCAGAACGGTTTTACCAACCTCTGTTGGTACACGGATGATGGTTATAGTGGTGCGAACTTCCAAAGACCCGGATTTCAAGCCATGCTTGCAGACATTGAAGCCGGGAAAGTCGGCACAGTCATCGTCAAGGATATGTCCCGTTTAGGGCGAAATTATCTCCAAGTGGGAATGTACACAGAAATGCTTTTCCCACAGAAAGGCGTCCGCTTTATCGCTATCAATGACGGAGTGGACAGCGCAATGGGCGACAATGATTTTACCCCGCTGCGCAATCTTTTCAATGAATGGATGGTGAGAGATACGAGCAAAAAAATCAAGGCAGTTAAGAAAGCAAAAGGTCTAAGCGGCAAGCCTGTTACCAGCAAGCCCGTGTACGGCTACATCATGGACGATGACGAGAATTTCATCATTGACGAGGAAGCCGCCCCGGTAGTCAAGCAGATTTATCAGCTCTGCCTTGCCGGAAACGGGCCTACCAAGATAGCCCGTATGCTGACCGAGCAGCAAATCCCCACGCCGGGGACGCTGGAATACCAGCGCACAGGCAGCACACGCCGCTACCACCCCGGCTATGAATGTAAGTGGGCGACCAATACTGTTGTTCATCTTCTGGAAAACCGGGAGTACACAGGCTGTCTTGTGAATTTCAAGACGGAAAAACCATCCTACAAGATGAAGCACAGCGTAGACAATCCCATTGAGAAACAGGCGATTTTCGAGAACCACCATGAGCCAATCATCGACTTGCAGACATGGGAACGGGTGCAGGAGTTACGCAAGCAGCGCAAACGCCCCAACCGCTACGATGATGTGGGCTTGTTCTCCGGCTTGCTGTTCTGCGCCGACTGCGGTCATGTGATGTACCAGCAGCGGTATCAGACCGACAAGAGAAAGCAGGATTGCTACATCTGCGGCAGCTATAAGAAGCGCACCGCCGACTGTACGGCGCACTTCATCCGCACCGACCTTTTGACGGCGGGTGTGCTGGACAATCTGCGGAAAGTGACCGCCTATGCACAGAAGCACGAAGCCCGGTTCGTGAAGCTGCTTATCCAGCAGAATGAAATGGGCGGCAAGCGGAAACTGGCGGCAGCCACGAAGCAGCTTGAACAGGCACAGAGCCGCATTGCAGAACTTTCCCGCTACATCAAGCGTCTGTATGAGGACAATGTAAACGGGAAAATCAATGACGAGCGTTTCATGGAAATGTCCGCAGACTACGAAGCCGAGCAGCGGGAACTGAAAGAGAAAGCCGCCGCATTGCAGGGCGAACTGGACAAGGCACAGGAAGCCACGGTAAACGCTGAAAAGTTTATGAACGTTGTCCGCAAGTACCTTTCTATCGAGGAACTGACACACACCCTCTTGCGTGAAATGGTGGAGAAAATCGTTGTCTATGAATGTGAGTATGACGAGAACGAAGTACGCCGCCAGCGCATTGATATTTATTACAGCTTTGTCGGCAAGATTGACTTGCCCGAAGAATAAGCCCGACCTATCCGACACCCTGCGCAAGTGCCGGATAGGAACGGCAAAATTTTTTACACTTCTATTACTTCTTTATAGCACATAAGCAAAGCCTGCGGAGATATTGCAGTCAGACCGGCATGGAAATCTATACAAAATAGTACATTATATCTGCAATTTAATCGGTTGCGGATTTACGGTTATCCACTTAAAATAAAATATCATAGCAACATAGAAGCCTTTTCTGCGGCGGTGCAGGGGAGATTGCGGAAAATCGGACGGCAGAACCGGACGGCGGAGCGGGCTTCGGAACGGAGAAGATATGGAATTATTTACAAATCAATGGGAATTTGCAAAGACACCTTTTGGGACGGGGCTGGAGGAACTTTCTGCTTATGAGGGTAAGTTTGAAAGAGTGGACCTTCCGCACGACTGGCTGATTTATGACACCTTAAATCTGTATGAAACATCTACCGGTTGGTACCAGAAGAAATTTACCGTGAAAAAGGATGCGGAAAAGGTATACAGCATCCGTTTTGACGGCGTGTATATGGACTCTAAGGTTTACATAAACGGAACCCTTTTAGGGGAGTGGAAATACGGTTATTCCACCTTTGAATTCGATATGACAAATCTCCTTAAGGATGGGGAAAATACGGTGATGGTGCGCATTGACCACCATGAGCCCAACTCTCGCTGGTATTCCGGCGCGGGTATTTTCCGTAACGTATGGTTCAAGGAAGCGCCCGTGGTGCATCTGACCTCCGACGGTGTCTACATTGCCACGAAGAAATGCGGGGACGACTTCAAACTGGAAATTGAGGCAGAAGTATCCGGCATGACAAAAGCAGACAGCAAGGATTCCGACCTGACAGCCAAGGTGGTTCTTTCCCAGGGCAAAATGATTGTGAAAACCTTTACCCTTACCTGGAATGCGGAAAAACAGCTTCTTATGGGAGAAGCCATGATTGAAAAGCCCGCACTGTGGGATGCCGAACATCCGGTACTTTACCATGTCAGCGTGGCTCTGGAGAACGGAGATAAGGCAGAATATAATATCGGCTTCCGTGATTTTGTATTTGACCCGGAACAGGGCTTTGTGGCAAACGGTAAACGGGTAAAGCTGCACGGTGTCTGTGAACATCACGATTTGGGCTGCCTGGGTGCGGCGTTCCATAAAAAAGCCATGGCGCGTAAGATTGCAACCTTAAAGAAAATGGGTGTCAATGCCATCCGTACTTCTCACAATATGCCGGCGCCGGAACTGATGGATTTAGCGGATACCATGGGCATGTATATTGTTTCGGAAGCATTCGATATGTGGATGGAGCCCAAGACCGAATACGACTACGCCAGATTTTTCGATGAATGGGCAGAAAGGGATGTGGCAAGCTGGATTCGCAGGGACAGAAACCATCCTTCCGTTATCATGTGGAGCATCGGCAACGAAATTCACGATACCCATGAGGCAGAGGGTGTGGGCCTGACAAAGAGACTGATGGGGGATGTGCTTGTTCATGACCCCAAGAAAAATGCAAGAGTTACCATCGGTTCCAATTATATGCCCTGGCAGGGTGCGCAGAACTGTGCGGATATTGTAAAACTGGCAGGCTACAACTACGGCGACAACCATTACGATGCACACCATAAAGAACATCCCGACTGGGTGATTTACGGAAGTGAAACTTCTTCCATCGTACAGAGCAGGGGCGTTTACCATTTCCCGCTTTCCCAGCCGATTTTAACGGAAGAAGACGAGCAGTGTTCTTCCCTTGGCAACAGCCGTCCGAGCTGGGCTGCCAAGACGGTGGAGCATTGTATTTCCGTAGACAGAGACAGGGATTTCGCGGCAGGACAGTTTTTGTGGACGGGCTTTGATTACATCGGCGAGCCCACCCCTTACAAGACAAAGAATTCTTATTTCGGTCTGATTGATACGGCAGGCTTCCCGAAGGATGTCTTCTATATGTATCAGGCAGAATGGACGGATTATAAAAAGCATCCCATGGTGCATGTGCTTCCTTACTGGGACTTCAACGAAGGTCAGATGGTGGACGTGCGGGTATGCAGCAACGCCCCTAAGGTGGAGGTAGTTGTCAATGAGAAATCCCTCGGCGTAAAAGAAATCGACCATGCGCACGGACAGGAGCTGTTCCCCAGCTTCCGGGTGCCTTTTCACAAGGGAAGCCTGCGTGCGGTGGCTTATGATGAAAACGGCAACGTGGTGGCAGAGGATATGCACAAATCCTTCGGCAATACCGCAGCAATCGAGGTAACACCGGAATTTGACCACATTGTGGCGGACGGTAAGGACCTTGCTTTCGTGGAAATTTCTGCCCGCGACGAAGACGGCAATCCGGTGGAAAACGCAATGGACTACGTGGAGGTGGAAGTTGCCGGCGCCGGACGTCTGATTGGTCTGGACAACGGCGACAGCACGGACTACGACTCCTACAAGGGCACCCGCAGAAAGCTGTTTAACGGCAAGCTTTTAGCCGTGATTGCAGCAAAGAACGAGCCCGGTGAAATTTTTGTTACCGTAAAACATTTGGGAGAGGCGGG
>OIYP01000475.1_pt1 | contig 25840 bp, 19 predicted proteins | sample 1588261 | NCBI WGS metagenome assembly OIYP01 (sample SAMN03283293) | human gut metagenome | biome: human-associated habitat; material: feces | host: Homo sapiens | place: Peru | collected 2012
CCTTTCTGATTGTCATTGTACCCAGGGCGATGCCCTGGGCTAAGAGCTTCTGCCCTTTCAGGGCGTGTGGGGCAAAACTTGCGAAACTTCAGTTAATCAACAACTACTTGAAAAATCAGAATACCACTTTCTTGCCCTTGTGGATGTAGATTTTGCCGCGTTCCACACGTTCCACCCTTTGCCCTGTAAGAGTATAGTAGGCAGCATCGCCCTGCATCTGGTGATCAGGAACCGTGGGGAGCTGGATGCCAGTAGAAGGACGTTTGCGAGGCGTGATGATGTAGGGATTGTCGTCGTAGCCCTCCACGAGATGTAGGTCTACTACAGAACTGACCTCTGTAGAAGTCTCTCCTAACCATCCACAATACTGGAATATGCCCGTCATCACCCGTATGTAGTCGATATGATCGAGGGCCACAGGGTCGCCTTTCTCGTCGACAGCCCAGTTGATGTCGAACGACGAGTAGAGCAAGTCTTTGGCAGGACAGGCATCGGCATAGCCATAAGCGTCTTTTGCGTAGCGGTATTGCACCCAGTAGGTTGGTTTATACATTACGGCATTGTTGGGCAGACAGCCGCCCTTGAAGGTGAGCTGGTCCTTGCCTTCCCATTGGGGCCAGTAGGTATGAATGTGATATTGGTTCTTCATGTGGTAGCCAGTGGAATCGCGTCGCTCTCCCTTGGCATCGGTCCATGTACAATTCCACTTGATATAGTTGTCGCAGATAGATCCAAAGAGCTGATGTTCACAGGCTTCGGTGGTTGGCTTGAAGTAAGTGATTTCGAAGTCGTGAATCTCATTGGTGTAGTATTCCGAGCCTGCCAGCTCATACCATTTGGCTGTTTCGAGGTTGTCGCCCACTCCCACGTAGACGATTCCCGGCTCAATGGAACCTCCGATGGTCTCCTTGCCATATTTAGGGTCATCGGTTGCATACATTCCGTTGCCCTTGATCAGAAAATCCGACCCATACTTGTTCACTATCGGATGGTCGAACTTCATGGTGATGTAGCCACCATAGGCTCCCAAACTGATAACATTGCCTTCATCATTCAGCAGATTCTCACATCTTCGGTTCATGTCATCTTGGGTGGAATTGGTATCTGCCGCAGGCAACTCGTTGACAAACTGTCCGGGTGCCGGATGAAACTCCAGCACCTGAACAGTTTGTGTCTGCGCCCATCCTGCCTGCGACAGAGTCAGCAGGCAGAGGGATAAAATCTTTTTTCTCGTAGTAGTTTTGTACATGTTTTATGGAAAGTTTACTTGTAAATCTGCACGTCGTCGATAGCGACATAGGCAGGAGCGGTAAAACCATTGCTGTTCTTCTGGTCGTCAGAGAACTCGTAGTTCACCTTAAGACTGTTGACAGCTCCTAACGAACTGAGGTCTACATACTTCCAGTCGGTAAGTGATGTTTTGCCGTCCTGCAGGCGACATTTCACCTTGCCTTGAGAGAGGCCTGCTGCATCGAAGCCTTCGAAGGTTACGTCAATGAAGGTGGCATCTGTGGCTGCCTTGTTGTAGGTGTCACCATTGTTGACAGAGTTGAGGAAATAAGAGTTGTTGGTCACCCAGAGTCCCTTAACCTTGCGTGCCACGCCGTCCTTGAAGTCGATGACAGGACGAGAGTCCCAGCCACCATCGTTATAACCATAGGCTACTATAAAGTTCTTACCTGAATGAGCTGCTGTTCCTGTAGGGAGAGAGAGCTGTGTCGCAGCACTTCCTTTGGCGATATCGCAATGATAGTTAGATACAGCAACGCCACCATACCAATAAGCCCAACCGTAAGACTCGTTGAGCTTGGAGTGCAACTGAGTAGTTGCATCTGTCCACTCATACACGCCATTGTCCTCTTCATAACCCATTCCAGATTCTCCATAGAGCAACTTACCTGTGCTCTGGTTAGGGTCAATCAGGGCGTTCCAATAATCACCCTCGAAATCTACAGTTTCGTAAGCTGCCGCCTTTGCCAGTCCCATGAAGCTGTAGTTATTTGTGCGCTCATCGAAAAGAAGAAGCACCTCGTTCTGCTCATAGCCTTCCTCAATGTTGAAGAATTTTGTACCACCCTTTGTGGCTGTTCCCGACTGCGCTATATTCTGATTGGCATCAACAGCCCCAAAGTAAAGGTCGGCATTAGTATTGGTCTTGGCCTGGAACTTAAACATCTTTTTAGACTCAGGCATAATCTTGATGCCCCATACGTAGTCTGCAACCAAAGACATTGGCTTTAAGCCAAAACTTGTCAAGGAGCCAAAGAGGTTGACCTCTTCCAGATTGTGTTTGTAAACAGGAGCCTCTGTCAGTTGTGAAGGCTGCTCATCGGTAACTTTAATAACCGTGTTCTCCAAAGGGAAAGAGTACTTCTTACCCTCGGTTTCTACTGTGAATACTGATTGTGCTGAAGCTACAGCAGGTATTGCAAAAAGCAAAGAAACAAATATTTTTTTCATTTTTCCTCTTATTCTTATTTATTTATGTTTATTTAACCACTTTTCTGGTCTTTCCCTGACTCTTGATAATATAGATTCTGCCCGGAACAATGGTGGTAGCCTTGGTTCCATCGATGTTGTAGATTTCCTCAACATCCTTTCCATTTACAACCAATGGCTTGATGCCCGTGGGGGTAAAAACGTGACTCTCGGCTGAAATCTTCTCCACATCAGAGAGATCAGCCAAAACAAGCTGTTTGTTGTCAACAGCCGACACGACGTAGAGCTTTCCATCTTCAGCCTTAATTGTGGGCTGGTCAGAAAAAGCCACGTACTTGCTGTCCCCCGACTTAAGAGCCACGCAAACAGCATTGAGCGTGGAAGCTTCTTCAGCCGAAATCGACAGTGCCATGAACGGCAAAGCCAACATGAGTAAATACTTCTTCATTTTTCTTTTAGTTAAAGTTAATAATTTATGTTGAATTACTTTTTTTTAAACAATTTGGTTCTCGCCTATTCGGGGCAGAATATTTCCCTATTATCCTATGTTTCACGGCAACGCCAAGAAGTGGGCAGGATTGATGCCCTTGAGACTGTACTTGTTGAGCAGGGAGCCGTCGCGGTCGAACTCGTAGACGTAGCCGTTGGTGGCGTAACCGCGAGAATCCGACACATAGAGATGTCCCGAGTGGGGCGAGATATAAATGCCGTAGGGCGACTGCATCTGCTTGATGGTGGGCATGGCTGCGTCATATTCCCCAAGTCCCTCCTCCACCCGAAGTGAGGGCAACTGGATGGTGTGAACCGAGAAATCGTAGGTGCCCGAGAGGTAAGAGAAGGCAGAGCCTATGGCGTAGAACTTTCCGCCGTAGCTGCAATTGTAGGTCACAGGGAAATCGAACACGCGGAACTCTTCACTCTGCATGTTGAGCACAACGCAGCGTCCCGGAACCTCATAGTAGTCGCCCACGGAGTTGATGCAAAGAAACTGCCCTTCCTGCGACATGTTGCCGAAGAGGTTGATGCAGCCCGTGTCGATACGTTTCAGTTCCTTCATCGTCTGAGCATCGATGACTGAGATAGTCGACTCGTAGTCGTGGCTTGCTTGCGAAGAGTAGCCTCCCGTATTCGCCACGAAGAGGCGGCCGCGGTAACAGGCTATTCCCTCGGGCTCGTAACCTACGGGACAGGTATCTACAATCTTCTTCGTACGCAGGTCTATCTTCGCCACATAGCCGTCGTTGGCATACGAGGTGCAGTAGAGGTATTCGCCATCGGTAGCCAACTTGCGGTTGTTGGGAATATCCTCTGTGGCAGCTATGGCGGTTCCGTCGGGGCGAATGTACTGGATGATGTTCGACCAGTTGACAGAGATGGCGATGAGGGTGTCGTTCACCATCAGCAGGTCGTTGCCAGTATCGCCCAAGCGCTGCTGTGGATTCTGCTGTCGGAACCATTTGTTGGTAAGCACACCATGGTCGATGAGCGAGATGGTGGAGTTGTCCATTCCCCACAATCCCTCGCAGAGCACGAGCAGGCGGTCGTCGGAAGCCGTGGGATGACTGACTGCCACCTCGTCGTTCACTTCCATGCGACAGCCCGAAAGCGCCATCATCAGGATGATGACGAGGGCATAGAGGCCTATGATGTGTTTACGAATGTTCATATTTCTTTAGTATTGTCTTAACTCCTTAACTTCTTAACTTCTTACCTCCTTAACATCTGAGCAAATCCCTACATTTCAAATTTCAGGGTCATCTTGTAGTTTCTTCCAGGCATGGGGTAACGCTTCACCACCTCGTGGTGCGAGTCGGTAAGGTTGTTACACTCCAAGGTGGCCTGCAGTACGTATTTGCCCAAGTGGAAACGTTTGTTCAGCTTCACGTCCACCGTATACCAGTCGCCCAAAAGGTCGTCGGAATTATTGGAAATCAGGGCAAAGCGCTCACCTGTATAGAGAAACGAGGTGCAGAGGCTGTACGACCGATACCCCAGATCGACGATGGCTGATCCCGAATGCATGGGCGAATAGGGAATGTAGTTCTTGTATTCCGGATCGTCGGGCATGGTGTAGTCGCGGTCTATCTGGCACGTGTAGTTGGCGTTGGCAGAGAGCGAGAACCTGCCCCACTCCTGGTTGTAGCCGCCTGAGAGCGACACGCCATACGACTTCACCTTGCCAAAGTTGACCATCGACCATCTGAACTGGCATTTCATCGGGATCGCAACAATCTTGTCGCTTATCTCGTTGTAATAGGCGTCAAGGGCCAGGTGCAGATGTTTGCCGCGATAGTCGGCTCCCGCATCCCATTGCGAGGTGTATTCGGGCTGCAGCTGGGTGTTACCCACCAGCGTGTAGTACAGGTCGTTGAGCGTGGGCACACGGAAGATGCGCTTGTGGAAAGCCCTGAGGATCCAGCCGTCCTTTTTATACGAGAGCAGGAACATGGGCGTGAGCTTCTGCATGGCGTCAGCCTGTGCCACGGTATGATCCTGCACATGGGTGTAGAGCAGCGCCACATTGGCCTCCCATCCCTTGTACGAACCGATGAGCGAGAGGAGCGACTTGGAGTCGATACGATAAACGTAGTTGAAGCGATAGACATCGCAGTCGAGGTCGGACCATCGCAGGTCTGTACTCGCTGTCAGCGAGAGATAGGTACTGTTGTAAGAACCAGCCACAGAGGCGTATAAGTCCTGTTGGGTGTAGTGATTGTTGCAGTACATAGCGGCAGCATTGGTCGATGGGTCCTGCAGATAATGCAGATAGTCGAACGCATACTTCATGTTGGCCTTCAGACCGAAACGGCTCCACAGTTTCTTGTACGAAGCCTGTGCGAAGAAGTTCTGATCCCATTGCCGGTCGGTGGAGTCCCATTGGTCGGAGAGTCGCCTGACGACAGGACCTGGCAAGCCCCTTTCGGAGTTATAATAATAGGTGTGGACCGACAGTCCCCGATAGAAGCCTGCTGCCTCAAGCCGGTAGAAGGTGATGTCGGAATTGTGACGGCGCCCTATCGTGTCTTCCGAAGCCGACTGGAAGCGGAACTTATAGTCGCCGTCGCTGTGCTGATATTCGCCATCTACAAAGAGCCAGTTCTTCAAGGAGAAATAGAGTTTGGCTTTCTGCAGTCCAAACGATCCCAGTCCGTACTCGCCCGTCAGCGTGGTACGGTCTGGACGACGGGTCTGCATATAGACCGTAGCCGCCGAGGCGTACTCGGAAGCCGACTGCAGACGCTCGTTCCTGTTGGCGTTGTATAGCGATACAGACTCCAAGTTGGACAAAGAGTACTTGCCCAAATCCACCTGTCCGTTCTGTGCGTTGGTGATACGAATGCCGTCGAGATACACGCCGACATGCTGCGATCCGAGCGACCGCACGTTGACGGTCTTCAGTCCGCCCAGTCCACCATAGTCCTTAATCTGCACGCCCGAGAAATACTTCAGGGCATCGGCCACGGAGGTGGTAGACAGGTTCTGCAGCATCTCGCCCTGGAGGGTCTGACTGGGTGTAAGGTAATGAGGGCGCTCGCCCACACACACCACCTCGTCGAGCGAGAGCGTGTCGCGATGAATCGTACCTACATTCTGCGCATGACAGGGCATCACACAGAGGCACAATAATCCTTTGCAGATTTTCTTCATCTTATCCTAAAAAACTTAATGGTTCTCCATCCCAAAACCTAACCCACGAGGCGGGATAGAATCATAGACAGAAAGCGTAAATACTTATAGTATGCTGATTGATACATACAGTGAGCACCCACATTGTCTCTCTATGGCAACGGCAGGTCTTCTGGCTCGCGTCGTCAAACTCGTTCAAGCGGTCTTCCCGAAAAAATGTCAGTGACCATCATGCTTGCCCAATAAGACGCATACAGCAGCGGGACTGCTCAGGCTTCTCACCTGATTCCCTTTTCATCGCAACACCTCCTATTGCCTCAGCGGAACGAAGATAGTTGCGAACCAATTGCGGCTGCAAAGGTAAATAAAAAATATGAACCCACCAAGGTTTCTTGTTTATTTTTGTTAAAAACTTTCATACATAATAAACCATTTACCCGAAATGTCATCTTTTTTAGTGTAAGTTGCGAGGGGACAAGAAATCTCAGGAGTTAAGGAGTTAAGAAGTTAAGACAAATGCTTCAGTGGACTTAAGATTAAGCTCTAAACATTATACATCAAGGCTATTGGCTTTAACTTCTAACGACCGAAGGGAGTGATAACTTCTTTAACTTCTATAACTTCTGAATTTGCGAAAGTTCAATAGATATCAATAAATAATATATATTAAGGATGAGAAAAGTAAAAACAATCACAAAGGCAATCGTAGGCTTGATGATAGCCTCAATGCCCTTCTCGGCAGAGGCACGTCAATGGAGTCTGAAAGACTGCATCGACTACGCCCTGGCCAACAACATCTCGTTGCAGAAAACACGTCTGCAGGCACAGAGTGCCCACGAGGACTATCTGCAGTCGAAGGCAGCCTTGTTGCCATCGCTCAGCGCTTCTACCAACCAGAATGTCAACTACACGCCATGGGTGACCAATGGCATCTCTGGTGACGGATACTCCAAGGCTTCCATCGACAAGGTGTACTACAACGGCACGTACAGCGTGATGGGCAACTACACCCTTTACGACGGCGGCAAGCGACAGGCGCAGGTGAAGCTCAACAAACTGGTGGGCGAGGCTGCACAACTCGATTCTGCCACACAGGCTGCCAAACTGCAGGAGCAGATAGCCCAGCTCTACGTCCAGATACTCTACTCCACCGAGGCCATCAACGTGAACCAGGAGAGCTATCAGTCGAGCTTGGAGAACGAGAACCGTGGCAAGGAAATGGTAAAGATCGGCAAGATGTCGAAAGCCGACTTGGCTCAGCTCACTGCTCAGAGAGCACAGGATGAATACAACATTGTGGAGGCAAAGAACAATGTGAGAAACTACAAGCGACAACTCAAGGAACTGTTGCAGATAACCGACGAAGAGGCTTTCGACGTGGTGATGCCCAACACGACCGAGGCGATGGCGCTGGCTGAGATTCCTGCCCTGCAAAGTGTTTACACGGCTGCTCTCGACCGTCGCCCCGAGATGAAGGTCTATCAGAACCAGTTGGCACAGAACGACCTGAATGTGAAGATAGCCAAGGCTGGCAAACTGCCAACCATCGGTTTGAATGCAGGTTTGTCTACGAGTACAACTTCCATGAATACAAACAGTTGGGGTTCACAGATAAAGAACAACTTCAATGTTGGCGGTGGCTTCAGCGTGAGCATTCCGCTCTTCGACAACCGACAGACAAAGACAGCTGTCAACAAGGCTTGCATCCAGCAACAACAGATTCTGCTCGACATGAAGAACGAGCAGACACAACTCTACTCCACCATCGAGAACTACTGGCTGCAGGCCAACACCAACCAGAGCCAATACCAGGCTGCCAAAGTGAGCCGCGAGAGCGCACAGGAAAGTTACAACCTGCTGAGCGAGCAGTTCCGCTTAGGACTGAAGAACATCGTGGAACTTCGCACAGGCAAGGACAACCTGTTGCGTGCCCAGCAGAACGAGTTGCAGGCAAAATACCTCGCCATCCTCAACCTCGACATGCTGAAGTTCTATCAGCAAGGAAGAATCTTGTAAAGGTAAAAAAGTAAAAAGGTAAAAAAGTAAAAAGGTAAAAAAGTAAAAAGGTAAAAGAGTAAAAAAGTAAAAACATTCAATATGAAAAAGCTGAAGATAAGCAAAGTTTGGATTGCCATGACAGTCGTGGTAATCGTTGCCGTGGCAGCCTGGGCACTCTCAGGCGGAAAGGAAAAGGAAGAAATCAACTTCAAACAGGAGAAGGTGAGTCTGCAGACCCTGCAGAACAGCGTGACTGCCACTGGTACCATCGAGGCAGTGACAAGTGTCACCGTGGGTACACAGGTATCAGGTATTGTCAACAAACTCTACGTCGACTACAACAGCCAGGTGAAGAAAGGCCAGATCATCGCCGAACTCGACAAGACCAACCTGCTGAGCGAGCTCAACACCGCCAAGGCCAACATGGCAAGCGCCCAGAGTCAGCTCAACTACCAGAACGCCAACATGAAGCGCTATCAGACCCTCTACCAGAAGGGACTCGTCAGCGCCGACGACTATGAGAACGCCCTCCTCACCTATCGACAGGCCAAGGAGCAGGTGGCCACAGCCAAGGAACAGGTGCAGCGTGCGCAGACCAACTTAGGCTACGCCACCATCACCTCGCCTATCGACGGAACCGTTATCTCGAAGAGTGTGGAGGAAGGTCAGACCGTGGCTGCCAGTTTCAACACTCCTGAGCTCTTCACCATCGCCAAAGACCTGACCAACATGCAGGTAGTAGCCGACGTGGACGAGGCTGACATAGGTGCTGTGAAGGAGGGCGACCGCGTTACCTTCACCGTCGACGCTTATCCCGACGACACCTTCGAGGGTACGGTGAAGCAGGTCCGTCTGCAGGCCACGACAACCAACAACGTGGTAACCTACGAGGTGGTGATCAGCGCACAGAATGCCGATCTGAAACTGAAACCGGGACTTACCGCCAATGTCACTATCTACACGCAGGAACGCACTGGCGTGTTGGCTGTAGCCAACAAGGCGCTGCGCTTCACACCTACCAAGGAAACCGTGGGCAAGGACATGAAGATAGTTGACTGCAAGGGCAAGAACAAGGTGTGGACCCTCGACGGCAAAACCCTTACCGCTCACCCCGTGAGCATCGGCCAGTCCGACGGAATGCATACAGAGATCATAAAGGGACTGAAGGCAGGTCAGCAGATTGTGACCGAAATCGTGGTGAACACACCCGAGGACGACAGCGAGGACCAGCAGCAAAGCCAGGGACTGATAAGCGGACCGGGTCCAAGGGGAAAGAAGAAGTAAGGGTTTGCTATCACTTCTCAACCCAGCTAAAGTTTATTCTGAACCCAGCGAAAGTTCAATAAAAGTACAATCATCATGTCAGAAAACATAGAAAACAAAGCCAGCCAAGACCAGAAGAAGGTCGTGATTGAGCTCGACAACGTAAGGCGCGACTTCCTCGTAGGCGACGAGACGGTTCATGCCCTCAAGGGCGTGAGCTTCAAAATCTACGAGGGCGAGTTTGTCACCATCATGGGTAAGTCGGGTTCGGGCAAGTCTACCCTGCTCAACCAGTTGGGCTGTCTCGACACCCCATCGAGTGGCGAATACTACCTCGACGGCGTGTCGGTACGCACCATGTCGCGTTCGGAGCGTGCCGTGCTGCGCAACCGCAAGATAGGTTTTATCTTTCAGAACTATAACCTCCTGCCCAAGACCACGAGCGTGGAGAATGTGGAACTGCCCCTGATGTACAACCCCTCGGTAACAGCCGAGGAGCGCAAGCAGAGGGCGATAGAGGCGCTGAAGGCCGTAGGACTGGGCGAACGTCTCTATCACAAGAGCAACCAGATGTCGGGTGGACAGATGCAGCGTGTGGCCATAGCCCGCGCCCTGGTCAACAACCCCGCTGTCATCCTTGCCGATGAGGCAACGGGCAACCTCGACACACGTACAAGTTTCGAGATTCTCGTGCTCTTCCAGAAGCTCTACGCTGAGGGACGTACCATCATCTTCGTGACCCACAACCCCGATATTGCCAACTATTCGAGCCGTAACATCGAGTTGCGCGACGGTCACATCATCAGCGACGAGTACAATCCGCACATCCTCTCTGCCGCCGAGGGTCTCGCTGCCCTGCCGGCGAATACGGATGAGTAATTTTTCAATATTAATGATTTAAAATGCGATGAATTATCAGAATCTATTCAAGATAGCCATCAGGGCGATCGCAGCCAACAAGATGCGGTCGTTTCTCACGGCTTTGGGTATCATTATAGGTATTGCTGCCGTCATCACCATGCTCGCTATCGGACAAGGCAGCAAGGCAAGCATCAAGGCCAACATCGCCGAGATGGGAAGCAATATGATCATGATTTCGCCGGGTGCCGACATGAGGGGCGGTGTAAGACAGGACGCCTCTGCCATGGAGACCCTCAAACAGGCTGACTATCAGACTATCAAGGACGAGTGCAACTACATCTCTGCCATCTCGCCTACCGTCAACAGCAGCGGTCAATGGATCAACGGCAACAACAATACGCAAAGCTCCATCTACGGTGTGAATCAGGACTACCTGAGCATCCGACAGCTCAAGGTGGCCGACGGTGAGATGTTTACCGACAACGACATCAAGGCGGCTGCCAAGGTGTGCATCCTGGGACAGACAGTGGTGGATTATCTCTTCCCCGACGGCAGCGACCCCGTGGGCAAAGTGGTGCGATTCAACAGCATCCCCTTCCGTGTGGTGGGTGTGCTGAAGAAGAAGGGCTACAACTCCATGGGTATGGACCAGGACGACCTGGTGCTGGCGCCCTACACCACCGTGATGAAACGCATCCTGGCCCAAACCTACTTGGGCGGCATCGTCTGCTCGGCGATTACCGAGGACGCTTCGCAACCGGCTCAAGACCAGATAACGGAGATCCTGCGACGCAACCATAAGCTCAAGGACGCCACCGATACGACCGAGGCAGACGAGGACGATTTCAACATCCGTTCGCAGGAGGAGATTTCGAGCATGATGAACTCGACCATGTCGACCATCACCATCCTTCTTGGTTCTGTGGCAGGCATCTCGCTCCTCGTGGGCGGTATCGGCATCATGAACATCATGTATGTGAGTGTGACGGAGCGCACCCGTGAGATTGGTCTGCGCATGAGCGTGGGAGCACGTGGTGTCGACATCCTCAACCAGTTCCTCATCGAGGCCATCCTGCTCAGTGTGACGGGCGGTGTGATAGGTGTGCTGTTGGGAGTCAGTCTGTCGGTAGGACTGCAACAGTTCCTGCACGTAGCCACGCAGATAGAGCCCTGGAGCATCATCATGAGCTTTGCTGTTTGTACCTTCACAGGTGTCTTCTTCGGCTGGTATCCTGCCAAGAAAGCTGCCCGCCTCGACCCTATCGAAGCCATCAGATACGAATAAAAATCTCTCGCTATTCTGCACAATAATTTCCCAATCGGGACGTTATTGTAGCAGAAAAGAACAAAAAAAACACTATAAAACATGATACTAAACTGTGTCGTTATTGACGATGACCCAGAGGCTCTGAACCAGATAACGAGCCACATCAAGCGAACACCAACCCTACAACTTATTGGTGCTTATACCAGTGCGCGGGAGGCTGTAAGAGACGTGAGGAACGGACATGTCGACGTGCTCTACCTCGCCATACAGATGCCCGAACTGAGCGGCATTGAGTTTGCCCGTCTCGTGCCGGAGAGTTGCCGTCTGGTCTTCACCACAGCCTATAAGGAGTATGCCTTCGACGGTATCAAGGCTGGAGCTGCCGACTATCTGCTCAAACCCATCAGCTTCGAAGACTTTCAGGAGTCGTACAAGCGAGTGAGGGCTACCTTTGACGAATACCAGTTGCAGGACCCGATAGAGCGCGACCGCTGTTTAGTAGCCAAGGTTGAGAATAAGTTTGTCCGCATCGACCTCGACGATATTCTCTACATCGAGAGCATGAACGACTATGTGCGTTTCCATCTCACACAGGGCCGTAAGGTCACGACCTTCTCCAACCTCAAGCGACTGGAGAGCCGTCTGCCCCGCCAGCAGTTCAAGCGCATCCACCGTTCGTTCATCGCCAACCTCTGCCGCATGGACTCCATCGGTCACATGCGCATCTTTTATGGCGAGACCAGTATCCCTATCTCCGATTCCTACAAGGATGCCGTCTACCAGTTCGTCAACTCGCATTTAGCATAAGGGAAGGAGATTTTTTGGGGGAAATTTGATGAGAAGATTAAAAGTTTAGTGAATTATCGTTCTCTTTGGTTACAGGAATTTATTGTAAAACCAAGTTGTCTGAACTATTTTAGCAAGAAAACTCTGTAAAAACTTGGACCATAATAAATAATATTGTATATTTGTGGCAAAAATGAAAAGACAATGAAGACAACAAACGATTATATTACTATACTTCGCAAATACCTCAGCACCAAAGCGGATGCTTATGGCATTACAAAGATTGGTATCTTTGGGTCTGTGGCAAGAAATGAACAGACAGAAGACAGCGACGTTGATGTTTGTGTCGAAATGAAAAAGCCGGACTTATTTATATTAGTTCACATCAAAGAAGAACTGCAAGAACTTTTTGGTAAGCCAGTAGATATTGTTAGATTACGCAACAATATGAACCCAATGCTTTTAAAGCAAATTAAAAGAGACGGAATCTATGCATGACGAAGAACTCTTATACTATTCACTCAAACGAATAGCTTCAACTATAGAAAGAATCATCAACAACTCCAAATCTATTCCGTGATATTATTGCTCACCACTATTTTGACATAGATGAATCTATTGTCTATGATGTAGTCAAAAACAAACTCCCGGGAATGTTAGAAACAATTAATAAGATTATAGAAGAAATATAAAACATATGTCTTAACTCCCGAAGGAAATTCCCCCAGAAAAGCCTTCCTTTCAGAAAGGAAATATTTCTTCGGGAGAGTGAACGAAAGTTGTGGCGCCATGATCCACGAGGAATTCTTTGTCACGGAAACCCCATAACACGCTGATACAAGGCATTTGGCAGTTGCGGGCAGTCATGATGTCGACGTCGCTGTCGCCAATGTACACTGCGCCAACCTTGTCGGCATCCAACTGGCGCAGGGCTTCCTCAACCGTGTCGGGCGCAGGCTTCTTCCTGATGTTCTCACGCTCTCCTATCGCCACATCCACCAGGTCGCCAAAGAAATGACGGCAGAGCGCCTGCGTGGCAGCATAGAACTTGTTGCTCACCACAGCCACTTTCTTGTTTCTCTCCTTCAGTCTGCTCAACAGATCCATGATGCCGGGATAAGGCGTGGTGGTATCGAGGTTGTGCTCCATATAATGCTTTCTGAAGTCGGCATAGGTCTTGTCGAAGAGCGGATTGCTGTCGCCCTGAGGAATGGCACGCTCCATGAGTTTGCGAACGCCGTTGCCCACAAATCTCCTGACGTCGTCGACAGAGTGCTCCTCCATCCCGTTGGTGCGAAGGGCGTAGTTGCAGCTCGCAGCCAGGTCGTCGAGTGTGGAGAGCAACGTGCCGTCCAGGTCGAAGACATACGTATCATATTCCCTTATTCCTTCTTTATAATCCTTTGTTTCCATCATTTTTCTGTTATTGAACTTTGCAAAGTTACGTCAATCTTATCGAAATAATAAGGAATTAACCTATTTTTACCTATACTTGAATAATATAAGCCCAATAATTTTGTCAATTCCACGAATAAATGTACTTTTGCAGCGAAATTCATGCACAAAAACAAAACACAAAAATGAAGAAAAAACAAAGCAAGACCGCTTACAAGTTTTATTTCTATGGCGCCTTGGTGTGCCTCGTGGCGGTAATCGTCATTACTTATATCTATGGCTTTTCCTCATTCTCGAAAAGCGAGAAGACAGAATATGTCTATATTGACGAGGACGACAATATAGACTCCGTTTATCATAAGCTCGCGCCGATAGCCCGCGCCATCCCGATGCAGGCTTTCCGCACCCTTACCCATCACTCCGAATACGCCGAGCATATTCGCACGGGTCGCTATGCCATCCATCCCGGTGACGGTTCACTCAAGACATGGCGCCACTTGAAGAACGGACTCCAGGAACCTGTCAACCTGACCGTTCCATCGGTCCGGACACTCGACAAACTCGCAGCTGAGTTGGGACGCAAGCTGATGCTCGACAGCGCTACCATCTGCCATGCCCTTACCGACGAGGCCACCTGCGAGAAGTATGGCTACGACACGGCCACCATCGCCTGTATGTTTATCCCCAACACCTACGACATCTACTGGAACGTGTCGCTCGACAAACTGCTCAGTCGCATGAAGAAGGAGTCGGACAAGTTCTGGAACTTTGAGCGCACGCAGAAAGCGAAGAACATGAACCTCACCCCGCAGCAGGTCATCACCCTGGCAAGTATCGTGGACGAGGAGACTGCCAACGACGGTGAGAAACCGATGATTGCGGGCATGTACTACAACCGTCTGATGCTTCGCAATGCCGAATATCCTGAGGGAATGCCTCTTCAGGCCGATCCTACCATCAAGTTCGCCTGGAAGCGTTTCGAGCTGAAACGCATCTACAACAACCTGCTCAGCATCCGCAGCCCCTACAACACCTATCGCAACCCAGGACTGCCTCCAGGGCCTATCCGCATCCCTACTGTTGCCGGCATCGATGCCGTGCTCAACCACATCCACCACGACTATCTCTACATGTGTGCGAAGGAGGATTTCAGCGGCACCCACAACTTTGCCCGCACTTACTCCGAGCACCTCGACAACGCTGCCAAATACTCAAAGGCACTCAACGAGAGAGGAATCAAATAATGTGTCACTCGATAGATTCTGATGAATAAAACATTGAGGGTGTGTCACAAGTCTAAATAATGGCAGCTGAGGACGGGCTGAAAGCCCAAAAGCTCTTAGCCCAGGGCAGCGCCCTGGGTAATGTTGGCAAGATCAAGGTCGCCCAGAAAGGGCAAAAGCTTTGAAATTGAAAGCTTTTGCCCTTTCAGGGCGACTTTGTTGTATCTATTCTAAAACCCAGGGCGCTGTCCTGGGCTAAGAGCTTCTGCCCTTTCAGGGCGTATGGGATGTAGCTTATGACACACCCTCATATTTTTTTTACGGCAGTCACTGTTTTTTATGCCGTACACTCATAGTCGTGAGATTTGCCTCATTACCGAGGTCATCTCACTACGACCTTCTGTGCGTGTGTTTGTTTACCATCCGAAATTCGGAGGATATAGACACCTTTGTTTTGGCCAGCAGCCGAGATAGTGACGGTATTACCTGCCTGACTGGCAGATGCCACGAGATGTCCCTGAGAACTATAGAGCGCAGCCGACATAGCCACAGCACCGGCAGTATACGCCTCGAATGTATAATCATTGAGAGCACGAATCATGAAGTCCTTTCCCTTCTCTATCGTGTCAAGCCCCGAAGCCTTGTTGTCGAGGATGAGTTTCAATCCCTTGTAGGCATCCACCTTTCCGCTACCAGCCTGGTTGCCATCCCCCGCCTTGGTATAATGATTATTGATCGTACAGAAGTCGTCAGAGAGAGCTGTCTTCTGAGCGATCTCCCTAATCTGCGTATGTGTCAGCGAAGGATCGGCCTCAAGCCAAAGGGCACAAACACCACTCATATAAGGCGTAGCCATGGATGTGCCGCTCATCTGTCCGAACTCATACATAGTACCAGCCACTGTCTCCTGTCGCATAACATCCTCCTCATAGTTCTCTGTATATCGGCTGTAGCTCGACTGCACAAACAGTCCAGGAGCACACACATGAGGAAGCTCTCTTCCGTCAGCCAGTTTGCCATAGCTTGAGAAGAAAGCGATGTCACCCACCTTGTTTCCATAACTCACACTACCAAAGTTCTCTTTCACGCCATAAGTGCTTCCATCTATCGCCTTGTAACTCTTCACCGTGTTATAGGCCCCCACAACGATCGGTTCTGTGCCGCAAGCGATGCTATTGATTGTACCATCATGAGTGATGTCTTTATCGCATCCTGCAACATCGGTATCAAACATCGTGGTACTCTCTAAATAACTGGTGACGGTCTGTCCCTCCTTGGCCCTTACTACATATCCTAAGGCATAATTATCCTTGACTGAAGTGATGTCAGAGATGTTCAAGAAATAGCCCTTCATGCCATTACCTATATTCTCTGCTACTACCGATACCTTACCTTTGAAAGACTTATTACTGTATGTAAATTCTCTACCTGTAGGATATGTACTGTTTACAAAATGCCAAGTATTGCTGATATTACCCGTATTGACATTGTAGAGCACTACATCGATTTCCACCTGCTTCTCGGGCTGAGTCACAGTGAAATAGTTGTAGATATCAGTCACATCCATCACGCCATCGGCATCAAGATCTGTAACATAAGCTGCTTTCATCGCCTCACCAGTTGCACCAGTAAAGGTGCGTCGCTGCACGATGTCGTAGTCGGCCTCATTGCCCGCAGCAATACAATTCACCACATCATATTTCTTGATAAACTCATCCATAAAAGCCACCTCAGGGTCGGTCGTATCATGTGATCCCGCATTAGCACCATACGACATGTTCACCACCAAACGCTTTCCGCCATTTTCCTTACACCAATTCACCATTTTGTCAAACATCTCATAGTCTGACTCATTGTAAGGAATAGGGCCCATCAAGAGGTCGGCCTCGGGTGCCACACCTTTTATCTGGAAGGAACTGCCCTGATAATTGCCAGCCGCCATACCGCTCACGTGCGTGGCGTGCGTCTCCTCCTTGTCGTCTGTCTGATAAGCTGCAATCTGTTCGGGCGCAGTGAGATAAGTCAGGTTGTCACCCTCTTTAGCCGCATAGCCTATCATCTTGAAACGACTCTTACCCTGAGCATCGAGAAACATGATGTGATTGGGGTCGAAACCACCATCGAGCACACCAATGGCTACGCCTTTGCCCGTGTAAGGCTGCGTCAGCCCAGTGCCCAAGTGTATCTTGTCTACTCCTGTCGAAGCATGCGCCTTACTGAGGAGCATACGCTTTCTTCGCTTGGCAAAGCTGATGGTCACTACGTCGCTACGTTCAGCCAGTTGCTCCAGCTGCGCCAGAGGCATGGAGACGATGGCGAAATGATTGACCACTGATGTCACCGTGATGCCGTCGTCAGTCAAGATGGCAGCATCAGTTCCTGGTGTCATCTTGACGATGGCACGCAGCGTGCGATTGTCCATTTGTTTTTGGAGCGCCTTCAACTTGCTGCCTGTAGCCTTACTTTGTGCCACAGCTTTTTCTTCCTGTGTCTGCAACTTAGCAAGTTCTATCTTGCTCATCGCATTAATCTTGCTGTTCTTCTTCAGCTGTTCATAATCGATAGCCATAGCTCCCTGTGCTAAGAGTACGGCGCAAATGAGTAAGTAAATTTTCTTCATACGATAATTATTAATTATTAGCACTAAACCTCTGTGCCCCCATAGTACGTAAATACGTTAACATAGGAAGGGCCATTAAAGATTGCAAATATATGCATTTTTTATATATTTTTCCTCTATCTATATCATTAATTAATGTTAATTCCCTTAAAAAAGATGCTTCATTACGCCATGTTTCAACTTGATAAGTGGGAATTATCGAGCCATTTCGTGTCAGGAAATGATTCCATTACCCTGTGCTGAGTTATGATGGCAAGCAACAACGTCCTCTGACTGAAGAAAGCAAGGAATAAGAAATAAGAGAAGTTTCGCATATACTGAAGTTCCCCACCATAGGGCATTCTCTATGCGGGTCGACAAAAAAAGGCAGTTGCAAGCACCATAGCCTGCAACTGCCTTTCGTATTTTGTAAAATTAATAACTTATTTTAGTTCCATATTACTCACCGAGATGCATCTTTTTGTTGATTACTACAATCTCAGCAAATGTGATAGCTAAAACTACCAATGTCATTCCAAAAATCATCATAATTGTTACCCTTTCTTTACTTTAATTATCGTTATTCAATCTTTTCAAGTGCAAAGGTAATACCTTTTTGTGTTCGCACACAACATTTCTGTCTTTTTCTTATTAAAAGGCTTGAAAAATTGATTTCTGTCAATTACTTCCCCTCTGAAATGCCAAAATGACACGTGTCACTCCTCCCTGTTCTGCCTCTCTGACAATATCATCCGAATCAATTCCTCATTGGCCTCATTGTCAATACTTAAGAAGCCCATATAAGCAGCACGCCCTGAAGGCCAAGAAGCCAATATAAGCAGCACGCCTGAAGGGGCAGAAGCTCTTAGCCCTGGGCAACGCCCTGGGTTTTTGTGGGTCGCAAACAATGCGCCCTGTAAGGGCAAAAGCTTTAAAAATCCTGACAATTTACAAAGCTTCTGCCCTTTCAGGGCGTGCTGGGTAATATCAATCATACAGGAGGGCGTGCAGGATGATATCAACCATACAGGAGGGCGTGCTGGGTAATATCAATCATACAGGAGGGCGTGCTGGGTGAGTTCATTTGCCCTGGGCTAAGGGAAGCTCTGAGGGACCAAAAAGAGAGACTACCCTGCTATAGAAACAGCTTCGGATGATAAAAAAGCGGAAATTACTGATTTTTGAAAAACACCAAAGAAAAGAGACATTTTTATCGGAAAAACCCCTTTCAGGTGTCGCATTCCCTACCAATGCGACACCTAAATGATAGGAATGCGACACATAGACAGGGGAATGCGACACCTTTTCCCAAATTATTTTGGTATATTTGCTCCATGATTGCGAAACAGGAGCCATGCCAGACTGCTGTTCGGCATACCTGTTCATCATGCAGACAAGCCGCTTATAATTCTATGAGTGTTCTTTGTCCTGACGATTCAATGGGCTTGATGGCGCAGTCTGTCCCATCATAGAGGAAAGCACCCTACCCTCTTGATGAATTTACAAACAGAAATACAAGACAAAATATTTACATCAATCATTAACAACAAAACGTGTATGAAAAAGAAACAATTACACAAACAGAAATGGCTCGTCACGATGCTGCTGCTCGTGATGGCTATCCTCATGCCTTATGGGGGGGCATGGGCACAAACGCAGCCTTCCAAAGGTGATGGCAAAGTAGGCAATCCTTACATCATCACCAAAGCTGAGGAGTTGGCGTGGTTCCGCGATCAGGTGAATGGCGGAAATAAAAAAATCTGCGCTAAGATTGCAGATAATGTTGAGGTCATAGACCTAAAGAACTTCTGTCATGCGGCTGATGCCTCTAAAAAGATAGACGAACAGAGTTGGGTGCCTATTGGAAATTCTAATAAACCATACCAAGGCACTTTCGACGGAAATGGGAAGACCATCACCAACCTTTATATCAATGCAGAACAAAAATATATGGGACTTTTCGGTTATACCTATGAAGGTACAATCAAGAACCTAACCTTTGAGTATGCGAATGTGACAAATACGAACAGTTACGCAGGAGTTTTGGTTGGTAATGCATTTTGGCGAAGCACCCTTCAAAATATCAAAATATCAAATACTTGCCAGATAAAAGGAGGTAATTACACTGGCGGTATTGCAGGTTCACTTGATGGCAACGCAAGCAACTGCGTGAACTACGCCACGGTACAAGGAAAAGAAGATGTTGGCGGTCTTTTTGGCTACTACAGTAGAACTGGTAATTCTATGACCGCCTGTGCCAACTATGGAAATGTAACGGCAACAAGTAATACTGTCGGTGGCTTGGTTGGCTATTACAGTAGCGGAACGATCCAAGACTGCGCCAACTATGGAAATATAGAAGGAACCAATAATGTCGGCGGCATGGCAGGTTATGTATCCAAAGGCAAGATGCAGAACGTGTTCTGCTATGGCAATGTGTCAGCTACAAATAATACTAAACGTGGAGGCATGGTATGCGGTTATTCCAGCAAAGGGGTCACTGAAGGCATGGTGGCATACTATAGTGGCGCAAAGCTGACCGTAAACAGCCAAGAGCAAACTGTAAAAGCCTTCGGAAGCGACAATCTCTCAGAAGATAACGCAACAGGATTTACAGAAACCCAACTGAAAAGCGGTGTTGTTGCCTATCTGCTCCAGCAAAACGCTTCGAGCGAAGCGAAATGGGGACAAAATCTGGCTAATGATGGAGACAGTTATCCCGTCATTGGTTCGGAACATACAGTTTATTCAGATAATTCACTTGTAAATTGTATGACGTACGAGATAATCTCAGGTAGTTTCACCAACAATACTACCAGTTCCGCAATCAAGTATCAACACGGACAGACAATAAATCACCACGTTGCAACAAACGCTACTTGTACAGAGGCGGCAACCAAGGAATATTGGCAATGTCAGGACTGCCTTAGGACATATTCCGACAGCCAATTGACAGAAGAATTGACTGATGTAACAATCGCAGAGAAGCCTGCCCTTGGACATAAAAACGATGAAGATGGCTATTGCAATCAGTGCCAGCATTATGTGGCTGTAAAGCCTTCACAGGAAAGTGGGGTGTACCTGATATCCAAACCTTGCCACTTGGCTTGGTTCCGCGACTATGTGAACGGAACTATCGTGGACGATGGCGAAGCAGCTGGAACTACTCACCCTTCGGCATCAGCCAAGCTGACTGCGGATATCGACCTCAAGAACTATTGCCATGCGGCTGAAGACGGCAAGGAACTCTTGAGTTGGCTTCCAATAGGCAATGACAATAATCGGTGGAAGGGAAATATGGACGGTCAGGGACACACCATCTCCAATCTCTATATCAAGACAGCACAAAACCATGTGGGGCTTTTCGGCTATACTGACGGTGCGACTATCCAAGACCTTATCTTTGGCAATGCTAAGGTGGAGAATGTGAGCACAACAAATGAGAAGACATATAAAACAGGTATCTTGGCAGGATATGCATGCGCATCCACAAATTCTCCAGCACATATAAAGGGCATTAAAACCACAAACAATTGTACTGTTATAGGACAAGAAGATACTGGCGGTATCGTTGGAATAGCCAAAATAAATCTCGAAAACTGCGAGAATCGCTCCAGCGTGAAGGGTACAGGAAGTGTTGGCGGAATTGCAGGTGATAGCTTTGAGAGAAACATCAAGCGCTGTACCAATTACGGAACCGTTGAAAACGGTAGAAATCAATATATTGGTGGAATCATAGGCTATGCTTATGGAACATGTATCGAAGATTGCGCCAACTATGGCAAGATTACAAGTACAGGTTGGCATGCCGGTGGCATAGCAGGAAGTACATTGAAAAACAGCAGTATCCAGAATGTGTTCAGTTATGGAGATGTGACGAATACAAATGGCTCTTCAGGAATCATTATAGGTTATGTAGGTGGTACACTAACCGCAAAGGGCATTGTAGCTTACAACAAGGAGGCTTTGCTGAACAACTCATCTGAGAACATCAAAATAGTTGGTACAGGAAGTCTGGCTTTCGAAGACGGAAAGGAAGAAGCGGACGTGGTCAAGGCATTCACCAAACAGCAGATAAAGAGTGGCGAGGTGGCATTGGCGTTAAATGACAATAAAACTTCTGGCGATTTGGCTTGGTATCAGAAACTTGGTGAGAATGGTGATGCTTATCCTGTGTTGAAATCTACTGGTGACAATACTGTATATCATGGTAAGGAATGTGACAAGATAACTGATGTTTATACCAATGATAATAGCATTTTCGGTGAGGATGGAGCTGTTCCACACGTATTTGAGATGGCTGGACACCCAGATGCCAATGGACTCTATGGGGATGTATGTATCAACTGCAATGCAAACAATGAGAACATAAAATACATTAAAGACTTCTGTGGCATCCTTGGCAACAACCTGAAACTGACCTACGCTGATGGTAAGTACACTGCCAAGGCAGTGACGCTCACAGATGGCGAGGCTTATAATAGTCCAGTAGATATTGAGGTGGCTGACTTCAAGTACATTCGTACATTCGATGCCTACAAGTGGCAATCACTCTATGTGCCATTTAGGATGAGTCTTGAACAGTTGACAAGCAATGGCTTAAACGTGGCAACCCCAGTGGACATCGAAGTGGTCAATGAAACTATTACGCGACTGAACGTCCAGAAGTTGAAGTCTGGTTTCTCTAAAGCAAACTATCCAAGCTTGATCATGTGTGAGAGTGATGGAGAAAAGACCATCGAGTTGGCAGATGTCACACTTTCTGCATCGAAGGAAAAATTTATCGACTGTATGAGTATGACAAGAAAATATGTTTTTAATGGTGTTTATCAAGCCAATAAAAACCTTGCGTCTAACTCGGAGGATGCTATCAATTACATCATAAAAGATGGTGGACTGGTCTTGCGAACTGATGATGATGTGCCTGCGCCACAAAGTTGGTACATGAATGTAACTATACGCGAGAATCCTTTCGGAGTTGCAGATGAACCTTTGTCTTCCGACGCTAAGACTATGCCTATTTATGTGATAGGTGAAGGTTATGCTACTGGCATAGAGAATGTGAATACCGCAGAGGAACATATTCTGCATGGCATCTACGACTTGCAAGGTCGCAAGTTGAGTCAGGAGCCAGAAAGCGGCATCTATATCAAGGATGGAAAGAAGTACGTGAAATAATTGACTCAACTTGCGAAACATTCGCTACATCGATATGTACTTTTTGACATTTACTCCATCACCTCCCAGAAACTCTCGGGGAGGTGATGTTTTTTATCACCTTTGCCTCCTTGAACAGTGGGGCGATGCCCTCTGGGTCAAAGCTGGCAATGCCGCAACCGATGGGTGTTACCAGGAACTGCTTCTCGGGATGCTGACTCCTCTGTTCTCATATCATTTGCGATATTGTTTAAATTGTTTGCAAATATATAGTTTTTTGAGGAGAAAAGGGCTTCTTTGCCCAATTTTTCTCCTATTTAAATATTATAAGATTCAAGTTTCGCAAGTGTTTTAGGAGAAAAAAACGTGGCTATCCGATAGAAGAACTAAGAACATATCGGTAGAAAATCCTTGTTAGCAAATCGGTATCCACAGTGTTGCAGCTCATTAAAACTTATATATAGGCAAAATCTTGACCTTATAACCATTTTTCTCAATTATTCTTTCCTCATTCATCGTGACAATGATCAGATTGGAGCATTTGAGTTCCCCCGCACATTCAATGATGCTATCTACTTCCCGCTTGAGCGTTCGTTCGGATGAGAGGTCATAACATACTTGTATAAGACTTTCTACATGAGCACCCTGCCTTGTAACAAAATCAGTCTCCTTGTCATTACGGGAGCGATAATAGAAAAGTGATGTCTCTGCATGATATCCTCTGCGAACCAACTCTATAAAAACCTGATTCTCCAATAGTCTGCCTAAGTTCTCACTCACATTAAAAGCCTTGGCTTCTACAAAACCATTGTCAACTACATAAACTTTCTGTGGAGCTTTCTTCATCACTTTCAACTTGTTGTTGTAACGTGGCAGATAATACAAGAGATAGGGTTCTCTTAAATATCCCATGAACTTCTTGGTGGTTGCTACGCTTGAAAATCCCAGCGCTTCTGCCAGTTCGTTGGCACTGAAAGGATTGCAGAAGTTAGAAACCAGATACATGGCCAGGTTGTTCAAATCCTCCACATTGCGTACTTTATGGCGCTTGGCAATATCTTTCCAAATGATGGAATCAAAGAGTGTGGAGAGATAGTTTTGGGTCAGACTTCTTGCTGCTACTGTCTCTGGATAGCCACCATGGTGCAGATAGTCTGCTATAAGCGAGAGGTCTGATGCGCTATCTTTCATTTCCGATACTTCCGAAAGATTCCTGTGATTCCAGATAAAGAATTCAGAAAGACTGAAAGGCAGCATCTCTATCTGGATATATCTGCCTGTGAGTAATGTTGCCATTTCGCTACTTAGCAATTTGGCGTTGCTTCCCGTAATAACCATGTTGATTCCCATGCGGTAAAGCTTGGAGACCCATAAATCCCAACCATCCAGATTTTGAACCTCATCAAGCAGAAGATACTCAAAGTCGGGATAAACGGCACGTAGTGTTTCCCAAACCAAATCATCGTCCCATGCACTCAGGAGTTTGCCGTCGTCAAAATTCAGATAGGCAAAGTTCCTGCTTTTCAGCATCAGTAAAGCCTCTGTCGATTTTCCTGTTCTTCTAGGACCCGTTATCAACTTGATTTGCTTACTTGCCAACAGTTCATCCACATCATATTGGGTATGACGTGTAAGGTAAGGACGGGAAAGCAGAATATCCCGTTCCTTTTTCTGGTTATTGATAATTGTTCTCATTTCTCTTCAGATGAATTGATTAAACCGGGGCAAAGATACAAAAAATATTCAATATATCATTCGTATTGAATAAAAAAGTACTGATTTTATTCAATACGATGGATAAAATGAATAAAAAACGACAAGGATCTATATGGCACGATGAACAGGAGGCGTATAGACCCTTGAATATATGGTAACTAAAGTTTCGCAAGTTACTTGAATATACTGACAAGGAAAAGACTTTACATTCGAAGTTTTCTGAAAGACTCCGGAAGGAGAAGTGAGAGAAACTGGAAGACTGGTGCGCCGGCGGGGGGATACCATATTGAATCATGGTTACCATGTCGCGCTCGCTGGATATTTCCAAGGATGAATTGGCACGCTACTTCACTTCATGCCTAAACTCCACCTTCCGCCTCAGGCTTGCCGAGGTACGTTTTGTGGCTTCTCTACCCGCACCTATCTGTACCGCATTTTCAAGTTAAAAGAAGGTTGTACTCCTGCCGAATGGCGGGAGAAAATGACTGAAAATGTAGCCCCAGATGATAAAAAGCAGGATTAACCATTTTTCGATAAATACCAGGAAAACGCATCGCGAAATGAAAAAATACGTTAAAAAAGGTGTCGCATTTCAATACAGAGAAGGTGGAGAGTATGGTAAACATGTTCTATGGCTGCTCAGCTCTCTCTTCGCTCGACCTCTCTAATTTCAATACAAAGAAGGTGCGGTATATGAAAAGCATGTTCCGTGCATGCTCCGCTCTTACAACCATCTACGCAGGCGACAAGTTTGTTACAATAAAAGTAAAAAATGGTTCTGATATGTTCTCTGGCTGCACAAACCTTAAAGGTTTTATAGATTATATGAATAACTCAGACAAGATCGACCACCACTACGCCAACTACAAGACTGGCTACTTCACCAAGCTGGTAGGTAAAAATGGTGAGGAGATGATAGGAGCAGCGTGAGAAACTCTTGCTGCGGAGAATCTTATTCTTGAAGACGGCAAGGACTTCGTGGCTTATGAGCAGTTCGCAGCCAAGGATGCATCTTACTGCCGAAATATCCCTAAAGGTTCCACCTGGGGAACGCCCTGCTTGCCTTTCGCCATTGACCAGAGCCAAGAAACAGAATGTAAGTTCTATAGTCTTACTGGTATTGATGCGGATAATAAATGCATCACTCTTGAGAGTAGCGAAGAAGGCATAATCCCTGCCGGCACTCCGGTGCTCTTCAAGATGAATGAGGGTAAGACATCACTTAGTCTTTCTGCAAGCAATGCAGAAATTGCAACTGCCCCAACAGTAGCTGGAACAAACACAGATGTCAAACTCGTAGGTTCATTCACCAAGATTGGCGGCAATGGCAATCAGGGTCTTGCAGAAAACGACTACATCATTGGTAAGGATAAGTTCTGGCGTGTCTCTGACTTGAATGATGGCAATGGCGTGGGCATCAAACCGATGCGTGCATACATCCATCCAGCCACAGCATCTCAGGCAAGAGCAGCCATGCTGAGCATCGGAAAGGGTGATGGCACTACTGCC
>OIYP01000477.1_pt1 | contig 25824 bp, 28 predicted proteins | sample 1588261 | NCBI WGS metagenome assembly OIYP01 (sample SAMN03283293) | human gut metagenome | biome: human-associated habitat; material: feces | host: Homo sapiens | place: Peru | collected 2012
GCTTCGGAAGCTGGAACAGGAGATTCCGGACAGCAGCTGGTCGGCCAATCTGGAAGCGGGCAGTGACTTCAAAGAGGGCGATGCCCGGTGCAGTGTCCGGGTGTTTGAACGGTACAGTATGATGGGCGGCAACCGCCTGAGCCTGACGCTGACCATGTTCCAGAATGGAGACAGCCCCATCCGGCTGTCTGCGATTACGGCAGGCGGCAGTCAGGCAGTGTTTTTTAAGGTGAATACCATCGGAGAAGAATCCTTTCTGGAGGACGTAAAGAACCTGCTGGAAGAAATTTTGGAGGAGTAAGATGTTTTACGCTGGATTTGATCTGTTGTTCAGCATTCTGTTTCCCATCCTGTTCCTTGTGGTTTTGGGCATGATTCTGTATACCTTTATCAGAAATATCCGTACCTGGAACCAAAATAACCATTCGCCGCGGCTTACCGTTCCAGCAAAGGTGGTGGCAAAGCGTACGGAAGTTTCACATCATCACACGGATAATACGATGATGCATACGTTCACGACTTATTATGTAACCTTTCAGGTGGAGAGCGGCGACCGCATGGAAATTATCGTAAGTGGTTCGGACTACGGAATGCTTGTGGAGGGCGACATCGGCAAGCTGAGTTTTCAATGTACCCGTTATCTTGGATTCGAGCGGAACTGAACATCCCTGTTCAATTTGATAAATCGGGATGGTACTATTTTCGCACTTTGGAGAGACTAGGTGAAGACATGGTTTCATTAGGCGGGTACGGAGTGACCGCCAGTCTTCTGACCTACCACGGTTTTATTGAGCGCTTACAAATGAAACGTAAAAACAACCCGTGGAGTGGTTTGCATGATTGCAGATTGACTCCACGGGTCTTTATTTGTTTAAGCGTTTTTCAAAACGCACAGCCTGTGCCTTTGGCACAGAATCAGGGTTTGGGATTTCCCAACAAGTATTTTTGCAACGCAAAAATGGTCTTTGTATATACGAAGACACTGCTTGCTACAATGGTGTTGGTTCTGAGAAGCTCACAGCCAGTGAGCTATACAGATACCCAAGCCTAAGCTACAATGAAGATGTGCTGAGAGAACGAAGCATTGCTTGAGCTGAACGCTCGTACGCGCAAACTGTTCTCCGCCATCTCCATTGCAGCGTTCGATTGACGCAGGTTGAGTTATCGGCAGATAAAAATGTTGCCGTACATTCGTGTCACAAAGCAAGCTGAATCGGTAATGGGCATAGGCGGAACCGGCATTAAAGGAGGTCAGAAAATGGAAGCTGCTGTTATTACCGCCGTTGGTATCGATGTGTCTAAGAGCAAAAGCACAGTTGCGGTACGGAGACCCGGAGGCGAAATCGTACTTCGGCCTTTCGATGTCCGCCACACGAACAGTGACTTAAAGAAGCTGACATCCACACTCAAAAAACTGGGAGGCGATATTCGTATTGTAATGGAACATACCAGTACGTACTGGAGACCGATCGCGCTGACCTTGAAGGAAGCTGGCTTTTTTGTTTCCGTCGTCAATGCAATGCTGATTCACGATTTCAGTGATAATACGATCCGAAAGCTAAAGACGGACCGTGCGGATGCTCTTAAAATCGCAAACCTGCTAACGAGTGTCAATAGTCTGAACAGAAAAATCAGCAAAAAATTATTGCCGGGTGCAGGTGAGCATCCGGCAACTTTAATAAGCCGACAGCACAGCTTGTCAGCTGAAAGTCATCGTAATAGTTCATCAGCAATCATCAACAGGCATCAGAAGGTGTCTGGGAACGCAGAAATTCAGTAACACGAGCGTAATAGACCCGCAGGAACTTCGCACTTCCTGCGACGGTATAAACGTAATAATGCTTTCCTTCGGAACGCTTTTTGTCCATAAAGCAGTAAACAGCATTTTCCGGGTTTGAGCGTGTTAAAATAATATTCGATATAATAAAAATGGTTCGCCTCAGATGCGGTGAGCCTCGTTTGGAAACATGGCGTGACTTGGATTCAAATGCACCAGACTGGAACGGCGGTGCATCAATACCAGCAAAGGCTACCAACGCTTTCTTGTTTTTGAACCGCCGAACATCACCGATTTCGGCCATAAGAGCAGGCCCGGTAATGGGTCCGGCTCCTTCCATCTGCATCACAACCTCGTATTCGGGGAGCATTGCAGCCAACCTCTGCATTTCGAGCTGGGTACTCTGCTTGGCCTCGCAAACGGCATTCAGGCTTTTACAAGCCTGCGTGATCAGCATCTTCGTACTCTCGCATTTCGGAAGAGTAGCTACGCCTTCCTGTGCAAGCAGATAAATTTTGTGAGCGGTATCTGTACGGAACTTGTAGTTTTTTCGTTTGCACCAGCCTCGATAAGATTCTGTGAAAGCCTCCATGGAATATTGACAGACACAATCCTTGTGCCAATAACGCAGAAAGAAATCCACCCACTTTTCATGCCCATTCGCATTTTTTGTGTTCGGATCAAACGCAATATTTACACCGGGAACTGTTTGGTCAGCCAGAGCAATCAGACCGTTCCGCAACGCTGTTGCAGTTGCGGTGATCCGCTCGTTTGCTCTGGATTGCATTTTAAGAAGCAGTCTGGTTTCTTCTTCACTGTTGAACGGGGGTAGTGTATCCCAAAAGGTAAGCGCATAGTTTGCTGCTGGTATTTCTGGATTCTATAACATCAAATAAATGCTCCAAGGATGTGGATGAACAGCTCACCAAGGTTGAAGTTGGCATCCCAGTTGACGTAATTGCCCTGAGTTCCGGTGTTCACCTTCGCGTGTGTGGCAACAGACGTCACCGAGGAAGATGTTGCCTTGCCGCCCTGACCGCTGGCAGTGGTGCCGGTGGAGGTGCTACCTGAAGTAACAGTAGCCTTGGATGCGACGCCAGTTGTATCGGTCGACACATTGCTCTGATTGGAGCCGAACGAGAGATCCAGTCCGCCAAGGAGATAGCTGATCAGGCTAATGATTCCGCTGGTGCAACCGCCGTTAACACGTGCGGCTTCGTCACTATTCAGCACCGTATAATCATGAGGAAGATTCAGTTTCGAAATGTTTTTCATAGAGAAAACTCCTTTCTTTGTTTGCGAAAAATTATTCAATCCGGTGTTTCATCACTGGAGCGAATCAAGCAGAGTTTGGGCATAGTCTTCGGCTCCTTCGATCAATTTATCCATCGATTCTTCACCCGTAAATCCCGGATCGAGGACATCGGTCGTGGTCGTTTCCGTCGTTTGGGGTGTTTCGGTTGGTGCCGTGGATGCTACTGCTGGGGCTGATGTGCGGCTTTGGCCAGATGAATAGTTGCTGCGCTGCGACTGTTGCTCCTTTTTGGCTTCACTTTCCGCTTTCAGGCGTTCCTGCTCCGCCTTCAGCGACGCAGCTTCGCTTTCCGCTTTGCGGAGAGCTTCCTCCATCGACCTTGCCGCAGCCTCACTGGCGGCACGTTGTCGTTCTTCCTCGGCGGCCTGCGACGCTGCGGCCTCGCTTGCGGCTTTCAGCGACGCGGCTTCCGCTTCGGCTTTTCGATTGCGATTCATGAACAGCAAGGTGATGCTCAAAACTGCCGCCAAAATCAGCCCGATTGCGATTCCCACAATCCACGCGCCTGTTTTGTTCAGAACCTTAGGCTTAGTCGTCGACTCGGGCGTAACAGTGGGCATTTCGCTTTGAGGCTCTTTTGGGGAGACTTCCGAATCGTTCTCAAACACATACTTGTTCAGTTCGCGTTTTTTGTCCCGCGCGGTTTGGCTGATATTGACCGAGAAGTCTTCTTCGTCCACCTCGCCCTTCGTTTTTTCGAATACGACCTTCGAAGACTGGAACTTGCTGCGATTTGTCGTTTCCAGCTTGATGCTTTGCGCAAGGCTCCGCAATGAAGCAGTCTCTTTTGCTGCCTTAAGTGCCTGCCGAAACTCGTCAGCCGTTTGAAAACGCGCGTCGCGGTCGGCAATGGCCTTTATCACGACGTTGCCAATCTCTTCTCCGCCGAGAGAAGGGAAATCGGGTGTGTCTCCCCGCATACGGGCCTCGAAGGCGGCATCCTCGTCATCCTCGTTGAAGCGTGCCGGATAATGCGGTAAAAATGGGTTCCGGCTGTAATTCAAAAGCCGATAAAGAACGATGCCAAGAGAATAAAGGTCGACCGACGCTGTATAGTTGCCTTGCTTCAGATAGACCTCCGGTGCCAAAAAATTGGGGGTTCCCTTCATGGATTCAGCACGTGAACCCTCTTTCAATACCTTCGAAACTCCAAAGTCTCCGATTTTATAGACCCCATCATTCGAAACGAAGATGTTCTCGTCCTTGATATCCCGGTGAATCACCGAATTTTCGTGGCAAACCTGCAATGCGTCCAGAATGCTCAGGCCAAGCTCGATGACATCATCAACCGTGAAGTCATGCTGTTGAATGTACACATCCAGAGGCGTCAAATACTCCATCAGGATGAAGATATCGTATCGTTTCCCTTCGGCTTCGGTCACCCGGATGTCATTTTCGTAGTATCGAACAATATGGTTCGACCCTTTTTCAGAAAGGTCGTTCAATATCTTGATCTCTGCAACGACACTGTTTAACTTTGCGGCAAAATAATCATCAGCACCGGCGACATCGCCGCCCATCGAGTTCAAAATCGAGGTGTACTGCTTTTCGGTCGGGATGGCGATATGCTTCAGCGCCCGGACATAATGGCCGGAGGCATTGCTTTTCGACGCCTTATACACGGTGCCATAGGTGCCGGAACCGATGACCTCACCGACCGTATAGCCTAAAATCGTTTCGCCAATCAAATTTGTCTGTGTCATACGTCCATCGCCCCTAAGGAAATCAAAATGAGTGTGATATTATCCGCGTGATCGTCACGACAAGCCGCTTCCATCAGCAATCTTCCGGCTTCGGCAATATTATCCGAACCATGAAGAATATGCGCGATATCCGCGACAGAAAGCGAATCCGTGAGCCCGTCGCTGCACAACAACAGTTTGCCACCCTGACACGCGGGGTGAGAAACCGCCGCACGAATGACCAACCCCTCCTGCGTTCGACCAATATAACGGCTCAAATGCTTTCTGGCCGGGAAATTGGCGACTTCTTCCTCCGTCAGAAGCTTCAAATCCAGCAGACGCTGCCCCTCGGTCTGGTCTTTTGTTAGCTGGACAAGAGTGTCTCCGTCAAAGAAATACGCCCGGCTGTCTCCGATATTCAAAATCGCGCACTGAGAGTCGAAGGTGAGAGCGGCGACCAACGTGGTGCCCATGTGGCTCAACGACTGAAACTCTTTTCCGGCATCACATACCGTGTGGTTGATCTCTGCAATTTTGTTTTGTACCAGTTCAACGGCCTGTTCCAGTGACGAACAGGCGCTCAGCTCTACCCCGGAGAGCATTTCGACGCAAATTCGGCTTGCTACTTCGCCGCCATTGTGCCCGCCCATGCCGTCGCTGACCGCAAAAAGAGAAACAGGTGTGATCGTTTCGCTGTGGCATTCAACGAATTTTCGTTCAGGCATTTCGGATTGCACTTGCGGAGAGAGCCACTCGCCCTGAAACAAAAAATTGTCTTCGTGATTTTCGCGTTTTCCTATATGAGAATAGCAAACCGCTTTGATATCGACCACTCCCCCAACAAAAAATCACAAGGAAATAACGAAGTCAAATTTTGCACAGCTTACCAAACCGGAAAGTCCGGTGGGGTATCGATAAAGACCCCGCCGGAGACTCCCGTTTGTTTGGTGAGCAATCAGAAAATCTTGCCCTGCTGCTCGGCTTCCTGCGTTCCTTTTGCTTCTGCCGTTTCGTATGCTTCGGCGGCCTCCGTCAGGAATTTGCTGTAGTTTTTGATATCGGCCACAAAAGTCTCGAAGCTGGCCTTCATGCTTGCAAATTGCTTTTGCTCCGTTTCAATGGTCGTGCCTTTCATTTTGCCTGCGGTCGTGTTGACCTCGTTCAGCATAGTGGTGTATAAAGTTTGGATTTTGTCGGCGGCTCCCTTAATCGCCTCCGCCTTCGTTCTCATCACATTGGAATCAACAACTACCTGTGCCATAAAAATACTCCTTTCAAAGCATCAAATCTTTGCGAAATTATCGGCCGGCGCTCAGGGAACTTGCGCTGCTCTTTAAATTGTTTTCGATGTTAAGCATATTTTCAGCATAAGTGCGCAAGAATTGAACATAATTCGCCAGTGCAGTATCGGCGGCGGTAAAATCATTTCTATAGCTGTTGATTTTCTGGTTGAAGGTTTCGCTGGCTTCGCCCTTATAATTCACGCGAAGCTCCTCAACTGCCGTATAGATGCTCTCATACGCCTTTTTAAACTCCCCTGCATCGTTTTCAATTTTTTGGGCGGAAGTGTTCAACTCACCCGGAGTCACATCAAAAGATACATTTGGCATAGTAATCCCCTTTCAAATCATGTGTGTGTGTTTCAAAAATATGGTCAAAATCTTCTTTACCAAATGCCTCCACCACCTCCTTCGCTGCCAAATCCACTGCTCATCGCGGCAGCACGCTTGGCAGCTTCCTCATCTTCGTGCTGGATCCGATCCGCGCAGCTCTTGATCGTTCTCGACAAAGTGCTGATTTGACGGCTTGTCTTGTCGATTTCCCCGCGCAGCGTTTCCAGCTTGTTGAGAAAAGCACTTGCGGCATCGCCGCGCCACACCTGTTTGCATTCCTGTTCCAGCTGCGTGATGGCCTCTGCCTGACTAGAGAGGCGCTCTGCATACCCTGAAATCTCCTGCGCCTGTGAAACAACCTTGCTGTAGTTGATTCGATATCGCATTTGTTGTTACCCCCCTTTACATCAAAATCAATTCAGCCCCATCTGTGATATTCAGCTGGGCAAAACTGCACTCTGAGCGAAGGGACTTCCCGTCTGCCAAGTCAAACAGCATCAGGTTCGAGCCATCCTCGCTGACACCATATTCCGAACGCAGAATTTTCAAGATCAGCTGCTGCACATCTTTTACAGCCATATGGATCGGAATGGTAAAATCACATTTTCTTCCCAATGCGGGAATATAAACCGACACCGAAACTGTATTCACCTGAAATCACCGCCTTACTTCCCCGAGTTTTCCGTCGATGTAAACGTAACAGCCCGCCGGAGTCGGTTCCGGCAGATTCGAAAGCGTTTCGATTTTGGAAGCGACCAGAGGAATACTGCCCGGGCAGAAAACATAATTTTTTGCATTGACAACAAGCGATACAAAAAGCCGGTCATTATTCTTGCTGCCGCTTGCATCAAATCCGCAGATAAAATAGATGCCGTATCGTGGCGAGTCGATATATTTCAGCACTTTGCGGAAAAACGCCGCCTGCTCATCGGTAATCATCTCGAAAAATTGATTGATTTCCCCGACAACGATAAACAGGGGCTCGGTACCGCCTGAAGGATTTTCCAGCTTGGCATTCAAAATCGGCTTCAACTCTTCGATATAAGCGTCGATTTTCTGCGTGTCGTCAACATATTTGCAGCCCGGAATATCGGCGGTGATTTCATGAAACGCCCCGTTTCCACTGTCAAAGAAGACGATGCTGCGATTTTCTTGACTCGAAATGCTTTGCAAGAGATTTCGGTGCCTCGCCGCCAGGTCTTCGATGCTCTTTGCACAAAGGCATACATGGTCGGCACCGGACAGTGTGATGCCGTATTGCGACGCACCGGATTTTGACACGCCCAAAATCAAGTTTTCGGGGGCATCCTCGAGAACATCGGGCAGTTTGGGCATCGAAACTTCCAGGGTGGAAGCGCGTTTTCGCGGGACGTTGGGGACTTCCGACGGGCCGGCAGTCGATGAATCGACAGACTCGTCATCCTCTTGCAAAAGCTTCACAGCGCACGGCCCGCTCCAATTCGCGGCAATATCGGCAAACTGCCGAATGATGGCATCATTGCGCCCGGCCTCAGTTTCGGAGTCAAAGGCAATCGCTGTTTGGAACATCAAGATTTCTTTGTTGATGGCAGTGACTCCGCGTCCGCTGATGTCTTCTGGATAGATGGGCGGCTTGCGTCCAAAAATATCCATATAATTGTTGGGGTCGTTCATCTTCAGGACATAGAAACTGGAAATGTAATCCGTGACCTTGTAGTGAATCGCGTTTTTGGTACTGCCTGTGATGATGAAATAGAGACCATAGGTTTTTCCGGCGGCAATGATGCTAACGAACTCATCCGAGATTTCCATATATTTTTCTCGGAACACCGCGTAATTGTCAATCAAAACCACGATAGCCGGAAGCGGTGTCTTGCTGATGGCTCGATAGTCAATATACGAGCCGCAGTGCTTTGCAGCAAACAAGCTCTTGCGCTCATTGATGGTATCGTTCAGCAGCTTTTCAAGATTCCCAATGCCAACTTCGTCATCGCCGAACACCACACCGCCCGTATGCGGCAGACTCTCGAGATACCCCAGATTCCGCCCTCCAAAATCCATCGCGTAGAAGTTCACTTCCTCCGGCGTGTAATGATATTGGCAAATCATCGAATACACGACCGTTTGCAGGAAGGTGGTTTTTCCCATCCCGCTTGCGCCATAGATTCCAAGATGTCCAACCTTGGAGAAATCAATGTGGAGCGGATACTGCGCCTGAGCTCTCACATCGTCGACCAGCCCAATGGTCGCCTCGCACAGAGTCCGGGACGGTGCGGCGGCCAGATCCTTGAGAAAGACCCTCTCCGGCAGCATCTCCAGCCAGAGCGGCTTGGCAAACCAGCCCTTCTTTTGCCCCAGAGAAACCATTTCCGCGACAACAGCTTCCAGCTGAGTTTTGTCCGTCTTTGTGGCGGAAAGCTCCAGCTTCGCGCTGTGGATGGGGTTCGAAGCGTTGTCTGTCATTTGAACCGTGATCTCCGACTCCGGCACATAGGTCTGCGTCGGCAGGTAGTCCGAGCCACTGTAACCCGCCTGGATGCACTCGTAAATCTCGTTATAGCCTACCTGCAGATAAAGCCGACCTGGATTTTTGATGGAAGCGGCGTCCGCTTTGCCAAGCATATCCACGCTATCCTGTTTCTCAGCGACCTTCAGGCAAACCTTAAAGCGGGAGTTGCTCATGATTTCAGGGCTGACTGTACCGCTAGGCTTTTGCGTGGCCAAAATCAGGTGGATACCCAAACTGCGGCCGACCTGGGCCACGTTGATCAACTGAGTCAGAAACGCGGGCTGCTGCGTTTTCAACTGCGCAAACTCATCAATGATGATGATCAAATGCGGCAGCGGCACCGAAAGCTTGCCGCTCTTATAATATTTATGATAAGAGTTGATATCGAGCTTGTCGACACCAAGCTGTTTTGCCGCCTCGTTCATCCGGCGCTGGCGGGAGTCTATTTCGGCTTGGAGAGAAACAAGAGCGCGATAAAGAATGTTCCCAGAAAGGTTCGAAATCGTCGCGGCCAGATGAGGAAGCGCAGGGCTGTTGGTCTTGGCCATAAAGGGGCGTGCCATATCGCCGCCCTTGAAGTCGATCAGAACAAACGCAATTTCGCGGGGGCTGTAATTGACGGCAAGCGACAGGATGAACGCCTGCAAAAATTCACTCTTACCGGAACCGGTCGTACCAGCAACGATACCGTGGCAGCCGTGATAATTCTGATGTAGGTCAAGGCTGAAAACCTCGCCGCCAGCCATCACTCCGATAGGCGCGGCAAGCGATTTTGCCGAATTGTTGTTATCCCAGTGATCCTCAATCTTCAAAGCATCAATGTTCCCAGCCTTATACAGCTGCAAAAAGGAGATTCGATCCACGATACCGAGAGTCTTCAAATCGCGCTTGATGGGCAACGCGGTCAGCTTTTGTGAAAAATCGCTGATGCTTTGCATATTTAGGTCGTCGCGCTTGAACTCAATAAAGCGGTTCTCGTTTTCATTGCGGACATAGTACCCAGCTTTCGTCTCATCACTTTGGATAATGACTTTGCACGCGCGCGGAAGCTCTGTGATACTCTCATAGGAAAAAATCGCGGTGATTCCGACCGTATTTTGAGGGCTGTATAAATACCGCAGCAGAGACTCATGTTCGACAAGGGAAGGCTCGTTGATAACAAAAACGAAGTATGGCTTCGGGATGGTATCCCTGTCCCGGCTGCTCGTTTCCTCGCGGTCTTTTACAATGTCATCAATAGCATTGAATACAAAATGCACCTCTTCCGTGGTGGTCGCAAAATATCGCACCTGTTTGTCGTTGCTCCATATATGCGGCAAATTTTTGAACGACAAAAATTCACGCAGATAGGCCGGCGAAGTGACAATCACCAGCTTAACCTCATCGAAAGAGTGCAATGCAATCAGGTTCAAAACGATCTCGTCGACGATTTTTTGCACGTTGACATGATCACCGATCACGCCAACCGTCGAGTAATCGCAGAGATCCAGTGTCAGGGGAACATCCGTCAGCAGGTGATACTTTTCCGCCAGCTCACCGGGTAGGGCGCGCAGATTGTCATCATTCAGCTGGAACCCGGTCCGAGGGACTTTGATTTTGACGTCAAACGGGCGGCTGCCCAAACCAAGACGAACTGACAGAAAATCATCGTCCAGAATTGAGCGCTCCCACAGATGCAGTTTCTTACTTTCGGTGTCGAGCAGAGAACACAAAGCCTCCGGCGAAGGAGTGATGGAATCGTTCAGTAAATGTACGGCGCGGTCGTATTTTGTCGAAAGCTGTTTGTCAATGCGGTTGATATATTCCTGATAGCGGGTCTGTCGGTTTGCCTCTTCAATAGCGGCGTTCTGCTTTTGGTAATTGCGCAGCAGCATGGGCCACATCAGAGAACCGAGCAGCATTCCCACAGCCATCATACTGCTGGCAATCAGGCTGCCCAAATTGCCGCCTTGGATCGCGTTAGAAACAGAGATGCCTACGCTTGCCAGCATCACGACGGCCATCGTGAACGACGGTCCGATCACCAAGGCGAGAGGCGTTTTGTCCGGAGTGATGGGATTTGGTGGGGCGTCAATTTCAACTTCGTCGCTGTCCAGCGATTTGACGACGCGCGGCGTGCTGGCAAAGTAATCCTTTGGTGTAGCGTTGCTAACGACTGCTTTCAACGAAAGCCCGTTTGCTGGCCGCAGGGTCGACTGCAAACACAAATTGCGTACAGCAATAAAATCCCCACCGTAAACAATGGAAATTCCCATGGCATATATTTCGTCGAACAGCTTCAGCTGCTTTGAATTGGTGCGCCTGCCGTTGACATAGATTCCCACCGCGCCGCGCTTCAAATCCTCCACAAAAGCATCGCCGTCCTCGTCGATGCGGATAGCGAAATGCTTTTCGCGGGAAATATAGTCGCTGAAAGAAACCGCAATATCATTGATTGGGGTACGCCCCACAAAAACGATTTGCCCGTGATGCACAGCGTATTTTTTATACCCGAGCCGAATTTCCGAGATGGAAACAAAAAGCGCCTTAATGCTTGTTTTCTCCTCCGTATCGTGGAAGGTAATATAATCGCCGCCACAGACCGGATGCTCACTCAGCGGCTTGTCCGGCTCATCCGCCATTGTCGCTGTATAGAGTTCAAATTGGTCAAGCCGGACCGTGAACGTTCCGTCTTCCTGAAAAAAGGGCGGAACAAATGACGGCGGAAGCCCCAGCGTAGCACAATATAGTGGATCATCCTTGCGCCGAACCACCTCGCTAAACAATGCTGTAGCCTCACTCTGGCCGACAAAAAATGTTACCAGAAAGTCAGGAATTGATCCTCCGTTGGTTTTTTCCATCCCCAAAACCGCCTTTTTCTAAAGAAATTCAACAACCGCTGCACACCGCAAAAATCCGTTTAATCATCCAAGTGCGCAAGATGCTCGGTAAATGCGAGACTTTCGCCATCTTGTAGGCCGATAAAGTAGAGCCGCTCGATTTGGTCTTCGTCGAAAAGATACAATCTATCGGGATCTAAAATCCCCTCTGGGAACAGGCACGCGCTATAATCCCAGACTTTATCAGAATCCGCCTGCTTTTGTTTTACACCCACGATCATGACTCTTTTTGTACTGTCTTTTAACAAAACAACCGAACCAATAGGCAATGCTTTTTTCATAGAATTCACCTTTCTTCAATAATTTTGATTTGAAAGTTGCTTCAGTGTGAAGCTTTGGTTGCAATTGTAACACTTATAAACATAATAATAATGTTTGGTGTTATCATCTTGTATAAAAAACAGAGGGTCTGATTTTGATGCAAAAACCGATCCATCTGTTATCTCAAACTTTTTCTCCTTGTGCAGTTTTTCTCCGCAATGAGGGCATTGCTTTTTTCCGAACAAAAAGAACGCAAATTCTTTCATGGTAAAGTCATACCGAAATGCTGTAGTTTTCATTTTATCACCATAAACACTTTAATCCCAGAATGTAACAAAATCAACGAAATTGTTCCACCCTTCTTCGTTGATGCCGACCTCGATATCTGCCGAGACACCTATAAGTGCCGCTACGCCACCTTCGAGAACGAATTTGTTATCTTCTATTCCCGCTTTTCCCTCGGCACCTATTGCGCCGGCATATCCACCAACATTCGCGGTAATTTCAATGCCCAAAATATTGACTGTGCCCGACACTTTTCCTTCGGCAGCTGAAACCATAGCTTTCGCTTTGACGTTTGCATTTATACCGTCATCTCCAACAGAAACCTTCGCTTTGGCTTCAGCTTCGGTGCTTCCTATGCTGCCCTCTGCTTTTCCTTCGACACCCAGCATATCATCCCCCGATGTGAATTTAGCGTCAACAGCAGCTACAGAGGCCGAAGCGCTTGCGGCCAATTCGGCAGCCAAAAGTTCGCTCGAATCCGAATCTTTCCACTTGCCGTCTTTGTACTTGGATTTGGAGCTGTCGCTTATAAGTTTGAATTTGGCCTTAGCTTCGGCTTCGGCTTTGCCCACATAGGCATTTACACCGGCCGAATAATCATCGCCACTTACCGTTGCGCTCCCTTTGCCGATCCATGCAGTAACTCCCGGATGGTTGTCGTCTGTCTCATAGCCAAGCCAAGAACCGCTGGCGCTTGTAGATTTGCTTGTGTTTTCGGTGGTATAATCTGTCGCTGCCGCTGCCGCTGCGTATCCTGCAACGGTCGAAATTTTATCTAAATCAGCGAGATTTTCGTTGCTTGTATCAAGCTTTTGATAACGGCTCTTTGCGTCGTTGAGAAAATCCCGATATTTTATCAGCGCCGACGAATACCCTTCTAGCTTTCTGGCAATGCTGTTGGCAGTCTGGTTGATTTTTTCCTGACTTTTTACATCCCAATCCAGTCGACTGATGGTATGCCGCAAATCACCGCGAATATCTTGGATAGAGGTTGCTGCAGCTTTGCACTTGTTTCCAACATTAGGAAGCTTGGCATATTCTACATATACTTCCGACACAACGTCCACTCCTCACTCTCCGCGCATTTTTATTCCGCCTGCGGTTCGGCACTGTTCACCACAGCGTTGGTTTCCGCAATAAGTTCGGAAAGAGCGCCGATATAAAACTCCCGCTCCTTGTCTGTATAGCCCTCGAAAACGACTTCTGTAATATCTTCGTGCATGAACAATAGGCTTTTGTCGAGATCCATAAAGCCCTCGGGGTAAGGCACCCCCAAATAATCGTAGGCGATATGGTTGTTCGCTTTTGTACGGACAACGGGCATTGCTCCAATAATAACGATTTTCTTTTCCATGCCTTTCAAAAGTATAACACTACCGATTGGCAAAAGCTGCTTGAGATTTTGCATAATTCATTCACCTTGTCAGATTTCGGTCAAAGGTACTGTGTACCACAGCGCTAGAGATTAAACCAAGTTTCCCTATTGGACCTGCGTTGTTATATGCGTTACAGAGCGTCGGATTCTGTTTGATATAGTTTCCGGCTTTTGTGCCAATTGATCCTGCCCAATTTTTTATTTTGCTGCTGGCATCCTCTGCGTCAATATCAACAATACCAAATGTCACGCCGTTGAATATTTTGGTCAGACCCGCCGTAGCTAAATCAATTCCAGTTTCAGCGGTATCTTTTGTACTCCATTCGCCATCGGCAGAATACTTCTCATAACTCTTAAGCCCTTGTGAAGCCGCAGCGGCGATTCCCTTCACTGTTGTGGAATAAAGCGATGCCGGAGTATAAAAGCCCTTCGTTGCCGTTTTCCCGATCTGTGTCACGTCATAAACACCCTCTACCAAATCGGCCGCCTCATCTCCAGTCCCGAGCCATTCTCCAATTCTCCCTGCCATTGTAATATTCTTATCGTTTTTAATCGTATCGACGGTTTTGCACGCAGACGAAATATAGCTTGCAATATCCGTTATTACTCCGAGTTCACCAACGGCCTTCTGGTTTGCCAAAGAAAAGAATCCTTTCCCATCGTACACCTTCTTGGCTTTGTCGTAAAATTTTTTCCAAAGCTCATAGCTCTTATCCATTAAATCTGTAAGATCCTCGAATCCATCCGCACCCTTCTTTTCTCCGGTGAAAAAATCATACAGAGATTCGAAGTAAGAAACGATTTTTTTCTCTTCGTCAGCAGTCTCTGATTGGCCCGATTTGTCCAGCACAGTAAGAAACTTCTTTACCAACGACGTAATGCTATCCTCTTTGTCCTCACTTTTGCCAACTCCGCTGTTTCCTGCTGCATCTACAGCGGTATCATAGAAATCAAGTTTTTGATATTGCTCCTTTGTATAATTCAGAAATTTTTGGTATTTTTCCAAAGAGGATGCGCACTTCTCAAGTTTTTTTGCAAGGCTGTCGGCCGTCTTGCCAATTTGATCTTGACTTTTAACGTCCCAATCCAGCCGACTAACCATATACTGCAAATTTCCTCGAATCTCCTCTATGGAACTTGCAGTTGCTTTGCACTTTTCGCCAATAGTAGGAAGTTTTTCGTATTCAACATAAATTTCAGAGCCACCAGAAGAGAAGCCCTCGGAAGCGTCAAAGATTTTCAGTTTATTGTACTTGGGTGCCGGGCTTATGAGGCTATACGCTATTATAGGCTTATCCGCATTAGTCAGCATTCCATCCAAGCCATTTTTGCTTTCAGTCATAGTCTCCTCACCTCTCAAGGCCCTTCCGTCTGCGGAGCGGAACAGCGTTCCTTCACATCATGAAATTGCGAAGCACCATCATTTATAGCCGCTTCTGTTTTTGTCAGAAAATCCGACAGAACTTTCGAGTAAATATCTCGTTCCTCATTTGTGTAGCCGGTAAAGATGACCTCGCTGATATCATCATGCCGGAACAGCAAGCCAGTCTTCGCGCCCATATACCCTTCGGGATAAGGAACGCCAAGATAGTCATACAATACCATTTTACCGTCAGCCGTGCGTTTGCTAGGCATCACGCCCATGATTACGACCTTCTTGCGGCCGTTTTTCAAAAGTACCACACTGCCGATTGGCAAGAAATCACCAAATCGAGCCATCGCTTTCACCCCGGATCCATCAGCTCTTGAAGCCTACGGCTGCAGCCGCAAATGCCAACATCGCTTTGACCAATGCCCCGCCGTTTAGATATGTTTGCCGAAGCTGTTCGCTCTGGCGAAGATGATTTCCCGCTTTTGCTGCCGCGGCAAGAGCAAAGGCTTCTGCGGCATGGGCCAGAGCGTCCGCGTCAATGGCTCCCTCGCCGCACAGAGAGAGCAACCCAAACGAAAGAGAATCCACCGTTGAAGTAGTGCTGACAGTCGTTGAAGCCGTTAACCCCTGCGGGTCAGGCGTGCTGACTTCCACGGTAGTGGTACTGGTTACGCTATCGCCTCCAGAGTGCTGCATTGCGGAAATGAGATATTCCCTTGCACTTGCATTGTAGAGTGCGGCGGGAGAAGTCAGGCCGCTTTCGGCAACCTCTTCAACGGCTGCGGCTTCTTCGTAAGCCGCCTTCAGCAGATCACCGGCTTCGCCGCTCGCCGCAAGGACTTCACCAACGACTTCGGAAGGGTCGACGCTCCCGGCGGTTTGCAGGGTATCGGGTGCGCCGGTCGGATCCTCGAAATTTTCCAGCGCGGCGTTCAGCGTACGCATTGCTTCATCGTTTGCTTGCTGTGCCAGCGAAAGAGCCTCCGCAGAGCCTGCTGTATCAATGGCTGCAGATACCTCGCTCATGTGACTGACTTGTTCTTTGGTGTCCGCAAGAGAACAATAGAGCTCGTCCGTTAAGCCTACGGTATCCGCAGCCCCTGTGACAGTCAGCAAGTCGCCGCCAAAAAACGCGCCCAGCATCGCTTCCGAGCTGGACTTCAAGCAAGAAAGACTGCCAATGTCAAAAGACAGCTGAGCCTGCGTAAGAAGCGACAAGAGGGTCACTAGAAAGGACTCGTCCTCTTTCTGTGTTTGGTGTAACGCAGGCACGGCCGCCTGCACATCCACCCAGCTGCCGCTACTTTGCGCACTACTGTTCAGCTGGGCGTAATCGGAGCAAGCGTCCTCAATAAATTGGCTGTAGAACTCCAGCGCACGAGACTGCGCTTTGAGTTTCTGTGCCAAATTTTCCATCTCTTTCCCGATATTCTGTTCGCGCTTTATGGTGCTGTCCACCTGCTGCGAAAGAGTTCGAAACGCATATTCGATTCGGCAGATCTGGTTAGAGATCTCCATGCAGGAACTGCCGATGCAGGGCAGCTTATTCAAATTTACATAAATTTCCACAATGCCTTCACCCCAACATTCCGCAAACAGGCCTGATAAAAATTTCAGGTGCCCGAACTCAGGGCATTGGCTTTGCGCTGGATCTCGGATTCTGTGGTTCGAATCTCCTGAGCGTAGTCCTTCAAAAAATCGGTGTATGACTTCAGAGCCTTCTTGGTTTCGACAAAATTCTTTTTATAACTCTGGATACGCTGGTTGAATTCATCGCTGCTCACGCCTTTATAAGAGATGCGAAGTTCATCCACAGCCGTATAGATACCGCTGTAAGCGTTGACAAAATCTGTCGTCTGGCTTTCGATCTCAGTGGCTGAGTCTTCCAGATCCTCTGGGATCACATAAAGTACGCTGGATGCCATAGCGTTTTCCTCCCGCTTGATTTTCTATAAAAGTCCCCAACATATACGCCCAATCCAAATCGTACGCCGAAGCAGCTACCTTTAGTTCTCTTGTAGGCCGATGCCCAGCGTTTGATTCCGATGCTTTCTCATTACAAAACATATTATACACTATCCGACAGGGAAGTTCAAACGTTCTTTTCACATCTTTGACAAAGTTTCCTGCAAGATAGCAAAAATGCGTAATTTTGCCGGAATCTCATTCAATCTTTCTCTATAGAAAGCGCCAAAAGAATACCAAATTATACAAAGAAAAAGTGAAAGTATTTGCAAATATGCAAATACAAGAACGGAAACTGAGCGGAATAGTATTCTCTAAAGCGCAAACATCACTGTGTTTTCATCAGCGCATTTCCAAATCGAAGCGAATATGTAAAACCTTCCGATTTGTTGACCGCCGACTAAAATGGTCGGCGAGATTATTTGCATGATGTCATGTGGCGTTTTTGAGCATCTCGTAAAGTATATCACACTATGATAAATAGTCTGTCGTAGATTAGCGGACATTTTGGATGTCTACTGGTCTTTTTTCGTATCCAAATGAACAGCTTGGCCTGTTCCATTTTTCAGTTCAATTATAAAACTCCGTGCAGGTGGACTTGAAAGGCCGTGATTTGCATGGGGCTGCTCCCCGCCGCCTTCGTTTCGGTCACTCGTCAACCAACAACCGAAACGGAGGTCAATATGGCTATTATCAATTTGCGGGACTATTACCCATTCTATACATCGGATTGCTTCATGGAAGTATCGGAAGAAGTTGCAGAAATGTTCAAAGAGTTTGATCGTAAAGAGGCTGCCTACCGGCTGCGTACATACCGCCATAAGGCCTACTATTCCCTTGACCGGGATGACGGGCTGGAGCATGAAGCTCTCTTTGTCGCCTTATCTCCCCATGAACTGTATGAGCGGAAAGTGACCATGCAGGAGCTTCATGCGGCGATTGCCAGTCTGCCGAACAAACAGGCAAAACGGATTTACGCTCATTTCATTCTCGGCATGACCAAACAGGATATTGCACGGGCAGAGGGCGTCCATGAAAAAGTGGTTCGTGTCGCAATCGAGCGAGGTCTGCGGCACTTAGAAAAAATTTTGAAAAATTCTTTGTAAGGCGTACCGATTTAGGCCGGAAAATGAAATGGCTTATGAGAGGCAAAACACTTCGGGTCACAATGGCCCGAGGTTCAGACAAGCCTCATGCAGATTGAAAATTGAATAAAAAGACACCCGGATACGAAGGGGAACGCGCTGTGTGACAGACCCGCCATGACCTCGGATTTCAGAGAATACAGTCTTTGCAAAACTGAGCGAGCGAACAGGTCCATGCCATAGGTCGGGCAAGGCTGGCTCCACCGGAACAGGCGCAGACCCCGGATACTTGCGTTTAGTCACAGTCCGAGCGTTGAAGCGGCCTTGCAAGCCGTGAGCCGTCGCAGGCAATGAGAACGCCTTGCCATCAGAATGGGGAGAGTTGAAATACTATGGGGCATGAAGCCTATGTCCGTCCGGTGTGTCTGAAATGAAGTGAAAACCTATGGGGAGCCCCCGGCAATGCTGTCTGATGATAGGCCAATCGATCCGGCGTGGCTCCCCATCTTTTCAAAAAAGGAGCACTTTATGGGAAATGCGTTTGGAATGATCCCCGGCTTGGAATCGGACGAATGGAGCAATGATGCCTGCCGTGGTTATGTCATTATGGCAATGGAGGACTGCGGATTTTCAAAGAAGGATATACGGCGTGTTGTGGGGCAGCTTTATGAAGTATTTGACCTCAACAGCGTGGAGGACGCCAAAGAAAAGTACCTTTCCAGTCCTTACTGACCTCGGGCCACATTGACCCGAAGTGGAGAAAGCTCAAAGGGCGGCACCTGCTGGGTGCCGTCTTTTGACATTTCCCCACAGGACAAGCGGGAAAGGCAGGCATATACACGCACTTTCGCAAAGGAGGTTTTCAATGACGCAAGCTGTCACTTATGAACGAGAAACAAAGTCTGTCGCATTTCAAGGGAAGATCATTGTGCTGGAAAGCCTCACGCCGGTACTTCCCCCGAAGGAGAAAGAACAGCGCAAAAAAGAAATTGAGCATTGTCTTTACGAGGTGTTCAGCAAATATGGAGACAGATTTCCCTAATCATTCGCAACATTGTTGTCCGGGGCTGCTGATGGTATAATATAGTTGTAAGGTTGGTAGCTCCATTCCAACAAGGAAAGGAGCCCAATATGGAATTTATCAGAGAAGATTGTATTTACGCAAGACAGTCAGTAGACCGCAAGGACAGTATCAGCATTGAAAGTCAGATCGACTTTTGCAAGTATGAATTGAAAGGCGGGAGCTGCCGGGTATTTAAGGACAAAGGCTATTCCGGTAAGAATACGGACAGGCCGGAGTTTCAAAAGCTGCTGGGCGAGATCCGCAAGGGAAAGGTTCGGCGGGTCATCGTGTACAAGCTGGACCGTATAAGCCGCTCTATTCTGGACTTTGCAACGATGATGGAGCTGTTTCAAGAGTACGATGTGGAGTTTGTATCCTCCACGGAAAAGTTTGATACTTCGACCCCGATGGGCCGGGCCATGCTGAATATCTGCATTGTATTCGCCCAGCTTGAACGTGAGACAATTCAGAAGCGTGTCACAGACGCCTACTATTCCCGGTGCCTGAAAGGCTTTCACATGAGCGGACAGGCACCATACGGTTATCAGTTAGAGCCTACTGTGGTAGAGGGTATCCGCACAAAGAAAATGGTTGCCGACCCCGTAGCCGCCGACCATGTTCGGCTGATGTTTGAAATGTACGCTGAACCGGAAACCTCCTTCGGAGATATTACCCGATACTTCGAGGAACATGACATAAAAATTTATGGAAAATCCATGTTCCGTACATTTCTTTCCCAGCTTTTAAGAAACCCCGTTTACGCACAGGCCGATTTGGAGCTGTACGAATTTTTCAAGAGCCAGGGCGCAGCGATTGTCAATGACGCTTCCGACTTTGCCGGAACAAACGGCTGCTATCTCTACCAGGGGCGGGATGTGAAGGAGGGCAAGGACAGGTGCTTAAAAGACCAGATACTTGTTATCGCTCCCCACGAAGCACTCATTTCCTCTGACACATGGCTGAAATGCCGGAAAAAACTTATGGCAAATACCACCTTCCAGCAGGGACGGAAACCGAAAAATACTTGGCTGGCCGGAAAAATCAAATGCGGGCATTGTGGGTATGCTCTGAAAGCCACCCATGTACCAAACAGCACCGGATATTTCCGCTGTACCAAACGGACGGAAAACAAAGGCTGTCCGGGCTGCGGGAAAATCCGCAAAGAAGAATTTGAGCAATTCATTTTCTCGGCCATGCAGGAAAAGTTCAAAGACTTTCAGATACTCCACGGCAGAGAGGAAAAAGTCAATCCGAAACTGACTGCCTATCAAGTGGAGCTGGCACAGGTGGAGGCAGAAATTGAAAAGCTGCTGGATACGCTGACCGGAGCCAATGCGACCTTGCTTGCCTACGCCAACAAAAAAATTGAAGAACTGGACACCCGACGCCAGACTATTTCAAAGGCAATCGCCGAATTGAGCGTTGAAACCATATCTCCCCAGCAGATAAAGAAGTTATCCTATTATCTCGATAACTGGGACAGCATAGATTTTGACGACAAAAGAAAAGCCGCCGATGGTTTGATCTCTACGATCAAGGCCACCAGCGACCGTGTTCAGATAGAGTGGAAAATCTGACATTTCCGCTCTATCACCCCTCATTTCTATTTTATCTTGTTTGTACCCCTTGTACACCGATGTTTTTCAACATTTTTCCCCAGAATACCAGAAAAATATTTTATTGTTGCGCAAGTTGTGTTATGATAAAATCAACTGATTTTTCCGGGAATGGTGCATGCGATATGATGAGTTACGAAGAATTTACCCAAAAGGAGGCCGCGTTGGAGAACGCCCCGCGGGCGGAGCGTGAAAAATTCTACGCGGATATTCTGGAAAAAGAAACCGACAAGACCGATGTGCGGATGATGGCCTACTTCCATTCGTCGCTGCTGCATTACCGGGAAGGGGATTTCCGCGCAGCGCGGGAAATTCTGGAACCGTTCGTCATTGATTACCAAAGCTATACCTACCGCCCGGAAATCATCGCCTGCTTTAACCTGATGGGCGTGGCCGCCTACTGCGAATGCGCATATGCCTTGGCCCGCTTTTACATCCGTGAGGGGCTCAAAATCGCACGTGAGCACAAAGAAGTGAGCCGCTATTCCTACGAGTACAATAACCTCGCCGTAACTTATCTGGCCCAGCGCGATTACGAAAAGGCGCTTGATGCCATCCGCGAGGCTGAGCAACATCTGCCGCGATGATAAAGAGAAAATGGATGACTGCCTGTCCAAAATTGGTGTATCGGCGCGGCATTTGCTCTCGCTCGTCAACGATGTGCTGGATATGACCAAGCTCGAGCGCGACACGTTTGAGCTGGAACACAAGCCGTTCAACCTGGACAAAGTCTGCGCCGAGGCGGGCGAGATCGTCCGCTTCCAAGCCGAAAGCATGGGACTGCATGTCGAGGAAGAACACCACGATGTGCACACCGTCAACCTGCTGGGCAGCGAACTGTATCTGAAGAAGATCCTCTTGAACCTGTTCAGCAACTGCACCAAGTATAACAAGCCCGGCGGGGCCATCTACACCCGCCTGCGGGAGCTGCAACGCACCGACGACACCGTGACCTACGAGTTTTTCATCCGCGATACCGGCATCGGCATGACGCAGGAGTTTATCGACAACCACCTGTTTGAAGCGTTCGTGCAGGGCGAGAACGCGGCCCGCTCACAGTACGGGGGCACGGGCCTGGGCATGTCCATCGTAGCGCAGCTCATCCATAAGATGAAAGGTACGATCAAGGTCGAAAGCACGGTGGGCGAGGGCAGCAGCTTCGCGGTCGTGCTGCCGTTTGAGATCGACCATGATCCACCCGCTGTGGAAACAAGATCCACCCAGACCGGCGACCTGCGCGGCAAGCGCCTGCTGGTCGTGGAGGACAATGAGCTGAACATGGAAATTGCCGAGTTCATGCTGAAAGGCGCCGGGGCCGAGGACGTACAGAAATGCCTGGACACCGGCATGAACGCCCACATCAGCAAGCCGCTGTACAAAGAGGTTATGCTGGCAACGATCAAACGGTTTGTGTAAAAAACGAAAACGGCCGCACCTGTTTGGGTGCGACCGTCTCCGTTGGTATAGGAAAATAGGGGAATGGTAAAGGAATTTGCCCGCGTTACACGATCTTGCGGGACTTGTGGACGCCGGTTTTCAAAAACTCGACCCACTCGGCCACGTTGACGGCATGGTCGCCCAGACGTTCCAAATATTTGGCGATCATGAACAGGTCCAGCGCGGTCTCGGCGTCGTCGGGGTGGGCGGCAATGTACTGGGCGATCTCGCGGCTGATTTTACTAAACATCGCGTCGCAGTCGTCGTCGCGGGCAATGACCTGTGCGGCGGTGGAAAGATCCACCTGCACATAGGCGCCGATAGCAGTTTTCACCATGTTCAGCGCCACATCGCCCATTTTATACAAATCATCCATGACGCCTACGGCAGCAGCACCCTCGGCGTGCAGATGCAGGGTGATCTCGGCAATATCGCTGGCCTGGTCGGCAATGCGCTCAATGTCCGTGACCATCTTCAACGCGGTAGAAACTTTGCGCAGATCGCCGGCAACGGGCTGCTGGCGCAGAAAAAGCGTCAGGCAGCGGTGCTCGATCTCGTGCTCGGCGGCGTCGATCTCGCTGTCGCGGGCAATCACGCTGCGGGCCAGCTCGGCATTACCGGTGCGCAGGGCGGTCATTGCGCTTTCAATTGCGCCGCCTGCGGCATGGCCCATGCGGGCCAGCATCGTGTCCAGTGCCATCAACTCGGCATCATACATTTTGCGTAGACTGGTTCCCATCTTTCGTATCCTCCCTGCATCAACCGAAGCGGCCCGAGATATAATCCTCGGTGCGTTTGTCCACGGGCGTAGCGAAAACGCGCTCGGTGGGGCCCATCTCGACAAGCTCACCCAGCAGGAAAAATGCCGTCTTATCGCTAATACGTGCAGCCTGCTGCATGTTGTGCGTGACCATGACGATGGTGTACTTTTCTTTCAGCTCCGTGGCCAGCTCTTCCACTTTCGAGGTCGAGATCGGGTCCAGGGCGCTGGTGGGTTCGTCCATCAGCAGCACTTCGGGCTCAACGGCCAAGGCACGCGCAATGCAAAGGCGCTGCTGCTGGCCACCGGACATGCCCAGGGCGCTTTTGCTCAGGCGATCCTTGACCTCGTCCCAGATGGCGGCATCCCGCAGGGATTTTTCGACGATCTCATCAAGCCGGGCCTTGCTGTGCACACCGTGGGTGCGGGGGCCGTAGGCAATGTTATCGTAGATCGACATCGGGAACGGATTGGGCTTCTGGAACACCATACCCACGCGTTTGCGCAGCACATTGACATCCATCTTGTCCTTGTAGATGTCGACGCCGTCCAGCTTGATATCGCCGGAGATGCGGCACCCCTCGACCAGATCGTTCATACGGTTCAGGCTTTTCAAAAAGGTGGATTTGCCGCAGCCCGAAGGGCCGATGAACGCGGTGATCTCCCGCTCGGGGATATTGATATTGATATTTTTCAGCGCATGAAAGCTGCCATAGTATAAGTCCATGTTGGAGACTTCAAATTTATTCACAGGTATCCTCCTCATAAGGATTCATAAAGGGCCGGTAGGGGCGGATTCCATATCCGCCCGCGCGGTCTTTCCTTGCCGCCAAATTCCACGGGCGCATATAGAATGCGCCCCTACGGTTGGAAATGAATCCGTTTACTTCTTCGTCAGCTTCCCGGCAATAAACCCGGACAGGCAGTTGATGGCCAGTACCAGCACCAGCAGCACCACGGCGGTGCCGTAGGTCTCGTTGATGTACAGGCCCTCGTTGGAAAGCAGATACATATGCACGGCCAGCGTACGGGTGGAGCTGAAAATGCTCCTCGGGATCTGGGGCATCGAACTGGCGGTGTAGATCAGCGCGGCAGTCTCGCCCACGATGCGGCCCGTAGCCAGAATAACGCCGGACAAAATGCCGGGCATGGCACTGGGCAGCACAATGGTAAATACAGTGCGCAGCTTACCGGCACCCAGGCCAAAGCTGCCCTCGCGGTAAGAGTCGGGCACGGCAATCAGGGCTTCCTCGGTGGTGCGCATGATCACGGGCAGCACCATGATAGCCAGCGTAAACGCACCGGCTACCAGAGAATAGCCCCAGTGCAGCTGGGTAACGAAGAACAGCATGCCGAACAGGCCGTACACGATGGACGGGATGCCCTGCAACGTTTCGGTGGTGATGCGCACCAGCCGTACCAGCTTGCTGCCGCGGTGGGCGTACTCGACCAGCCAGATAGCGGCAAAAATGCCCAGCGGCGTAGCGATGACCAGCGAGAAAGCGGTCATCAGCAGTGTGTTGATGAGGGCGGGCATCAGAGAAACGTTGGTGCTGTTGTATTCCCACGCAAAGAGGGACGGTTTGAGGTTGGGGATACCATTGACAAGGATGTAGCCGATCAGGAAGATCAGCACGGCGGCGGTCAGTGCAGCGGCCAGGCCGACCAGGCCGCGCAGCAGGGCAGCCTGCATGCGGGCGGTGGTGCGGTTGCGGCCTCCGTTGGGGTAAATGGCTTTGGCGGCGGCACGGCTCATGTCCGGCACGGCGGTGCCGTTGTTGGCGATGGTATCAGGCATGGTCCTTGCCTCCTTTTAAAACGCTGAAGCAGAGGTTGATCAGAAGAATGAAGACGAACAGCACAACGCCGGTGGCGATCAGTGCTTCGCGGTGCAGGTCGGTGGAATAGCCCATCTCGATAACGATGTTCGAGGTCATCGTGCGCAGACCCTGGAACAATCCCTTGGGCATCCAGGTCTGGTTGCCCGCAACCATGACAACAGCCATTGTTTCACCGATGGCACGGCCGATGCCCAGGATAACGGCGGACAGCACGCCGGACTTGGCTGCGGGCAGTACAGCGTAGAACACGCTGCGCTCATGCGTGGCACCCAGGGCCAGGCTGCCCTCGTAATAGCTTTCGGGCACGGCGTCCAGGCTGGTCTTGCTGACCGTGATGATGGTGGGCAGGATCATGATGCCCAGCAGCACGCTGGCGGTGAACAGGCTCATGCCCTTGCCGCTTTTTACGTGCAGTACGGTCTTGAAAAAGTCGCTCTTGACCATCGCCTGCACGGCGGGCACCAGCACAATCATGCCGAAAAAGCCGTACACGACCGAGGGGATGCCGGCCAGCAGCTGCACGGCGGGCAGCATCGCACGCTTGATGCCGGGGGTGGCAAAGCGGGACAGGTAGATGGCGGTCAGCAGGCCGACAGGCACACCCACGATGATGGCACCGGCGGTAACGTACAGCGAACCGAGGATCATCGGCAGAATGCCGTAGATATCGTTGCCGGGCTTCCAGGTCGTGCCCAGCAGGAACTTGAGCGGGCCGATCTTGCCGATGGTAGGCAGGCCGTTGGCGAACAGAAACACGCAGATCAGCACGACGGCCAAAATCGAGATGCAGGCGCAGGCAGTAAATACGGCTTGCATAATGCCTTCCCGCAGATGAGCGGTCTTCATTTTCCTATACACTCCTTTTATCAGATAAAGGCTCCCCCTTGAGGGGAGCATATTAAAGGCAACACCGCACAATTCCCGCCTTACGGCTTAAGCACCGCTTCGGCGGCTCCGGCACGGCATCTGCGTTGCCAAAATGCTCGATAATACACAAAGTATTATCTGCG
>OIYP01000485.1_pt1 | contig 25658 bp, 24 predicted proteins | sample 1588261 | NCBI WGS metagenome assembly OIYP01 (sample SAMN03283293) | human gut metagenome | biome: human-associated habitat; material: feces | host: Homo sapiens | place: Peru | collected 2012
TGGGATTCATGGTACAGTTATCAGTTCAGATACTGTTCCGTGAATAATTCAGGATTAAGATATTATATGCATTACTTTTTATCATTATCTTTTCTGTGGTGCAGGGAATCGTATACCTGATTAAAGGGACAACACCTGCGAAGGAAGCAAAGAAGACAATAGGAAAGATAAAGCATGCATCTGTTTTAACCAAGTTTGTGGCAGAAAAGCAGATTGAACTAAAAAAGATGGGAGCCGGAGTTCTCCTTAAGGATCAGATGACAGTCAGCCAGTGGTATATGTTTAAGGCACTGATGGCTACTGCATTTGGAATGATAGTATTTTTTATTGTGAGCGGGGTAATGAATTCTCCTGTAGGGAAACCTCTTACAGTGATTGCTGCAGTAGTGGGTTGGTTTTTCCTTGATTTATTCTTAAGGCTTCAGAATAAATCATCCAATGATGAAATGATGCCAGTCATTATGGAAATGAGCAGGTCAGTATTATATGGAAAACGAGGCGGTCAGTATATTGCAGACGCACTTAAGGATTCGGTTATCGTTGTTGAAAATAAGCGACTTAAGACAGCGCTTATGAAGCTTAGAAACGAGTTGGATTCAGGTAGATCGTTAGACAGTTGTTTGGATGAACTTGAAATGAGCTTTTCCAATGGAGAAATCAGTTCGTTTTGTACGGTAATTAAGTCCCTGCAGTCAACCGGTCAGGTGGATGAAGCACTAAGGACGTTAGAGAATAACATTGAAAGAGAACAGGTCAGCGTAAATAAGAAGCGCTGTATTATGCTAGAGCACAAGACAATGATGTATGTCATTTTCATTGCAATGGATATATTAGCGATGATTTTATACTGCATTATCATTAAGCTGTTGGAATTACAGCTTGGATTTTAAGGGAGGTGGCTATTGTGAATTTAATAAAGAAAAAGCGCAAGGCCTCTGTCCTTGAAAATACGCTTGTTATGATGGTGAATCTGATTTTGGTATGTGCCTTTTTGGTCATTATATTTGGTGCATTCTCAGGAGTAAGTAATAAGTGGGGAATGCGACAGGTGGCAAGGGAATATATGCTGATTATGGAAACGGAAGGATATCTAAAACCAGCAGACCAAGCTACATTAAAGGCTGAGCTTGAAAGCTATGGACTTTATAATATCAGCTTTAGTGGTACTACAACCAGAGAAGTAAATTATGGTGACAGAATTTATCTTTGCATTAGTGGTACCTATGATGACAATATTTTATCTTTTGCCGGAGCTATATCTAAGTATACGACTCATCCAAGTACCATTACGATTAAACGCCAGACAACGGCGAAGCAGTAAGGCGGTGGTATTGTGAAGAAACTGATTAAAAGAAAGAGGCAGGCGACAGGAGCTTTTGGATATCTGTTTATGTTCATGACGGTTTTAATCGTAGTGATTATCATGTTATATATGGCGCAGGTAAGTAAGCTTATGACCCATCAGCATCATGTGGATGATTCGTTAGCAGATGCAGTTTTAGCAAGCCTTGTAGCAGATGATGTGTACTATTTTGAAACCTATGAGCTTACAGGTACACCGGTTGTAAGATTTAGAGATAAGGATGAATCCTATGAAATCTTTAAAGACTGTATGAATGATGCTGTATCGGAGACAGATGGATTCTATTACAACTTTGGCTTTGATACTTTTATCTGTTATGAGGTAGAGGGTAATACCGTAAAGGCTACGGAGTATTCTGGCAATGGCGGTTACAAAAGGACATGGACTGCAAGGGTTGGCACTGAGAGAGCTCCCACTGGAGAAGTGGTAAAAGAAACATCAGCCTATGGCAGGGTAAGATTTGGAATTAAGAGCATTATTAATGGAAATTTGATAACAAAAACCAAAGACATTTATTGTACTTTGGAAATCAACAATTAGGAAGGAGACTATTATATGTTTGAGAAAAAGATAAGCGAAGAGCAGAAAAAGAAGATGGAAAAAGAGACCAAGAGATCTCTTAAGAAAGAAAAGAAGGAAAAGGGAGCAGAAAGTAAGCTTCTTTCAGTAGTAAAGGTAATTGTTTTACCTCTTTTCTTTGCAGGTATTGTGGTATGTGCAATCTATCTTGCTATGCAACAGAAAGCTGTGCAGAATGATCTTAAGACAACGGTTGTATGCATGAAGGAAGATGTGCCCGCCAATACCTATGTGGAGTCAAAGGATATTGATAAGTACTTTACGACAGTGAAGGTACAGATAGAGGCAGTACCGGAAAATGCTTACAAATCACTTTCGGATTTTTCAAAGGATGGTTTTTATATTGAGGATTCTATGAAAAAAGCTCAGATGGTGCTTGCTTGTAATATAGCTGCTAAGGATGAAGTGATGGATAAGTATTTGGCGGGGTATGAGGTAACATCCTTTGATGCACAGAATTTTTCTGATGGTGTAAATGGTTCCCTTAGACGCGGGGATATCGTGGATGTGTACGCACTTGATCCTGCAACAGAGCTTCTGACTTTATATGCAGAGAATGTATATGTGGCAGAAGTATATGATAATTCCGGTAAGAAGGTTACAGAGCCAGATGGAATTGCTACAGCATTTACGGTATGGGTAACACCGGATGAGGTGGAAAACCTTAATTTGGCGGTTGTGTATGGCGGTGTGCAGATGTATTTGAAGACGGAGTAACAAGAATATTATGGAGGAAAGGATTGCAGATACGATTGTAATTCTTTCCTTTTTGCGTTATAAATTAGAAAAAGTTTACAAAATAAAATTATATTTGACAGGGATGTAAAATGATGCTATGATATGTACATGAAAGTTAAGGAGGTGTGGTTATGACTAATAACTTAGATGGTGTTAGATTAGCTGCATTAAGAAATATATTAACCACGGAAGAAACTTGTAATATTCTTGGCAGGTCGAGACAACAGTTGAACAATATCCTAAAAAATGGAGATATTAGCGTATTTAAGTCTACTTCCAATGGTAATTTGTTCTGGCGACCAGAAGTATATGAGCTATTGCGAAAGATCAATAGGGAGCGTCCAAGGGAAATACATAAGATATATGGACATTCAACAGACAAGTCGTGGGAGGCATATAAAGATCTAAATCTTGATAAGGAAGAGATTGATCAGATTTTTGTGTTTTTTAGCCATAGAGATGCTATTCTTAAAAATTTTTATAATGTTAATGAAGTCGAGATGCCTGATACTTTAACTATGGTAGAAGCGGCTAGATTCATTATTGTAATGAATGATGGCAGAGAATATTGGTTTGATGGTTTTACTTGTGGTTATTCAGGACAAGGTTGTGGTGGTACCGAAGATGTTCTTTCGGATTTGGGAATATTGGAGAAAGAATACCCGGTGAATCCAATTATCTCATCTTCAAGAATGTTGCATTTTTGGCGAGATAATGGTACATGGCAACACATTGGTTCTGAATCAGTTACTGAGGAACACCATATGGATTCTTTTTCGGAACGAGATTTATTAGGAATAGAGGAATGCTTTTATCGTTACAATGGACATCTTGTTTTGACCCAAGGGGCAAGATACAGAAGTGTGTTTGGTGAAATAAAAGAACCATCAAAAGAGGTGCTGCTTAAATCATTGTATTTTGTGCCAAATCCAGTTTCTGTTGAATTTTTGTCGAAGGAAGAGGCATTGAGTACAGGACATTTTGAAAATAGATATGGGGAGACGATTCTTTATCAGGTTGTTATTAAAGATGTTTCTGACAGAGAATTGTGGTTGAATTATCCGTTTGAAAAGTTACCAGAGAAGAAACAACATTCTATGAAAGAATTAATGGATGTATTAGGTGTGAAGTTAAAAGACCAGACTGTTCCAGAAAAAATAGTGGGATGGCTCAGTCAGAAACCTAGAAATATTTATAGAGAATATAGGATTGAAGAAAATAATTAATTTTTGGATATTCAACTATTGACAATTAATGGATATCCGGATATTATATAGATACACTAATTATTGGATATCCGAAAATGAGGTGGTAAAATGGCAGGAAGGCCCAAAAAAGAAGATAGCAGGGATAATCAATATCGTGTTCGATTGAATGACGATGAGAATAAAATGCTGGAGTATGCAAGCAAAATGACAGATAAAGCTAAGTCGGATGTTTTTAGGCAAGCTTTAAAAGAGTACTATAACAAGGTAAAGCTTCAGGAAGCGATTTCAGACTTTGAGGAATATGAAGATTATGAAATGGATGGTATCAGCCTTCAACGAGTTGTAACGTGCCCTTATTGCAAACATGATAATATTATTGATCTTACTGATGAAAGCAGCGTGTCTTCTTCAGAAAGAGGAATGGGACCTGAAAATTTGTACGAATTTGATTTTGAATATAATTGTGATTCATGTCAGAAGCTTTTTGAAATTAAGGGTTTCGTAAGTGAATACCCTGTTGGGGCATTAAATTTTGAGGAAATTGATACAGTAGAGTTGGATGGAGAGGAGGATGACTAATGGAAGCAGATTATACAGTGAATCTTAATGACCTTGAATCCACAGGAATTATTGAATGTCCCTATTGTGGAAAGGGCAAGGCATACATTTATGGAGCGACTGGAATGCAGTCGAGTGGATGCAGTGTATGTAAGAGAATAGTCCTTTGGGATTTTGACAACAAAACAGCTTACAAAGCTTCTGCAAAGAAATTTGCAAGTTAACATATAGATGCTACTTGAGCACCAGGGACCGCATAGCGAGCTACCACTTAGCCGGGGCATATAAACATTTGAGGAATAGATTTCCTTTTTGTTTATGTGCACCGGTTTTTTTGTTGCAATTCGATGTCATCTAAAGACATTGGAATATAAAAATTTTTTTCATGCTGAAATACGCATAAAATCTAACTTTGAGAGATTTTGAGGTTTTGCAGTGCAAAATAATACTTGAAAAAATCTCCAATGCAGAGTATTATACAAAAAGAACAAATGTTCGATAAAATTGAATGTTTGGGATCAGCTAGAGTATTCTGCAGTGGGGGACACGGGCTCGGTGTCTTACGGAAAACCCGCTTCATTAGCCGCTAGATCAACGGCTATTGCTACATTTGCACGAGAATGACAATTCCCTTTTTTCTCGATGAGATGAACGTTACTATTTATCTTTATTGGAGGTGAATTCTGTTGCAAGAGATCACATTTTATTGCAAGAACTGTAAGAAGAGTCTGCACATGTCATATATTCTTACAGGAAACGATGATGCACCGGTATTACCGAGTGTAACTATCAAGTGTACATGCTGTAAGCGTGTATTAATGCTTAAGAAGTACACAGAAAAGAAACTGTTGGAACATGCTGTTGGGGATAGGTTTTACATCTAAGCAGCTACAAGAACACTATACAACTGAATTAGTGCTCATCACGATACACGGGCATGACCCAAGAGAGGCGTGAAAAACATTTACCAGCGAGGACTGGGCGTTTTTCACGTCTTATTTTTTTATCTGAATACGAAAATCGAAGGCTTTCTTCCTGGTAACAACCGGGAGGGAGGCCTTTTCTTTTAGCCATTTTAATACCCAGAGGATGTTTGCGCTTCCTCCCAAGACAAATTTTTTAGTCGCAGGAGGAAAAGAATATGCGTACAACATTAACATTTAACAGTAACTTAGAGTCTTTGTCAGATTACATGACAAGAGTAACAGCAATCCTTAGAGCTATAAGGGATAACGTACCTGCAGCAGATGGTATTGATTATAGCGTTGAATTATCTGAGGATGAGAAACTTGAACTTTACCAGCAAGCATTGATGCTTGCAGTGGAGGAAATGGAACGTACAACAGGAAAGCATTGCACCAGAAAGCATGATTTTGGACAGGATGAGGAAGATTTTATTAGTAATTTTAAGATTGTAATTTCAGATAATTTGCTTAGCTTTAATGATTCGAAGCATCTCGTTGATGGAGAAAAGCAGTATCAGTTTTCAACTTTTCTTAAGCATTTATCTTCAGAGGCTCTGGTACTTACTTATGCCGGGATTCATGGAGTTACAAGGGATGTGGAAAAGAAATTTAATCTGATTCTAGGTGTTAGGAAGAAACTGGCAGCAAAATATCACCTTGATATTTATACCGTTACGCCTGAAATGATACAAGAAGAACGCCCTGAATACTCTGTAAGAGATATTAAGGCTATTCTTGATTATCTTGATGGAAGAGTCTCGGTTGAGCAGATGCTTGAAGAGGATGGTATGGAAGGCGAGGCTTTTGAAGATAAAAATCATGAAGGTCCGGATTTAAGAAATGATGTGATGGATATCAATGTTCAGAAGTTGTTTGATTTATTTTTGGATAAGATGAGTGACATTGAGAAGTTCTTTGCGCTGATTGAAATTGGTTGTTCTGAAAAGTATTCTTCAATGACAGTTTCGCAGTTTAGTGTGGATTCAGTATTTATTAATATTGTTGAAGCGGACGCAAGATATGCGAAGAATATTAAGGTTGGAGATGTAGTGATTAAGAGACCTGACCGTCATTCGTATACGGACAGAGATGTAGAGCTTAAGGGGGTTAAGTTTGTTGGTGGTACGGTGGTTCGCTACCAGAGAGAGCAGACAAGATTTCGCTGGGCTAAGCTTAAAGAAGTTCTTACAGAGGAAGACATTCTCGGAAATAAAAGTGTGGAGTATTTTCAGGAGAAATGGAATGAATTAACTGTGAAATACGATAAATAAGTGTGGGTGTAGTAGGGTGTTTTTTTGAGATGGTGGACATCCTACTTTTTTATATTTGTGATGCTTGCGAATTGCAATATTCAAGCGATTGTGATATTATAAAAAAGGTAATATTGTGTCGATTTTAAGAGGAATAATGATGAGTATTAGTTACGATAAATTATGGGATATTTTGCGTGAAAGAGGATTAAGTAGAACAGAACTTGTTCATATGGCAAAGATAAGCACGAATGCAATGGCTAAACTTGGAAAAAATGAAGATGTACGTGTGCAAATCTTGATAAAGATATGTCTTGTACTGAATTGCAAAATAGATGACATAATGGAATATGGTGTCGATTTGAAGTAAAGCCCCATTATCTAAAATAGATAACAGGGCAAAGGAAAACTAAATAAAAAGATTATTTCCAATGATTTCAACATGTTTGGATTTTACAACCTTAAAGGCTTTTAATTCCATAACGTCTTTACAGGTAGTTGATTTTAATCTGTCTATACGAGCTCTTGCGCTTTCTTCGTCAATGTTTCTAAATGAACTAAGGTATTTGTCGGCATTGAAGCAAATATTGTTGTATGGACTAAGATCAACATCATAGTCGAGTTCAATTTTGTGAAGAAGCGTGTGAAATAATTTATTGAAATCGGTAGTATTCTTTAAATTGCGAACAACTGTCATTGTATCGTAATTGCAGTCCATAATTAGTAAGTAGATATAAGCCGCAACTGGTTTGCGAGTACCAAATCTAGATATTACAGCATTAAATAAAGAGAATTTCATATCCGGTTCATATGAATCACGCTTACATATGTCATCTGCAAGGTTGACAGAGTTTTCCAAGCCGTGCTTATTGTAAAGTATAGAATCAGCCTTGTATACTTTTTCGTTATCATCATCGTTGAAAAGAGCGGTATCTGTTTCGATGTGCTTGGTTCTATTCTTAAGTTTACGACGAAGGTCTCTGCAAATATTATTTTTGATATAGTTGCGAAGGGTACAAACAAACTGTTCGGGTTCCTTGTCCTGATAGGTGTCAATTCGAACTCTGCCGATGTTGTTTACTTCACCAGAAGCTTTGGTTATAATGCTGTTAAGTCCTATGAGGGTTTCACTCATCACCTCAAAGAGTGTGTCGTATTCGTGAAGATCCTCATAATACTGGGCACCATAGGATTGAGCAATACTAACAATTAAATTGTGAATGCTATCTTCGTGAACAAGAACATCGATGACACCTGTAATGGCAACATATAAGTCGTGACACAGAGCAGTGTATTTGGTGTTTGATTTTAACTGGCTAATATTCAAGCCGCAATGATTTACAAAATGGAGAATGTTTTCAAGAGCAATCTGTGATGTGCTTTTATTATAAGACGTGTTTTTCATGGTAATCCCTCCTGTGTATTTCTTTGATAAATAAAAATTTACAGTAGGGATTTTTGGGGAAAAATTAGTGAATTGATGAACTTCTTGGGGATTTTAGATTACTGCAATCCATACGATATGATTTATAAATACAAAGGAGACAAAAATGGTTTTAGATAACGTATATCAGTTTTTGATGGATAAGTTTGGTAGAATAGTGATAGTAAGAGGAGAGACTAATTCATTTGAAGTGGTGGAGCCTAACGACGAAAAATCAGGAAAAATCAGGCTTGGAAGATTATTCTACGCAAACGTTGTAGAGGGTAAAATTAAAGGTAGCGATGACGATGCAAATAAAATATTAACGCAGGGTGTAGTTGCTAATAGAAATGGTGCTTCTGCATCAAATTGCGTAGAAGAGATTTTTAGAATAATGCTCATAGATGATATGAAGCTAGAAATTAGATACTTAGAGGATGTCATTACCAACAGCATTATTATGGGAATAATATGTGAAGATTTGCAAAGAATAGCTCCGTCTCGAAAAGATCTAGATCTATTTGAAGAAGAAAAAAGAGATGTATTAAATAACCACCGGGAAATTTTTGATTACAAATACGAACTATATAGAAAAGCGTTTATTTCATATATTAATGGATTGAATAAGGATAATGATTGGAATATAAGTGATAAATTAGCTTTTGGTGAAGTGATAAATTCTTCGATTGTTGAATGTTTAATAGGACTACAATATAACAAAAAAGAACAAACAGGGGATAGAAATGGCGTAAAAAGGGCAACATTGGAAAAACTGAAAAAAATGAAGGAGGATCTGGAAAGGGTAAAAAATTATCAAAACGTTGGAGTGAACAAAGATAACTTGGATGAATATTATGTGAGATTGTGGCAAAAATTTCACATGGAGTCGATCACAAGAAACGGTGATGGCTCAATTGTTGTTCCTCTAATAAATGTAATGGTATTACCAGATATTAGAGAAGATGTAAGAGGAAAGAAACTTGATAAACCATTTAGTAGAGATGCTAGAGTACAGTATGTTCGTGCAAATTCTGGAATGGGTAAAAGCTGTATGCTGAGAAGTATAATCATAGTTTGCATAGTAAGATATATATATAACAATCATATGGATTTGATGAGTGAAGTCGAAATTAAAGCGTATAAAGATAATAAGTTTTCTGCCATAGAGGAATTTTATTTTGGTGAGACGAAAAAAAATAGAATTCCGGTGTATATAGAAGCAGCAAAGTTCAATGAATATGGATACAACGATAAAGAAGATTTTTCAGGAGAAGATTTATTTTCACTCAGTGAAAATTATAGCGAACTGAGAACGGCTTTTAATACGATATCAGATGAATTTTTGTTTTTAATTGATTCACTTGATGAAATTGAAGAAGGAAAAGTTAGTAATTTTAATCAGTGTATATATAATTTGGTTGGACAAATGTGTGAAAAAAACCAATTTATCATAACAAGTAGATTTTCTGGACGTAGTATCCATATTAATGAAATGCAATATCTGAGATTGGCTGGATTTGATACGGAGACAATTCACGCATATCTTGAAAAATGTGCTTTTTTAGAACGAAGTGAAGAATTGAAAAGTTATATCGATAGCAATAGATATGCATATAAGCTTGCGCAGAATCCGTTTATGTTGACTGCAATGCTTGATACAAAAGATTTTGCGGTGAAAAACTTCCTAGATAAAATTACAGATGCTATCGTTAACATAAGAATGGACAAAAAAGTACTTGCGATGAATGAACACGAAATCAAAGCAGTATTATCATATTTGGCGTTTTATATTTCTTTCTGTGAGGAAGGCGAGAAGGTAGCGTTAGAAAAAATACACATTAGTAATATTATTAAGCAAGCTAGGGAAAATGGTCTCATAAGTGATTCTGGCCATTCGATAAATATAAGTGATGAGCAAATAGATACATTTACTAATACAATTTCTTGTCAATCTGGAATCATTACACTGATAAATGAGAATGGTCATATAAAATTCGAATTTCAGGATGAGCTAGTAATGTGTTATCTAGCTGCGGAATTTATTAATAATTTATCCGGTATGTTTGAGGGCGATATTCCAGCAGAATTTTATTTTAATATTGAGAACAGAGATTCTGCAATAACTCATAATGTTTATGAAATAAGTAGATTTTGGGATAACTTTAGAATAGACGACAATATTTGTTCAAAAAGATTTTGTCAAATAGTTAATTTGATAATTCAAATAACGAAAAGAAAATCATATGGAATAGCTTTAATATACTATATGTTACTAAGAGGCTTTACGACCATTGAAGAGGAGGCCCTTGCAAATATAAAAACATTTTTCATCGAATACAATGAAAATGTATATGGAGATAATATCCCTTTTAATCGTAAAAATGAATTGATGAAAGTAACAGCTTTAATAGATAGATTGTTTAGTATTTCCAGATAAAAGTTGTAGTGGAGGTTTTTATGTTCAATATAGATAATTACAACAGTCACATGCATAAGTTTTGTGAAACAATTAAATTAGACTATTTCCCGCAGATGCAAGCAAGTGATTTGTTATACAAAATTATCACAATGCAAGATCTGTATATGCCAGTATATTTAGTGAAGCCGGATGATGATCCTTTTAAATTTAATGTTAATTATGGTGGTATGCAGGAACGTTTCGTTCCATCAAATCCGCAAAATAACGATCTGGATATTGATGCACTTATTGCTAAAATTGATGCCAAAATTGCGGAATTAGAGGAAGAGGAACGAAAAGAAAGAGAACAAGAGCAAGGAACTAATACTGAAGCGGCAAGCGACAGCATAAAGGAACCAGCTGAAGAAGATTTGTGGGTTAAAATAGTAGAAAATACTAGCAATGGAAATGATGAGGAAGACCTTCGTAAGTCTAATTTGATAATAAGAGCTGTTCCAGGATCAGGGAAAACGACTTTTTGTAAAAAAATAATTCTATCAATAATTGATAAGGACAGAGAGTTTTTTGAAGATACATTGTCTAGAACATCATTGTCCTATGATGAAAAAATAATGCCAATTCTTATGATGTTCAGAAATATTGCAGGAATTAAGGAATTGCTTTTAGAGGATGCTCCTTTTGAGAATATTTTATACTGCTTTGCTAAAAATGTATTGGACGAAAAGTTTACTAATGATTGTAGTTGTGATGAATTTGCTAATTTGCTTGCAGATGAAAATCAAAAACTGTATTTAGTAGTAGATGGATGGGATGAAATATTTGATTTAGAACTACAAAAGCTATTAGAAGATGCAATAAGACAATTTGTAAGTCACAGGGATAATGTATCCATTATTTTTACCATAAGAAAGCAATATACAATACCAGATATATTTGGAGGGGAAGACAATAATGATGTATGGGACATAAAGCAGTTAGATTCAAATGAGATTATTGAGTATTGTCGAAAATATTATAATGTTATCTATAGAGATAATGATGAGAGAAGAAAGTCATATGCTTCAGTTGCTGATAATATTATAAAAATGTCAAAGGTGAATAGCCAAATTTCTACAATGGCACAGGTGCCGTTAACATTATCGCAATTGTTGACGCTGTCAAGATATGATGGGAGGTTGCCTGAAAATAAATCTGAATTATATGATGATTTACTAGAGTTGTATGTTGGATGGGCAACAAAAAAAAATGCAGATAATATTTCGCATAACAAGATGCGTACTCTTCTTGCATATATTGCTGCTTATTTAACAAAAAATAATAAATTTTTGTGTAGTATAGATGAATTAAAAGATATTATTAGGGCGTGTATTGAAGATTTGTCGGGAATCTTTTCCGATGATATGGATGATGATGAAATTCTAAAACTTATAGCTGAGTTAGAGCATACAGCGATATTTGGTAAAGGATTCGGAGATTCATATGGATTTGTCACACATAGAACAATGCAGGAATATCTGACTGCATATGCCATTGTTACGCAGAATGCGGATGCAGAATATAATGACATGCTGCCTCTCGATATATTTCGAGATAAATATAAAATGAAGAGGTGGAGAGAAGTAATTGTTTACGCAGTTCTTATGAATGACGGAAGATTGAGACAGGGCGTTGTTAATGATTTGGTGAAAATAGCAAAGGAAAAAGAAGACGATAATTATGCATATACAAACCTATTGTTTGACTTCATTTTAAATTCAGTCCCTATCAAAGTCGAAGGCAGACATCAGATATATGATTTGTTGTTTGAAAAGCATATTACAGATAAACAAATAGAAAATATTCATATGCTAATGATGCTTGAAAATGACGTGTCTAAAGATTTCTTTGAATATATTTCGGGTAAGTTCTCTGAAAGTGTGTCAAATAATAGTAGTGAGTACGGATATGCTATGGCTGTTATAAAAGCTTCCAAATTGTTGGAAGAGATGGAAACTATACCTAATAGAGTTTCCAGCATTATGGATATATCACAACCATATCTGTTATATGAAGCGGAGAAAATTATACTTAATGGTGTTGAAGAGGATGTGATATTAGGATATGAAATATTGCTTGTAGTAGCATGGTGCAAGTACGCAAATATAAAAAATGTATTTTGTACAGGTATAAACAATTTCACTATTTCAGAGGATGTTATATTAAAAACGAAATGTTATATTGAGGAAGCTTTTCATATTGATGATATTGCAAGAAGTATTAAAGACTGTATTCTAGCAGGATTTGTTTCTTTCGAAAAAATCGTAGATGATGAATTATATAGGTTGCTACTTCGAAAATTGAATGAAGGGGAGAACTATGCGGAAATTCTGCTTTCTTTAGGAGCAGTACGTGGCGAATTGAAAGAATATGACGTTGAAATAGGACATGATATAAAAGAAAAATATTTAGATCGTTTGAAAAAGGAAATAACTGAAAAGCAATTAGACGATATCATTTATACATATTCGATTTGCGCTATTTTTGATAAAGACATAAGAAACCATGAATCGCCTATATGGAAGGAGATTCAAACTTGTTATGAAGGAAAAGACGAAGGCGGCATTGGAAAGGCACGTTATAAACAAATAAATGATATTGATATAAAAGAACGTATGAAACTTGAACCCGTTTTGCCTCCATTCTTATGGAATGAATCACCTTTTTCTAGTGTAGTTAATCCAATCGCAGAAGAAATTAAAAGTGAAGCATTAAAGGAAGGTTTAGAAGTTTTAGAATTTAATTTTGCAAAATCATTATATATTGCGAGATTTGTAAAAAAAAATATTTCTATAGATGGTATAGGTTTTGTAGATAGTGGTTATCACTTTGAATCAATTTCTACTAAGAACAATTTGGCATATTTATATAGAAGAGGTGATATTAAAAATGTAATCAAGATCGAAGAAACGGATTCGTCTGAGGTGAATCCAAAAGAACTGCTAAGAGAAGGCGTTCAAGAGAATGAACCATTTTCTTTGGTAAACTATGCATTAACTATGGCCAATTACGATGTTGCATTAAATAAAGATAGTGTTCGAGATGGTCTGGATTTCCTTATCAATCAAATAAAGGATAAGGATTTATTCCATATAGAGTGGCAAGGAGTACTAGCTTGGTGGACGCATGTACTTCTTGATATAGATGATGTTGAAGGAATGACAGTTCTGTATTGGCTATATAGAATTGGAAATTTAAGCTTGCAAAGTCTAGATGCTAAAGTGTTAGATTCGCTTAGTAGAGCTTATAGAAATAATAGCCATGTTATTGAAGATAGCGTGTTTTCTGAGATGCTTCACATATCTGAAAATGACTAGCGTTTAGAAAATAATGCTTCAAAAATTGAATAAAGTATAATTCTCTGATAATCGCAGCAGCACATATGTGTTGTTGCGATTTTTTTTTGAAATCCCCAAATAATAATAGTTTTCCCTAATTTATCCCCATGAATCCCTACTTTATATTGTTTATCAGAAGGCAGGTACTTCTAAAATTAACCAATTGATAAATGGAGGAATTAGATATGGAAAATATTAATATGAACATTTTAGGAACTGTAGACATCCAGAAACTTGATAACTCGTTTTTAGTAATTGCAAAGAAAAAGATTCTTGTTCCTGAGAACAAAATAATTGTGGAGAGATTTGAACCTGTGTCGTCATATCAGTATCAGCCAGAGATTGGCACTGAACACAGAAGAACATCTTCTGGAATCATTTTAGCAAGATAAATTAAGGAGGGTATTACCTATGAAGAAAAATAATGAAGCATTACAGAAATTACAGGAAACATTGGGAACGAGCACTATTGCATCAGTGAAAGAGGAGGAAGTAGACATGAAGCAGGACAAGCTTGTAGAAGGTGATTTAATTGTAACTGAAGATGAGGTAATGAAGTCTGAAGAGGGATTTGATGTGGATTCGCTTATTGCTAGAATCGATGCAAAGATTAAGGAACTTGAAGAGAACGAGAAGCGACTTGGAGCGGAAGAAGAGAAAATCCTTGAGTGCATCAAGGCTACATTAGATGAACATAGACTCAAGTATTCGTATGATCCAGATAGAGCCAAAATGATTGAAGTAGGATTTGGCGCAGAAAACAAGGTGTTCAGAATGATGATTATCCTTCAGAATGAGAAGGTTATTTTCAGACTCGCTTTCCCGTTTAGAGTACAGTGTAATACATTAGCTCTTGTTTGTTTATACATGGCTCAGTTTAACGAGAATAAGGCATTTTCTCTTATGAATCTTGACCTTGATGATGGTGAAGCAACAATGGAATATTCATATCTTCTTGGGAAAGCAGAGGAGTTCAATAAAGAACATTTTTGGATTTATCTGATGTCATTAGTACATCCTGCCCAGGAGGCATATACCAGATTAAATCACCTTGCAGTGGGTAAGGTGTCAAAGGATGTTAAGAATTTATACAAAACTCTTCTTGAGCAGTCTCTTGCGGTGATTAATGGAGAAGATGAAGAGGAAGATACTGTTATTTATGGCTGTGAAGATTTGCATAAGGGTAAAGACGAGAGAGAGGAATTCCTTAAGAGACTTATTCATGACCGTAAATCATTATCAAACGCTGATGACGATGAAGAAGACGATGATGAATTTTCATTCAGCTTTTTAGATAGAGATTTTCCTAGACCTCATGGAATTCCTTCTTTCGAGGAGTTTATGAGAATGAAGGAGAAAGAAGCAGAAGAGAAGGACGATGAGGAAACGAATTCGAAGATGATTGGAGAAGATACCTTTCTCCCATTTGTAGATGATGAATTAAATGCAACAGGAACAGAAGAATAGGAGGTGTTGATATGACAAAAAGCAGAGAACAGGCTATTGAAGCCGCAAAGGCAATGGTGTCTTCAAAATTTGATATCTCTTCACAGGCGATGGGCATGATGAGAGGTGGTTCTGGCAATATTTATGAAGCCAAGGCTAGTAAGGATGTAAAAAACAACCTTGTCGAATTTAGTGGAAAGTATTGTGGAATTGATAGTGAGACAAAATCAATCTCGATTACGTTAGATAAGGAAAAGGTTAGCCTTATTCCTATCAAGGAGACTGTTTATAGTAGAAGTATTGTGGGAGCAAAGATTCCTCGAGGTGAAATGTTGTATGTAATTGCGATCAGAGTCGAGGATCATCCTGTTTATGTACCAGTTGTAATTATTCGTGACGAGGAAAAACAGAATTTTATGATGGTAAAGAGCCTTTTCGGAAGAGCTAATGCTATCAAAACCTTTTACAAATTGGAATCAGCAAAACAGGAAGCAATTCTCAGTCAGCTTGGTACAAATCACTATAACAGATTTGAATCTGATGAAGATATTGCTTTTCAGACTCGACAGGAGATGGTACTCAAATATGCACTCACAAAGGAAACCTATACTCCCGATACACAGAGAGCCATTGAGGGTATGTTTAAGGACAAGGAAACATCAAAACATAAAGTCGATCAAAGACTTCAGTATCTTTTCAGAATTGCATCTAGTTGCGAGAAGAGGATTCCGGTCAAAGCCGAACCTTTTGAAAAGAAATTAAATGAGAAGTTCTATAAGATGGATAAAGCGAAAAAACAGATTAAAGACTTGTTTTGCTCAATTGAAAGAGCGGAAAAAAAAGGTTGTAATGTTCTGTTTGTTGGAGAACCTGGTGTAGGCAAGACCTCACTTATGATGGCAATTGCCGAAGCTATGAATCTTCCGTTTGAGTGTATTCCAATGAATGGTCTTTCTTGTCCACTTGAAATTGAAGGGCTTGATCCTGGATATGACAGTGCAGATGCAGGCGCTATTGTAAAGGCATTTGCAGCGCATGGCACATCTCAGATGGTGCTGTGTTTGGATGAGTTCGATAAGATGAACAGATCATCTAAAGAAGGTGACCCTATGAATGTATTCTTGAGAGTATTCTTAGGGGATCATTATGATAAGTTTCTTCAGTGCACTGTGAAAACAGACAATACCATTTTTATCGCAACTGCTAATAGCGTTGAGAATATTCCGGAAGCAATCATGAACCGCTTCAATGCAGTGATTTATCTGGATGATTATTCATGCAATGACAAGTGTGAAATTGCCAAGAGATTTCTTATCCCTGATGTTTTAAGAAATTACAATATTGAGGCAACTAATGTAGATTTCACAGATGAAGCTATTCGCTGTATTATTGCACGCTACTGTGAAGACGATGGTGCGAGAGATCTGAAGCACAATATTGAGAGAATCGTAAGTCGTATCATTGGAGAGGGTAAAGCAGATGTGAAGAATGAAATCACACCTGAGTATGTGGACAGCGTATTGGCTGAGTTGATTGAAGAAACGCCTGCACTTTACTTTGGAAGAAATAGAGAATATTATTCTGCTCCTATCGCCAAAGAAATTAAGAAGTGTATTCGTACAACCAAGAAGTCTTCAAATTTAGACACGGATCGTTTTGACACAGAAAAGAAACGTCAGAAATTAGATTATCTTTTGGCTTGCAGAACAGAAGCTAAGACATTTCTGGATAAGTTTGATCCAAAGTATTTGGAGAGTGAACTTCATAAGAATCTTTTTGGTATGAACAAAGTGATTAAGGAAGTAACTAATATCTATTTTACAGCATATCTGCAGGGAAATAGTCTTAACAGTAACCTTGCGTTATGTGGAGGTTATGGTATTGGTAAAACTTCCATCGTAGAGAATATTGCGAAGGCAATGGATTACCGTTACGTGAAGATTTCTCTTAATGGTATTGCAGATATCAAGGAACTTCGTGGTTTTTCAAGCACATACATTGGAAGTGAACCTGGCAGAATCATGAAGGGTTACAAGGAAGCTGGCTCTCTTAGAACAGTAGTTCAGTTAGATGAAATCGACAAGCTTAAGCCTGAATTTGCTGATGTTCTTCTTGATTTACTTGACAGAGAATTTACAGATAATTTTGTGGATGTTCCTGTAGATCTTAGACAGTCTATATTTGTTGCAACAGCAAATGATTGGTCGAAGGTAGCTCCGGTTGTACGAGATCGCTTTATTGTTATTGACGTAGATGGCTATTCAAGAAGTGAGAAGAGTCAGATTGTAAGTGACTATATTATTCCAAAGTTAGAGAAGTGCTACGCAGCAAGTGGAGTATCAATTGCTATTGACGATGAAGCTGAAGACTTTCTTCTTAAGACATATGCGACATCCTTTGGCGTACGTGATGCAGAAAAGGCAATGCAGAGAATCTGCTCATCAAAATTAGTAGATCAGGTGGGAGCTAATGATGCTGTAAACGTAAGAATTAATAAGGAAGATGTTTGTAAGTATCTTGGTGAAGTTCCTATTCCAAGAGGAAATTTCCCTGAAGATGGAACAATTCCGGGTATTTCTAAAGCACTTGCAGTAAGTAATGGAAATATGGGAAGTAGCTTTGCGATTGAGACTGTTCTTATTGATGGAGATGAATCTCTTGAAATGACAGGTTTACCTAAAGAAACAGCAACAGATTCTGTAAAAATTGCTGTGACTTGCATTAAAAAAATGTATCCAGATCTCCTTAAGGGAAAGCACATTCACGTTCATTTTGGAGAAGGTAGTGTTCCAAAGGATGGTCCTAGTGCAGGGGTAGCACTTCTTATGAGCATCTTATCAGCGGCTATTAATAAGCCAATCATGAATGAGAAGCCATACGACATTGCGTATACAGGTGAAATCAGTCTTACTGGTGGCGTATTTGCTATCGGAGGAACCATGGAGAAAATCCAGGCAGCGTATGATTCTGGTTGTAGCAAGGTATTCATTCCTATGCAGAATTATGAGCATCTTGATAAGGAAAAACTTAAGGAATTTGATTGCGAAGTCGTTCCTGTGACTCATGTTTCGCAGGTTATTAAATCTGTATTCCCTGATCTTAGTTAGGAGTTATAGGATATGGCACTTTTGCATATGGTCAGAAGTGCCACAAAAGATTTATTAGATTCTAGCGAATAACAATGGAGATTATCATCGGACATACGTCATATAAGTAGAAAACAAAAGGAGGGCTTAGTCATGAGCAAGGATTATTACAAGCAGCGCGATGGTATGGACAGATATGCAGTATATGGTGAGGAGGGGTACGAACACCGTGGTAAGGCTGAATACGGAGATGACGGTCATATGACTCGTTTGGATATCATCTCACCGGTAGCAGATCAGCCTGGATACCATCACCATGAGTGGTGGAATGAAAGAGAAGGATATGGTCATGAGGTTCATCCGGATCACTAGGAGTAGACGCATATTGCCTCATGAAAGAAAACATTGTGGCACTTGTAAAAATTAAGTGCCACAGAAATTAAAAAGATGATTAGTAAAAGATTGGTCTATTAGGCTAAAACGAAGGAGGATACAAAAATGGGAATGAATTTTAACTTTGATGATGACAGAATTTTACCACCTGAAAATCCTTGCGAGGCACAGATGGATGTGTTGTTTTTGCTTGACAAGTCCGCATCAATGTCTGGTTTGGCTATCAGAAACGTAGAAAAATCTATTAATCGTGCCAAAGAGGATATTTGTAAAGATCCTAAGGCTGCAGCTGGCGTACGTGTTTGCGTATTAGCTTTTAATGACGAGGTAGAAGTTGTGCAGAATTGGTGTCCTATTACAGAGATGAAGCCCGTCGAATTAAGAGCGGAAGGTGGAACTAATTTATCTGGAGCATTGTCATTTGCAAAAGACAAAATTAGAGAAGACACGAATTTATTGGGAGAGATTGGAGTGCCAGAAATTAAGAAACCATATGTCATCATTCTTAGTGATGGGTATGGCGGCAATATCGACCAAATTTCAGCTGAATATAGAGAAAGAACAAGGGTTGGAAAGATGCTTCCGTGGTTTTTGGGTGTACCTGGTTATGATAAAGAATCGGCAGCAAAGATTATGGGTGAGAGACCTATTTTCGAACTCGTGGATGAGAATGGATTCGACTTTACAGATTTTTTTGACTTTATGACTGTTAGTATTAAAGCTGCATCTACTAGCGCTCCAGGTGCAAAGGTACATATCAAGGATGAAGAAAATCCGTTCAAAAAAGAGAACTGTAATGTGAAGCTGGCAGAGATCAATCCAGATGATTGGCTTTCTTAATTTATTTTGGGAGAGGATAAGCAACCTCTCCCACCTTTGGAGGTGTTATAGGCGATGAAGTTTTCAAAATATAAAGTAAATATTCCTGGTCCATATCATATTAAAAATGGTATTCCTTGCCAGGATGCATATTGCATAAGAGAAACACCTGATGGGGTAATTGTTGCAGCAGTAGCAGATGGATTAGGAAGTGAAACACATTCTGACAAAGGGGCAAAGATTGCATCTAGTTTTGTCGTTACATTTTGTAAACAGAATTACAAGCCAGAGATGACCGAACATGAGGTGATTTCCCTTCTGAAAAGAGCATACACAAAAGCATATGCTTTGGTTGAGAAAACAGCTATTAGTGAAGGAAATGATGTGGATCAATACGACTGCACATTATGTACGGTTATTTACGATGGCAAGACGCTCTATTATGGTCAGTCTGGTGATAGTGGACTTATTGTTGGTAGTAATGATGGTGGGTATTACAAGATTACAGAACAGCAGAGAGATGAAGATAACAATGTATATCCCCTTTGCTTTGGACCAGAGTATTGGGAGTTTGGAAAGGTAAAGGGAAATGTTGTCTCAGTGATGCTTATGACAGATGGAGTGTGGGAGCAGGCGTGTCCACCTATTCTTAAAAATGATCAACAACAGATTAACATTGGTTTTGTTGAGATGTTTTTAAATCACTTCGGGCTTGACGATTCAGAGGTGAGAAATCTTGAGAGAGAAGCTAATAGATACATGAGAAATTTCTCTCAAAAGCGTTTGGATGATGATAAGACTATCGTTGTTATTATCAACTCGGAAGCTAAACCATTAAGAAGAAAAAAGTCCTACTATGCTATTCCAGATTGGGAAGAATTAGCAAATGAGAGAGACAAGAGAATTAAAGAAACTACTCAGAATTCTGCTGAAAGCAGTGGTGAGGATACAGTAGGAGTTGATAAAGCTAAAGATAGAACAGAGTTATATATTCCGGTTGATTTTTTTGCTGCGGGGAAAGCAATTCATACATTGGTAGATAAGGTAGATGAATTGTTTGTTCTACAATCCAAACCGAAGGTTGAAGAAATAAAAAAAATATCACCCAAGACAATACACATAGACATAAAAGTATAAAGAAAAAGGGCTCGGTCTTGGGTGATGTAATAGCCCTTGTTTTATTTATACTTGTTAGCTTACTTGCCTGGAAACTTAAGGACATCTTGAAGCAGTGGATGCCATTGACGCTATTGGGATTATTACTGACCTGTTTTGTTATGAATTCTGCGGTACTTCTTCCTTCTTCAAGCCTATTGGTTGTATTGGAATATTCATATATCTTGAATCCAATCAACGTGATTATAGTAGGAGCTATAGGCGCATCTTTGGGAGAACTTACCGGTTATATGATAGGTGTGGAAGGAACTTCTCTTGTCAGGCGATTTAAGAAGATATCAAGTTTGACGAAGTTTAGAAAGCATTCTTTTTTGTGGGTTATTATATTTGCTTTTGTTCCATTTCCTGTATTTGATGTTGCAGGAATTATAGCTGGAAGTATTCGAATGAATCCATTCAAATTTTTGTTGGCTAGCTTTATCGGTAAAGCAGTAAAAATGAGCTTTTATGTATGGATTGCTCATTATATAAGTATTATTTTCGGATAGGAGGAGAGGAAAAATGGATGCATACACTCTTTCAGGAAAAATGATTACCCTTCAGGAACCTGCGATAAAATCCGGTGGAGAAGGGGCGGTATACAATATTATTGGTTATAACAATGTTGTTGCCAAAATATATTTATCGAAAGCTGATGCAAAAGAGCGTGAGAGTAAAATTCGTGAAATGTCTAGTCTGAGTGAAACATTGGGATTCAGAAATACTCATATTTTAGATGATATTGCATGGCCTCTTGCCCCATTGTTTAACAAGGCGAAGGAATTCATTGGTTTTGGCATGTCAAGAATTACTGCGAAATTCGAACTCGATGATATCTATTCGTTAAGTCAGAAGACAAATGCAGGAATGACTACTGATGAGAAGATTAGAACGTTGATTAGTTTATGTACCGTTGTGGAGAAACTTCACTCGTGTGGTCAGATATTTGGGGATTTTAATCCTAATAACATCAAGATTGATAATAATTGTAATGTCAAATTTGTGGATAGTGATTCTTATCATTTTAGTTCGGGAAAGTCTGTTTATCCGTGTGTAGTGTGCGCACCTGGTTATGTTGCACCAGAATTGATGAAAAGATGTAAGGGTACAACCTATTCAGAGTATTTTGCTAAGGGTGGAGTTACCTTTACTAAGGAAACTGATAATTTTTCGTTGGCAATTCATTGCTTTCGAATGCTTATGAATGGATGTCATCCATTCACTTGCAAAAAACATACCAAGAATGTTGGATCTACACCAGCACCATCTATTGATAAAAGAGTGGAAAAAGGAGAAACGCCGTTCTTTACTACGGTAGCTAACTTTACTACCCCTGATTGGGCGCCTGACATTACATGCCTTCCTATCTATTTGAGAAAGATGTTCGAAAGAGCTTTTGTGGATGGTCATACTAATCCTTCTGCAAGACCGTCTGCAACTGAGTGGAAGCAAGCATTGGTAAAATACAAGAATGAAACAACAAGATGCCATGTTGAATCAAAACACTATTATTGGAACCAACTGAAAGCATGCCCGTATTGTCTGGCATCTGATAGAGGTAAGAAGAACCTTATTAAGACTATGGGCGGAACAGTTACACCGCAGATGAACGTAAACCGTGGAAATAACAACGCAAATGGTAGTGTTGCTACGTCAACTAAACCAATGGGTAATTCCTCATCGAATAACGTGTTTAGAAATGCTCTAAATACACATTCGATTAACACAAAGCCAATTAACTCAGAGTGGTTTTGGGGCATTACTGTTACTATTGCTATCATTATGCATATACTTTTGGGCATGTACGCGTATGCACCTATTTATCTTTCATTAGTTGGAGAGGAATGGGTAATGTGGATTGGTGCAGTAGGAAGTGTGATTTCTGCCATTGTTGGAGTTGTGCTTTACGGAATGAAGTGGTCAGGAGCAAATAGTTATCCTTATGATTATAAGTGGTATGATTACATTCTTTCACAGTTAACTGGTTTCGGATTTGCTATTGGTTTTGGAATAGCTTTGGCAGTGGTTGCGTTAATCGTAATCATTGTTATGTATATTTTAGCGGCTATCTTTGCTATAGCGATATTGATAGCGATTATTGCTGGTTTATGTTCTGGCTAAAGAGAGGTGGATTATGGAAGAGAAAATAAAAAGTTTATTGATTGAAATGTTTAAGTATACAGAAGTTGAAGCTAGAGAGACTGCAAAGGATATCTGCAGTTTCTCGGATGAAGACTTAAGGGGTGCAGTACGACAGTTAGTTAATACCGGAGAGTATCAGGAAATTATAGAGGGAAAATATACTACAAGTGGATTGATGAAGAGTCATTCCTTTGAATATCCTGCTGCACTTGTATTTATTGATTGGTATCGACATTCTCCTATAGAGGCTGAAAACGCTCTTCAGTGGATGAGATAGGAGGGATTTTTATGACATATAAAGAAATCCTGAATACATTGAATCCTGAGGTATGGCGTAGCCTTTCTGATGATGAGAAGATAGATTATTTCCAGAGTCTTGAAAATTGTATGGCAATGGAAAGCAATCGCGATAGTTGTAAAGTTAATGGCAAGTTTCTCTATACAGGTGAAGAAGGTGTGGTATTAGGTGCATATGATCCTGAAACAAGAGAAATAGATATTAATGTTTCTCAGTTTGACGAATATTCACTCTATGGAAAAGAACCAAGTAGATTAACTCAAACATGCCTACATGAGGGAAGACATGCTCTTCAACACCAGGTAGTCGAGGGCAAGGTGAAATTTCCTGATTCAGAAATTGCAGAGGAATGGCGGCATAATTTAGAAGAAGGAAATTATATATCTTATAAAAGAAATCCTAAAGCATACTATAATCAGCCGGTCGAACGAGATGCAAGGAAATTTGCGGAGACGAGATATGCTGCGTTATTAGATGAAAAGGAAAAGATGGAGATTTCACATGATGAAATCGTAGATATAAATGAAGCAGCAAAGGTGTTTTCTAATCAGATGGAATCTAATCAGAACCTAGCGGCCGATTATCAAAGTATTGGGAATGGAGAACATGCAGGGCAAAGAATGTAGGTGATTAATATGCTGGTAGCAAAAGAAACTCTATTAGGAAATTCGTTAGAAAAAAATATCGTTCCTATAAGGAAAAATCCGCACGTCAGACTTCTTGGACGCACGAACAATAAATGTACAGAATTATGTCTGTCCACTGAAGATTTATCGACACACATTCTTGCAACTGGAGGAACAGGATCAGGAAAAACAAATGTGATTTTTGAGATGACTCGGCAGATTAAGGACCGGCTTACAGCAGAAGATGTAATGATTATCTTTGATACAAAAAGGGATTTTCTGAAACTAAGAGATGAAAGAGATGTAGTGATTTCTAATTCATTAGAAGATAAATCTGATAATTTGGCATGGAATATATTCATGGAAATTGTGGCTGATGGTTGGGAGAAAGAGGCAATTGAAATCAATGCAGATGAAATTGCAAATTTGATTTTTTCAGATAGCATTGAGAATAGTCAGTCGCCTTTTTTTCCTAAAGCAGCTAAAGACATATTTGCTGCAATTTTAAAGGGTATTACATTCTTAGGAATAGATAATAAAGAACACCGCGTCAACTATATGAATAACGAGGCATTAAGAAAATATCTTTCCAAAGTAAATGCTAAAATGCTTAGCGAATTTTTGGGCAAGTTTCCTGAATTGAGTGGTGTGTTGAAATATATTGGTGATGGAAGTTCAGAACAGGCATTAGGCGTTTTGGCAGAACTTGAGGAAACAACAGGCCAGTTGTTTCGGAAATCTTTTGGTCTGGATGGCAGATTCTCTGTGAGAAAATTTGTAAAAGGGAGAGGTGCTAAAACATTATTTGTTGAATATGATCTCGCAAGTGGAAGCGCATATATTCCAATGTATACAGTTCTTTTTGATATGTTTATAAAACAGAGTTTATGCAATAAGAATCGTGGAAAAGTGTACATGGTTTGCGATGAACTAAAACTGCTTCCGCATTTGCTACACTTAGAGGCTGCATTGAATTTTGGCAGATCGATTGGTGTGAATATAATAGCCGGTATCCAGAGCATGGAGCAGCTTTACGAAGTATATGGAGATATTGGTGGCAAAAACATCGCTTCTGGGTTTCAGACTACAATTTGTTTTCATACAAACAATCAGGCTACAAGAGAATATATAAGTGGGATACATGGTACAAATTATATTGCTATTCAACATACAGGTGCATCCAATAATCTGCAAGAAAGTATTCGCGATGGTTATGCGGTAGAAGACTGGGAAATGGTTAATCTTTGTCAGGGTGAGGCTATTGTTGGATTACCATTTGAAAAACCAATTAAATTCAAATTTGAAAGGTATAGGTGATGACATGAACAGAGGAACTAATTTTTTGGTAACTACAACGGCTTCTTTGATTAGTAATCATAATAGAAAGAAGACAATTCAAAAAATCAATAAAATGAATGATGCAAATAAGAGAATTGTTAATCTGGGACATATCTATCCTGACAGCATTCTACCGGAACAGGAACCGACTGCCAATGTTTGCATTACCGGAGGAACACAGGAAGCAAGAAATAGTCTTATTCTTCAGAATTGTAAGCAGTCTGTGGCAAACGGGGTACCGATTATTATTATCCATGAAGGGAATTATCATCTTGAATATGATGTGAAAAAAGCTTTTCAGGGTAAATGCTATTGTAGAACTGTTAGTAGATCAGAACCTTTCTATGAGCCATTAATGAGACTTAATGATCAAGAGATTTCAAATCTCATCATTGATGCATCCAAAGAAGGAGATATGATTGAAACAGATGGATTGTTGTATTTAAGGTCAATTTCATATATGGCTCGAAAAAAGGGG
>OIYP01000487.1_pt1 | contig 25597 bp, 17 predicted proteins | sample 1588261 | NCBI WGS metagenome assembly OIYP01 (sample SAMN03283293) | human gut metagenome | biome: human-associated habitat; material: feces | host: Homo sapiens | place: Peru | collected 2012
TTGATTTGATCCCTAGCTCACATTTCACTATGAGATATTATTTATAAAATCCGAGTAATGCAGCAAATGAACTAAGCTTAGAACAAAAGCGCCAGGTACTTGAACAGGTAGCAAGCATTGACGAGAATAAGCGTGACTTTTACATACGTGAGCATGGCTTGTACCAATCTGACATCGACACTTGGTGTTCGTTATCACTAAGAAGATCCGAAGTAATCAAAGACCCTTTATCACTTAGAAGATATGAATATTCATATCACTAAGGAAGAAAAAGAGGCTCTTAAATCCTTGGTTTCAGGTGGCTATGCTGCTGCTGATAATCTAAAGGCCGTAGCAGACGCTATAAGCGTAATCACTGAATCTTTAGAGCTTCATAGTAGTGATTATTACCCTACACCTCTCAAATGCACAGAATACGCTTCTAGAGCATGTTGGTGAGGTGTCTGAGTATTTACCTAATAAACCTCTACATGAGGTAGCTTATACAGGTAATTATGAGGATTTAGAGAATAAACCAAAAGAGTTAGAGTGTGATACTAAGTTAGATGGCACTAGTAGTGCTCCATTAACTAATAAGGTTGTCACTAATGAGTTAGCTACACTAAAAGCATTAGTACAAACCAAAGTATCAGATACTAGTTTACATGGAGTAGCTTTTACAGGGGATTTTAAAGATTTAATAAATCAACCTACAGCTACTGATGCTGTAGAAAAAGGTAATATGTTTCCTGTTACTAGCAATGCTGTATATAACGTTGTAGCTAGTGCTATACCTGAGGCTTCAGGCTCTATATCTAATACAGAAATAGACATGTTATTTACTGATTATAGTGATGTAACAGACCCTGATGTTACACAACCTGAGGAAGATAATTTTGCTAATAATACTTAACAGATTTTACTAAATCTGTTAATTTATTAAATTAAGTTTTGATTGAAAGGCTTGATTCTAAAGGAGTTTAAGGAAATTAAACTTTATTGAAATGGTGCCCGAGACCAGAATCGAACTGGTACGGAAGTATAAGTTCCGAGGGATTTTAAATCCCTTGTGTCTACCGATTTCACCACTCGGGCATTCTGGAGCGGGAAACGAGGCTCGAACTCGCGACCCTAACCATGGCAAGGTTATGCTCTACCAACTGAGCTATTCCCGCTTGAACTTGTATGGTGTGTATTATACCTGTCTTTATTCTTTTGTCAAAAAATTTTGCCTAAAAAAAATTAAAATCGCACTGATTGGGTAATATTCGTTCAGATTTTGCGGAAAATTTGAGTATTTAAGCCATTTGTGAAAAAGAAGGCGTGAGCAAATTTACATTACAAAAGCCTCATAATAGTCTTTTTAAATGATTGGCGTTAAGATCGTGCGAGCAAGGACTGTTTTTTGTTTCGTTTCTAAGCTGAGGTTCATTGTGTTTTGGAGCTTAAGCTTATGATTTGGATAACAGCTTGCATTTATGAGCTATAAGCAATATGGGATAGGTAAGGCTCAAGAGTAAAAACCGTATGCCGTAAAAAATATGGCATTGAGCGTTTGTAGGCTACGGTTACTAGGTGAGAAGAGACTTAATGGGACATGAAGTTAGTACTTGTAGTTACTTTAAGTAGAACTAGCTACCTAAAGTAGAATCCAAGGTTTTTTGAAACAAAAGTTTCGAGCTAAACCTTCGAATTAGAGCTTCGAACTAAAAATTAATAGTCCTCTAAACCAAACCATGCTCATGGCAAGAATAATAAAAATAGAAGTTCATCGATTGAGAGAAATTTGGTTTTAACAAAAAGTAGATTTGTGATAAGAAATAAGAAATATGAAGCATGTATGGCACACTGTAGCAAATTTTACCTGGCTTAAGGACTCTTGGCAGAGTAAGACTTGCGGGTTACGTTTTTTTAAAAAGACACCTTTAAAAAAGGCTTTAGTTTGGTCGGCTATGGCATCGATGGGGTTATGGTCTATAAACAGTGTGGCCGTAGAAGACAATGAATACAATGACAACTATGAAATCTTTAATCTAGTGAGTCCTTCACCAGCAAGTTTTGTGGTGAGTAAGGCTTTAATGCCTCAAGGATCGCGTGATCTGATTTTTAATGGTTTGACGATCGATGAATTAGGACCATCGGTACTGTACGATGGCTTTGAATACCGCAATTTTAGAATGTACCGTGGGGCTTTAAAGGTTGAAGTTTATCAAGGTGGCCAATTCTTAGCAGAGCACACGTTTTTGCGTTCCCATTTACTACAGGATGTTAATCTAAGAGTTCTTAACCGGCAGTTTACGAGTCGTTTAAGCATGCCTGAGGAAAATGGGGAATTAACGGAAGCTCAATTCTTCCTACCATTTTTAAATGAATGCGGGGAAGAAAGTGGGGCTTTGCGTAAAGCTAAAATTGCCGGGCAAAACTATTACTTCGTACCGTGTTCTAAGTTTGGTTCTAACTTTTTTATGACTAGACAGCAGCGCGGAATAGGGATTGTCCAAACATTAGGGGGGCAACTTGAGTATGAAGCGACGGTTGGTACTGATTCTGGTCGTCAAAACATGGTAGTGACCGATTACGTGTTAGCCACTGATGGGGCGCGCTTACCAGGGGATATGTTTAAGATTTTATCGAACATTCCAATGCCTATAGCTACAGCTAATTACTTTTTAAGTTCTGACTATGATCTTGACGACAGTTTTGTACGCCAACAAAACTTTAAAAAGAGCATTGAAGCAGATATTCAACAATTGTCAGGTAAAGCAGAAGATTATTGGTTAGGAGCGTTAGCTACATCTTCTTCTTATACCAAAGGGGCTCAAGGGGGCCGAGAAAAGCGACAAATCAAAACTTATGGTATTAGCCGTAATAATCAAAGTGATATGAAACTTCTGCGTCATGCGCCAAACTATATCGGAAACTCCATAAGTTATTTCGGGACCGATGATAAGAAAAAACAAGCATTAAGCGTTACGTTTACTCCATTACTTGCGGGTTACCAAAGTATTAAAGATTTGGCAGAAAATATTTCGAATGAACAATTTTGTTTAGGTAAAGAAGGTTTTCAAAAAACTACTATCAATGGAGTTGAGGCTTATCAAATTGAATGTAAGTACCCCTTTGGTTCTAAGCGCTTAAAAAAGACTTTTTTATTAATTCCGGTGAAGCTTGAAGGAGCAAAAACACCAAAGGGTTTAACCCCGGAGGAAGCTTTAGCGCTAGAAAGTTTTGAGTTGGTGATGTTACTTGGAAATCTAAGTGCTACCGAGGTGGCGGATGTAGTTGGGGCGGTGACTTTGTCTCAAGGATGGAATTGGAATCTTGATCTACACCATCTCTCTGAATTCGACCGAGCGCAAATCATTGCTGAAATTGCCCAAGCTCGTATTTGGTACGATGATTCGCGCCAAAACCCTGATTCAGAACAAGGCGAAATTTGGGGGGATTTTATAAAAAGAGTTGCGTCCTTAATGGAAGGGAATACCTCAAAAGATCCTGTGATCTTGCGTTCTATTTTTCGGCAAGCGGCGGAAGATGTAAAAGAGGCTCAAAGAGTCCATGATAACAAAAGAAGGAAAATAGAAGACTAAATTTAGCTTCCATAACCTTAAGCATTAAAAGGCGAGCCACCTAAAACGGCTCGTTTTTTGGGCTAAGTAAGTCAAAAGTAGAAAGTGAGTTCTGGAACCAAAGTGTCTGACCAAGCCTAAAACAAATAGCAAATCTCAAAATTTAATTAAGGTATGAAAGTAGGAGAAAAAACTTGGCGAAAGAAATAAAAAATCGGCTCTCCGTGCATATGTGTGGGTAAAAGAGCCAATTTAGTATAAAACGGCATTACTTCAACCTTTTCAGGCGTTTGCCAAAGGCTTCTTCTCTTCTTGCCTGTAGATGTAATATTCTCTCTTAACAAACCTTGATTCTTATGCATCTGATAGTAGATATCAATAACCTCATTGCGCTTTTTCATAATGTCAGGACTTTTACCCTCATAGCACTGTTGTGGGGTAATGTAGCAAATACCGCTATGACGGTGCGTATGGTTATACCAATTGTAATATTGATCTACCCAAGTTTTTGCATGCTTTAAAGTATTAAAGGCTTCTGGTATAGCCACCTCATGACCATGTTTTAGTAATTTAAAACTTGCTTCCATATGAGCATTATCATTGCTATGTCTAGCTCTGTTATTGGTGCATTCAATGCCTAATTCAGTACATTTGGCGACCATGGTTGATCCTCGCATAGGGGCTCCTTTATCACTGTGCAGAACTAGAACGTTACCGTATATGTCTCGATTAGTTCCGTTGAGCTTTACAGCCTTATTAGAAGGCTTTTTAAAGCCAGCTTTATAAAAGGCTCTTTCAATAAACTAAGCAGCTAATTCAGCTGACTGAGTTTCATGTACTTCCCAGTGGATCATCTTTCTACTGTACAAATCCATTACTGCATACAGATAGTAATACTGCCCTATAGGATTTGCTTTATACAGGTATGTAATATCCCATACGAACACCTGATTAGGGGCAGTTGCTACTAATGATCGTCTTTCAACAGAATCCTTGGATTTTGAGCTAGATGAGCCATCTCTACGCTTATTTAGCTTAGTCTCTTCAAGTAAACGATATAACCATCTTGTAGAGCCTAAATATATACCGTGCTCATCAAGGTATTTAGCTTGAAGCTCATAAGGATTCATATCAGGATTGAGCTTCAATGCTGATAATGCTTGCTCTCGTTCTTCCTGGCTATACTTGCAGTTATTTACATGCTTAGCGCCTTTTCTTTTATCTGTAAGATCTTTCTTCCAGTTAGTATAGCTATTCTTTCCCATGCCTATAGCTTCAGTCATGTAAGAAACAGTAAGCTGATAACTTTGATTTACAGTAAACGTACCGCAAGTTAAAGTCACAGTATCAATAAATACATCAACTCTATTACTATCAATGAGATCTAATAGCTTTTTCTTTTCAGCTTCGCTTGTTAGCGCTCCTCGTTGCTTTCCTCGAAGAGCGCTTGCGCTTTTTTTAAGAATGCTTCCTTAACAGCATATTCTGCTAGAGCTTTCTGCATACGCTCAAGCTCTTTATCCTGCTTGGCCTTCTTACAATTAAGCTTAGATAACTTTTCTTTTAACTGTCTGACCTCAGTCTTTAACTTTACGTTCTCTTTCGCAAAAACTACATTGTTATTATCATTTGCATTCATACAATTAAGCTTCCATGACTTTAATTCTGTTGAATAAATGCCTTTGCTTTAGCAATAAGCACCAACCTCTTCTTCATTCATTTTAGCTGTATCAATAACAATTTCAAACTTATCTTTACTCTCTAATCGATCCTTTGGAATTTCAGCCTTTTCATTAGTAGCAACTTCACCACCTTCTGCTGATGATGGTTGGTTAGGAAAATACTTAGTGATCCAGTTATACAAGGTTGTATTCTTTATCTCTGGATGCTCCGTAACAAACTCCCACTTTTTAATCCACTTTTGGCAAAGAGCTGAACATACTTAAGTCTTTCTTCCTTGCTGTAACTTTGTCTTGCCATTAGTTGTGAATCCTTCAATATCTTTAACAAACTCGTCACAAACTATTGTATCACCTAATGTACGGCACTTTTTTAGAGGCCAAATATCACGCCGTTTGTCCGAAATTTGCAAGGTGGTTTCCAATGTTCCAGACTATCGGTTCCCGATTTTCCAGAACTGCGGTTCCACCGCACAAGAATATTCAACCGGCTAAGTAGCTACTAAGAGGAGCAGACGCAGTATAGCCAAAACATCCCCAAGGCCATGGCCAAGGAGGCCTCCCTTGAAAAAATCAATACTTGTTTTTAAAGAACGCCTAATCCGCGTGGGGACTAGGATTGTTGTGGTTATTCCAGTGGGAAACTTGAGTAAGAAGAGAGCTAAAACTTAAATGAAAACAGGTAATGAGTTTTGCACAGTTGAAAGATTTAAGAAGGTATTTTTGAATTCTCCTGCTGGAGAATTGGAATTGAATTTCAAAAATACTGAAGATCTGTACTTGATAAATATAGAAAACAAAAAATTCGTCTTCTTAAAGTGTAACTCAGATTCTCACTTGTATTATGACGACCTAGATATTTTGCTAAAAACAGACAATATCGATGGATTTAACACCATAGGTAATAGGAAATACTTGTGGGCGATTGTGGTTGATGGAACATTTGATTTTGATGAATATTGTGAAAATCAAAAAACAGACTGAATCCACTTTGCCAATTTGACTTATTGTTCTCCCAAAACATAAAGGCATTTTAAAATTTGAGTTTTGAGCATTTATTTTTGCTAAGCTCCAAAATTTGCGTTTTTTGGCGCTTATTTTTGCTAAGCTCCAAAATTTGCGTTTTTTAGAGCTTAGCTCTATTCAATAATATCCACTAGCTTATTGAAATAATAAATTGTTTTTCTGTTGGTTCCTTGTCTAGTTATATAGTTATTTTCTTCTGCTGACTGCTCCCACGGGCAAGCCCGTGGGAGCAGTCAGAAATTCATTTTAAAATAGTCTTGAATATTTGAATATAATATTCAATAATGTAAATGAATTGCGGTATCTCTCTGCGGAGGATACTTGGAAAAGCCGGATGCGTCCGGCTTTTCTTATTAATATACTGATGTTTAAGAGCACTCCCTCTAAAAACCTCAAACCTCGTTTAAACTAAAAAGTGGACCTTGGTTTTACCAATTAGTGCCATACTTTTCTACCATCACCTGAACTTCATGATGCACCTTTCCAACTTCATCTAAAGTTAAGTAATGGGCATACTGTTTTTCAAGTTCTAGTACTTCACCATAAAGACCATCGGTCGCCGTATCCCCTGAAAGCTCCGCCCCTTTCTTAACTACGAGCAACCACTTCAAGGCATTTACGTAATTTGGTTGCACCCCACGGCCCCCACGGGCAAATAATTTAGCTAATTGAATTTGCGCCTCAGTGCTACCTTGCATTGCGGCTAGTTCAAACCAATGGATTGCTTCACGGGCGTTTTCAAGAGTTGAATTAGGCTGTTCATAAACGGCCCCTAATTCTAAATAAGCAGGTTCATAACATTGCTGCGCACTCTTTAAGAACCAATTAACAGCCATGTTTTCATTACGGATAGATGGTAATGGTGCGTCACGATAAATACGCCCTAATTCAAGCATGGCAGGCGCATCCCCTGATTGAGCTGCTAAAGTAAACCATTTAACTGCTTCATCATACAAAGGATATAACTCTTGGGCATTAAGTAGCGCTTGGTCCTTACGTGGGCTTTCCTTAGCCTTAGATTCAGCTTTAGTGCTTGCGAGTTCAAGCTTAGTCTGAAGCTTAGCTTTGGCGCTTGGAGTTTCCTTGGTCTTGTTTTCCTTGGTCTCGTTTTCCTTGCTCTTGGCCTCCTTTGATACTTGAGTCCCAACTTCATCACCTGTTGCCGAAATAGATGCTGTTGCGACCGTAAAGCCCTCATTTGAAGCTAGAGAGTCAGAACCAGCTACAGTTTCACTTACTCCATTTTCACCTTCAGAGCTTGCACTATCTAAAGTGGCCACCACAAAAGTCTGCCCTTGGTCTTGTGGTTCATCAACTAATGCAATATTCGTATTATCGGCTTTACGGGTGGAGGTTTCCGCGTCACGAGTGCTTTTCGAGTTTTTTGCTATGGCGCTCTTATTTGCTACCACATTCATGTCTGAGGCGGCATTATTATTTAGGGTTTCAGACGCATTTGCGACTTGGGCTTTCTCTTGCGCCTCTAAATGCTTTTGTTCCGCCGCCATTTGGCTTGAGGTACGTACCGCCCAAAAATCATCTTCACTCTCTGCGTTATCGGCACGGTTGGCTTGTTCACTTTCGTAACTTGCAATCGCACTTAAGGCCTCAAAACCCAATTCCTTCATGTAGGTAATATCACCTTCGACTGCCTTTTGTTCACGTAACTTACGGGCCTGCTGCCTTAGATCTTCTGGCGTAACCCCACCTGGTAAGGTAAAAACATTGTTTTCTGCCAGATCGGCTAAATTTTCTTTTGCAGCAATGCTCCCCGCATCAGAAGCATCAAGATACTTCTTAAGGGCCATAGCATTATCTTGAGGGACCCCTTCGCCTTTTTGGTACATTTCCGCAAGATAAATCATCGCAGCCGTATCACCTTTAGCCGCTCGTTCTTCGTAGATATCTTTAAGCTTAGCAAAGTAAGCCATCGCTTTTTCATTATCTGGAGCGGTGTTTTCCCCGCCAATGCGATATAAAAAGCCTAAGCTTTCTAACGCTTTAACGTAACCTTGAGCCGCACTCTTTTCAAACCAAGCGATAGCCTTAGGTTCGTCTATAGCGTGACGTTGACCATCGATTAGATAAAGCCCCATTAGATATTGAGCTTTAGCGTCTCCTTGACGCGCTTTTTCAAGATAAGTATCAATCCACTTATCAAAGTAGTTTTGGGCTAATCGTTCGTTTGTTTCGACCCCAAGCCCACGTAAATACATGGTCCCAATGGCTTCTAAGGCTTCAGGGTTGCGTCCTGCTTTTAAGAACCAATTCATCGCTTGACGATAATCATGGCCTAAACAGGTTTGGCCTTGATAGCTTGAAGAAAAATATAACATCCCTAAACGGGTCATAGCTTCAGAGTCGCCTTGGTCAGCAGCTTCTTGTAAAAACTTAATCGCTTGGTCAGGGTTTTTAGCCGTCCCTTTACCTTCAAAGTACATATCTGCTACTTGACGCATCGCCTCAAGATCGCCACGCTGAGCTAACGCCAGGTAATTCTTAAAAGCTTCCTTAAAAAAGCCACCACGCATAGCAGATTCAGCCCGCAACAAGTAATCACGTTCTAAATACCAGCTGTAACCTTGATAAACCCCAATACCCAATACGGCAGTAGCACAGCACATGGCCAACAAAGTCTTTTTTCCGCGCGATGTTTCGAGACCTTTTTCAGAAACTAATCGGCCCTTCCATTCGTTAAAGGAATCGCACATCTTAAACCAAGTATCTGACCACTTCATGAACACATATCCTCTTAAACTTGCTACGCGAGCAAGTGGGTTTTATCTATTAGTCGGTAAAACTTTACCTTGAGGCACTCCGGGGTAAACGCCTCACAATAATCTATTAAATGGTTTTAAACCATTTAGGAAGCTTCAATATAGCTTGAAAGGTAAGTTTAAAGCTCAAGCTTTAACTAGTATTTTTGGGGTCCTAAATTTAATTAACCACCAATCCTTTTAAGTCCGCCTTAAGCTCACTCCACTTTTAAGCATTATACTTCATGTAGCCTAAGTCTTATTAGTATATTTTGCCTGCTTGCTAATTATTAAACGCTCAAGTCACTAACTTTAAAATTTTGGCCGCAACTAGATGGCGCCTCAACCAAGTAAGCGCCTTTAACGAGGCTATTTGAGCTTAAATTAAGCTCAAATTAAGCTCCATTTGGGCTTAAAAATGCTCTATTTGACTCAATTTCGACTTAAAAGTTGCTTCACCCTCAACCAAACAAAGAGCCTCCTTAAGTGTAGTCCTAAAACCATACACGCATGTGGTTTATGGGGACTAACACCAAAAGGAGGTTCTATACTTTTAAGGCTTAAAGCTAGTTATTACTTTTATACCTCACAAGGAGCCGCTAACACCAAAATAGATCTAGCTTCTAAGTAATAGTTGTGGCCAATAACTTGCGCAGGTTCCGGACCTACATGAATATCAAGAGGTGACGGTAAAGAAGTGTCGACGATACGATACCACTTGCGGCCATCTCCAGTTGGGGCATCAGGGATATGTAAGTGCAACCCTTCCCAATACATGTTCACGAACATATAGTAATACGCATGGTGGGTGTCAGAGTATACCGTAAGCCCAATAGAGTGAGAGTTATAGCCCCAATCTGGCTTATTAGGGTAAACGCCGTGCCAAGTAACCTTGTTCTTTTCAATTGCGTCTTTAAGTAAGAAGATGCTGTCAGTCACGCCACGTCCACGGGAAATACGATATGTTAATAACCCTTGTGTGAAATGGAACATTTCTTCTTGTAACTCATTACGCTTCCAATGGAACCAACCAACTTCGTTATCTTGGCAGTAAGCATTGTTATTACCCTTTTGGGTTCTTAAGACTTCATCTCCCATCAACATCATAGGCGTCCCCATGGAGAATAAATTAAGGAGCATAAAGTTTTTAGCTTGACGTAATCTTAAAGCATTGAGCGCTAAATCAGTGCTTTCCCCTTCGTGGCCGTAGTTACAACTAATATTGTGGTTATTACCGTCACGATTGTTTTCCCCATTAGCGAGGTTATACTTTTGTTCATAGGTCACAAGATCCCACAAGGTATAACCGTCATGACAAGTCACAAAGTTAATAGACTTTTGTGGATCGGCTCTATCAATGGGATAAATATCCGGGCTACCTAGCAAACGGCTAGCAAATTTTTGGACCATACCACAATCGCCACGCAAGAAGCTTCTTAAATCGTCACGAAATTGCCCATTCCATTCACGCCATCTATTTCCAGGCATGTGGCCTACTTGGTACAACCCTCCAGCATCCCAAGGTTCAGCAATAAGCTTAACATCAGCCAAACGATAGTCTGAGTCAATAGCCAGAGTGGTTGGTGGATCATTTAACGGTTCCCCATTAGTGTCGCGCGACAAAATACAAGCCAAATCGAATCTAAACCCATCGACGTGCATTACTTCGGCCCAAAAATGTAAGCTATCCTTAATAAGACGCTTAACCATTGGGTGGCTAGCATTTAAGGTGTTACCGCAACCAGAGTAATTTTTGTAATTCTTGTTTTCATCAAGGATATAGTATGCGCGGTTGTCGAGCCCCTTATATGAATACATTGGGCCATCGCTTCCACCTTCAGAAGTATGGTTATAAACCACATCCAAAAATACTTCGATATCAGCTTTATGAAAAGCTTTAATCATATCGCGAAATTCATCGATAGGACCGTATGGATCTTCGTTATCACAAGCATAGGCGCCATGCACAGCAAAGAAACTCATCGGCGCGTAACCCCAATAGTTTTCTTTACCAGGTAAAGCATCGAAACGGTCAAACTGAAAAACAGGGAGCAATTCAACCGCATTGATCCCTAATTCTTTTAAATAAGAAATCTTTTCCACAAGAGCACTATAAGTACCACGAATTGAAGCTGGCACGCCTGAGTCCGGATCCTTGGTAAACCCAGAAACATGCATTTCATAAATTACGTTAGCACTTAATGGATGACTTGGTTTAGCATCACGTTCCCAATCGTATTTGTTCATATCAATGACGGCATTTTTAGCACAAAAGCCAACATTAGAGCCGACGTAACGATTAAAGGTACGGTTATAGTTCTTAGGGAACATCACGCGAAGGCCATATGGGTCTAACAACACCTTTTGGGGATCAAATACTACTCCAGGAATCGGCACAATTAATTCTTTAACGCGCCAGCCATAGAGCTGCCCATCTTTAATTCCATGCACAAAAACGTGCCAATAATAAGAGCTACGAAATTCGCGACTGCTTAACTCAATAATGTCTGGATTATCATCATTTACGTCTTTAAAGAGTAAAAGTTCCATTACTTTAGCGTAACGGCACCAGATCGCAAAGTTCACCCCATTTTCAGTAATGGTAGCCCCTAGGCGGTGACTGTTACCACCTGAGATAAGATATTTTGATTTTGGGGTGTTAGTTTTTTTTAGTGAGGCAGAGCATGGCATCATTGGTCCCTCCTGCTAATAGATGAATACTGTAGGACTTTGAAAGAGTCCTGGTATACGAAACTAAATTTTTTGCTAAAACCTCCAATATAGAGTTAGCTCATAATAATGCGAGTCTCGTACAATTTAACCTAAGCCTAGGTCGGCCATTTTTAACCCAAGGCTAAATATCGTTTCCACCTACTAAAAAATAGTTTACTGGAAAACGTTCAGTTTAATTTGTGCACTTACTACAATCTATAAATGCATCCCGTTTCTAGTTTGAGCCATTATAGCCATATACATGCAAAATTTTTCATTTTGTATGTGAGCTTATGACAAGCTCAGCAAAAATAATCCTTGAATGCTCACCTTATAGCCTATTTCCACCGCAAAGCCAAAGTGAGTTACATGAATTTTTAGTTAAAATTGGGACTCAAACCCTTTATTTATAAAGGTTTAACTCCTAAAAAAACACTTAAGTGCGTTACATCACAACTTTTAAGGTCAACGCCCACCGCTTTTAAGGCTTAGACTCACTACTTGTAAGTAGTTTTTAAGGTGCCACAGTCATCTCCACCGCCATCTAACTTAAGTGCCAAACCAATTACCTAAGAAATACCTTAAGCCGAGAGCTTTAAATTTTTTTGCGTAAAATTCGAGTTTTATTCTAAAAACTCAGCAATTTTAATAATCCCTTCCTGCGCACTAACTCGTCTAATTCTGCCTTGAGCGATGCCTGTTTCAATTTCTGTAAGTGCCCGCCTAAAAATATCATTAGTCGCCACATTGCCCTTTATAGGCGCCGCCCCGCGCACGCTAAAGCAGTATTCTTTAGTGCTAACTTCACTTATATTGGGGTGAGTTTTGGTAGTAGCTTTTACTGAGGCTTTAGTTTTATTTTGAGTAAGATCGCCAGTATTGGCTTGATTAGCTTGCTGGCTATTCGCCTTTGGCCTAACGCTCTCAAAGCCGGCGTTCCAAGTAAAAATTTTAGGAAAATAAAACCCATCATTAAAGGACACAAATTTATTGACGGTAAAGACATAGTCCTTGGCAACATTAGTACACTTTACCGGAAAGTTGTAACCATCATGTTCTGCAAATTGTAAATCCGTGCAAGTAGTTGGGGTCTTTGTTTCTAGCATCGATGCTAATTCTTCCCACGCCACCCCTGAAAAATACGGCAAAGCCGTTTCTAAAGAAGCCATATCCGCAAAAGCCAAACTTAAGCGCTTAGAGTAATTAGCCGCTGCCTTAGATGACTCTAAGTTAGCATTATTTTGTGTTACGGAGGCATTTGGGGCTAGTTGCGCTAACTCAACTACGTATAAACCAACTGCCGGCACGACAAACAAACGCCATTTTAAGCCTAAGCTTTGTGGCACTACCTTTAGATCTGTCGCCCCACAAACAAAATCAGGAGCCACCTCTCGGGCGCAAGTCCCCTCTTTCGCGGCAGTTTCTTCATTAGAGCAATCATTAGGTTCTATTACTCTTTGTTCAGTAACGTCACTAAAAAGCATAAGTGGCGTTTTTAAAATATTAACCTCAAAGACTTTATGGTCACTTACCGTGAGCATCGAAGCTCTAAAGCCTTCTTGCGCCGCTAATTGTCTACTAGTGCGATTTAAAGTTGGGTCCGTCAAAACAACAGAAGAAATTAAATGAGTACACCCTAAAATGGTGCTAACACCTAGCCCCAATGTGCCAAAGGCCAACCATAGTTTTTTATAGCCAATCTTCATCAACGAACCTTTTATTTAGTTGTTTTGTTGGTTTTACCTAAAGATAAGGCCTCGTCCTAACATGAGGCGAGGCCTTGTTTTTAACTCTATATTATCGCACCAATCTCTTTGGCATAAGCTTCGAGTTCTTCCATTTCAAGCTCCAAGCAAGAAGAAAGCACTGGGAAGCGGCGGAAGGATTTTGGATCGGCACTATCACGTTCGATATGGAAGGCCGGAGCTAAACGTTCACGCTTCCACTGATTACGGCAATAAAGGCGATAGTAGCGGCAACAAGCAGCATATAACTCAGCCGGACTAAAACTTTGTCCAAATTCAGAGCGTAACAACTCAACATAAACTTCTTTTGGACTTAAGTAGTGAACTTGAGACCAAATACGAATTTGGTCTAAAAGTGGGTATGGCATTAAGTCTTTTTCATCTGTTTGTTCAACCGGACGTAATTCAGCGGTTGGTGCTTGGCACACAATGCCCTTCATCGCTTCAATACGCACGCAATCATCGGCAAACACCTGATTATCTTGTAAATTAATCCCATGTTCCATGAGGTAACGATTGATTTTTAACACGCGTGATTTACCGATCCCCCCGATTGGTGAAATTACCCCAGAGGTATCACCATCCATGGTGCAATAGCCCACAGAAGCTTCGGACAAATTAGAGGTCGCAATTAACAACTTATTGAAGCGGTTAGCCATCAACCAAATCCCAGGAGCGCGCACGCGCGCCTGAATATTTTGTAAAGCTAAGTCATCCTTCGCCCAGGATAATTCATCGCCTGGAGTTAAAGAGTTAGAAAGACGAATGTATTCTTTTACCAAGTTTGAGATTGACCAAGAGCTATGCCAAGCCCCAAGCTCTAAAGCTAAATCTTTAGCTGCCGTAAAGGTTACATCCCCAGAGTAATCTGAACCTTGATATAAAGTAAGAAGCACTTTTGGCATCACCTTAGTCTTAAGGTAAGTTAGTGGATCTTCCCCTTTAGCCGGCGCTTCAATTTTGAGTCCGCATGACGCTAAGACCTCTAAATACTTAGCCACACCTAAGGTGGCAAAAGCTTGAACCTGAGAGAAGAACACCATAGCAGCACATAAAGCTGAATCCGCCCCACCAGATAGACTTAAGGCAAAGCCCCCGGTATGAGTTTTACGCATCCAATCCCAAAGCCCTAAGGCAACCACACGCCCGGCAACCTCATGTTCATCTTCGCCCCTTACAGCGCATGGTGGTGTAATATCTAAAGCCGTGTTTTCTGGTTTAAATTCAATCCCAGTAAACACTACGCCATCAGCTTCTGCTATTGGATCGCTTAGGAGCATCCCAGATTGGCGCCGAAGCATCCGGCCCTGACGTAAATCGCAGTTAGCCAGCAACACCTTATATGGAGCAAAGCTTAAACGTTCGCTCATCGCCACGAGTTTACCGGCAGACGCAATCATCATATCCCCGTCATATACTGCACGTCCTGACTCACAACCTAAAAGATTGGTATAAACATAAACCGTCCCAAACGCTCTTGAACCTTCAGTCACAAAGGCTACGCGTTCAGCTTGTTTGCCAATTGCAAAATGGGAAGCTGAAGGGTTGAGAATAATATCAGCTAAGCGACGGCACAAAGAACGACCTGGGCGATCTGCTACCCAAGAATCCTCACAAATTTCAAAACCAATACGCACCCCAGAAACGTCGAACACCAAATCACCGGCCATGACTTGCTCGCCGGCAAAATCGATCACGGTCGTAACCCCATGTGGCCATGGAGTAAACCATCTTGGTTCATAATGAATCCCGCTACGCGCTAAATGCTGTTTTAAAACGATCCCGAGAACCTGATTTTCCCCTAAAAGGGCCGCGGCATTATAAAGTTGCCCGCCTGGAGTCAATAACGGAAAACCTACTGCTAACAAGGTATTAGGTTGAACTTTAGAGGCCAAGTCCTTGATTACAGCCGGGACTTTTTCCATCATGGATGCCACATAGAACATGTCTTGCAAACCGTAACCTGTTACCCCTAATTCCGGAGTCACCACGACATCTGCGCCCGCCGCCACCGCTTCTTGGTAAGCAGCTAAGATATTGGCGATATTGTTTTTGAGGTCCATTGGGGTGGTATTGACGCTAACAGCGGCAACGGTTACAGTGCTACGCATAGGAGTGCTCCTTAAAAATTAAACCATGCCATTGTATGACATCACGAGTAACTAACCAAAGAAAATTAGCCAAATAAGCCATTAAATTCAAAAAACTCTGTAGAAATAACAAGGGCCGAAAGCATCATAATAATACTTTCGGCTCTTGAGGTTTAAACTAAATTTGGTTTAAAGATCATTTTGGGAGGGATTATTGTTTATATTTACTGCCCACCCCAGACATCACGAGCAATAGTTACTCTCACCCCAGCAAACTTAAGGGCTCGCTGGAGCTCTTCATCACATGGTTCTTGGTCAGTAACTAAATTGGTAATACTCTGCCATGGCGCATAAACCGATAACGCCATACGCGCAATCTTTGAATGGTCCGCAGCTACAGTCACTTCATTGGCTCTATGTACCATCGTTCTATAAGTGGCAGCAATATCCATATCGGCGTTACTAACCCCATCTTCGGTTAAACCAGAAGTGCCTAAAATCGCATGATTCGCATAGATATTCTTTAGATATTCGACTGTTTCAGCGCCACAGACACAACCTTCTTTAGCGTTATAGGTACCTGGGCAAATCTGCACTCTAATCGTAGTATTAGTCGCTAAGATAGAAGCGATAACTAAAGAGTCGGTAATCACGATTAAATCATGTTTGTCCGCTGCTAAACGACGAGCCACGTGGGAAGTAGTCGCCCCACCCCCGATAATTACGATATCACGGTGGTTAATAAATCCTGAAACTTCCTTAGCAATAAGTTCACGTTGTCTTAAATATAACAAATCGCGCTTAGCAACTTCAGGTTCAGTTGTCATCGGCCGGCTAGCCCCACCGTAGGTACGGCTAATTAAACCACGGCTTTCAAGTTCTTCTAAATCACGACGAATGGTTTCACTTGAAACATTAAGCTCAGCTGCTAGATCAGAAGCTCTGATAGTAGGAGATGCTTGCAGTTCAGAGACGATAAGCTTTTGTCTATCGTTTTTAGAAAGCTTGCCATTATTCTGCGTTTTAACGTTCATATATTCCTCGAAAAGAACTAGCGTGACTTAAATTACTTTCAAACTACAACTACTTTTAGCTACATAGAATTACAAGATCTCAAATACTCAATCGTGCTTAAACTTCGCCACAACCTAAAGCTTGTTTCAAAGTTTTTCTGGTGCGGAAAAACTTTTACTCGTGCATAAAATAAAATCCTAACCGCATGGTATGTTTTTGTTTACGGCAACTTTTTGAATTGAGATGAATTAAATATGAGAAACATACCAAAAAGGTTTGTTTTTAGCAATGAATATATGCAAGAACCCACAAAAATAACATCATTACCACAGCATTTTGTCTTTAGAACCACGGTTTTTATGTGTTTTCAACAAAACCATGTGGAATTTGTTTTACGAAATCAAACAACTTCCTCAAGTTTATCAAGCAGAAGGCAGGAGTAAGTTACGCCTTAGTTATTTCAGGGGTATTTTAGTTTTTTGACGTTTCTACTGGTTTAGACGTAGCGGTAACACCAGGCACTAACATTTTTGGTAATTCTGTAGCCACGTTTTTAGGAGCCACTAACGGTTCGTGAGTCGCTGCTTGTTTGGTAGTTTATTTGGCTTCATTTGTGGCAGCTTTTTCATTTACTACCGCGCTAACTTCTTGAGCTTTAGTAGTTACGGCTTCTTTTTCGGTTTCGGCGGAAACTTCTTGGGCTACCACTACAGGTTTGGTGGCAACTTCACTAAATTCTGGATTTAATGCGGCCGCCATTTCTTGATTGGTAGCAAGATCACTATCGGCAAACACCGGAAATCTTACCCCCATCTGGCGCCCCGCCCCAGTTTCAGAACGATAACGCTTCACCCGATCACGAGCATCAGAGAGCATTACGGTCCCAATTTGGTTTACATCGGCAATCAGATCACTACATAAAGCACGTTTTTTAACGAATCTAATGCGTTCAGCGATCTGACGAGACACTCCTTCCATAATCTTGTTGTGTCTTTCCCCGTAACTTGCCACAGAGCTTAAATAATCACTCCAAGCTCGCTGAGCATCAATCCCCATATTAGCCACCCCATTCCAACGTGGCATCAACATGGTGATATTAGTTACTACCTTTACGCCTAAGAGCTTACATTCTCCGTTTTCTTGTATGGTATCGAGATTCCAATCCACCCCATAACTCATTTTGCTGATGCTATGGCGCCCACTGTCAGCATTAGTTGGAGCGTTTTCTAAAATGGCTTTACGTAATTCATCTGGATTACTAGCATTAAGGTCATAAAATTCGGTATTACGATTTACCACCTCATCGATCTGGACATCATGGTAATAATTTTCTTGAGCACTACGGTTAGCCGCTTTAACCTGGGCGCTACGACTCATTTGGTTATCTGATGCAGAGGAATTAGAGCCACCATTTTTTGTCACGGTATCAAGAATGGAATAATCATCCATTTTTCCAGCTACCACCTGATCGCCAATGACAGTAGAAAACTTACGGTCTAAAGGGGAAACATCATCGCGAATCATACGATCGTAAAATTGTGGCCCATAAAGTAAAAAAGCCCCAATAGCAAGTGCCGGCAAACCTATGATTAAAACCGCCATCCAAAAGTTACGCATACAAACTTCCCGTATCCCCGTATCTTAAGCGCCTATCTTTTTTTTAGCCAAAGATTTTAGGAGTTCAATTAAAAATCCCATAATACAGCATGGGTGTATCCAAAAAATAAAACAGATATAAGTCACATATTATAGAGAAAAAACGTCCCTAATGGGGATTTATCGTGACCTGCATCCTGCATACGTCACAAATTGAACAAAAACAGCCTGGTTTTTAAGTTTTTATTCAACCTAAAAACAAGGCTTGTTACTAACTATAATTACACCTATAGTCTATTGTTCTAATTACATTAGACTTACTTTAGACCAAGTAGCCTTGAGACCTAAGACCATAAATTTATGCACCTAACATAAATTTAAGCGCCTAAATCGCATAAGTGTCTAAATCGAATCTGTTAATGCCTAGGCAACTTCGGACTGCGCCTTAGGTTTTGTTAATCAACCTCAATCCGGCTACGTCCATCGGATACGGCCGTAACTTTAACGCGCACTGGTACACTCTTAGCAAGCATTTCCACATGGGAAATAATACCTAAAGTCCGCGCCCCACGCTGTAACTGACCTAAGGCATCTAACACCACATTTAATGATTCAGTGTCGACACAATCAAAACCTTCGTCAATAAAAAGCGACTGCACGACGGTACCACCACAAGTCATATCTGAAAGCCCCAAGGCTAAAGCCAAGCTAACTAGGAACTTTTCCCCACCGGACAAAGATAAAACAGAGCGTTCGGTATCGGCACAATCATGGTCAATGACCGAAAGTAACAACCCCTCATGCCCGTCTTCCCCCACGGTTAAAGAATAGCGTGGGCGCAATATATTAAGGTAATTATTCGCGCGTTCCGTTAAAGTATATAACGTAATACCCTGAGCTATATTACAAAACTTACTCCCATCAGCAGAACCAATAAGCTCGCTCAAGCTACGTTTAAGTTCTAATTCTGGTTTTAAGGCGGACAACTCAGCTTCGATTTGACCGTTTGTTTTAACGTGGTCATCATCGACGGCAAGAATGTTCTTTAACTCATCTACCTCTAAAGATTTATTTTTTAGTGAGTCTTCAAGCTCACTTAGAGCTTGGCTTTTTAAGGTTGGAACGCCCGTATGCTCCTGAGCTCCCAAAATCCTTTCATCATTAGAGGCTTCACGCTCTTCCCAATACTGTGGTTCAATTAACTTAGCTTGCCCCAGGCACTCAGCTTGCGCTTGCGCTAATAAGTTCGCTTTAATCTCAGTTTTTTGCGCTAAATCCTGCAATAACTGTCGCTTTTGTCCTAAATCGGTTCTGGTTTGATTATCTAGCAATAAGATGGCCGCTAACTGCTCCGCATCAAGCCCAATTTTTTTGACATCTTGCGCCCAAATATCTGTTAAGTGTTGTGCTTTTACGGTTAACTCAGAAGAAGTTTTTTGCAATATCTTTTGCTGTCCACTCACATCTGTTTGTTTAGTTTTAACATCATTAGCGCGGGCGCGGATTTCTTCTAACTGCTTAGTAGCCGCTTTAATATGGTCCGCATATTGCTTTTCCACGACAGCGACTACGCGCCCACCTAATAACTGAGCGCGCTCCTGTTGCATTTGGTTAAACTCCGCTTGATAGGTTTGCACCTTTTGCTCGAACTTAGTATAAGCGCTTTGTTTTTCAGTCAGCGCCCCTTCTAGCTGCTCGGCCTTAAGGCGAGTATGTTCTTCCTTTTGGGTCGCTTTAGTTAGCTCACTTGCTAAATTTAACGCGTGATTTATATCCTGAACACTTCTAGTCACTAAGTTTAAGAGTTTGGTCGTAGCACTTAAGTTAAATACTTCTGGAGCTAAAGCTTGGTCAATCTGAATTTTTAAGAGCTCAATTTCAGGGTAATACGGTCCTAAAATTCCACTTATTTTCATTAATAACTCACGGCCATCTTTGACCCAATTGTCCATTTTTTGGGCATTTAAAGCTATGTTGTTTTGCGCCTTGGTTAATTCAAGCTGGCAGCTATTTTGACATTCTTGAATCTTTTTAGCGTCTTCGTTGAAGGTTTCTAGTGTATTTTGAGCACTTTGCGCTTTATCAACACTTACTTTTAAGGTGTCACAATTCTTTTTGAGCGTTTTTAAGGTCGTTACTTGTTGCTTTCCAAAAGTGGTCAACGCCTCTCTGGCCACCTCAAATTTGGTTTCGATTGCACTTTGAGTGGCCAGCATTTGTTTAACCGCACTTAGTGAGGCCTCTATGGTTAAGGTCTTAGTATTTAAGGCTGCCCCAAAAAGCTCTACTTCTTGGGCCCAAGATTCCATCATTGGTAAGTCATTACCTTCTATAGAACGCGCTAAATCTTGCATTCTTAGCGCTTCTAAACTTATTACCGTCCCACAAAAGTTCCGCCAAGAATCAAGCAACTCTGATTCTATAGCCACTTGCTTTTTAGTGGCCTTCTCAAGCAAGCTTTTTACGTTAGCCAAATTCGTCTGACAAGTTGTTTCCTGCCTTTGCTTCGCTTCAAGGCGTTCTAAACATTGGTTTTCCCGATCTTTTGCGATATCAACTTCTGATGGCTCCACCAAAGTGTCAGCATTTTCCACAAAAGGATGATGCGTCGCCCCACAAAGAGGACAAACTTGGTCAGGTTTTAAGGTTGCACGTAAATCAGATAGATTTAATATTTGCCTCTTAAGATCGGTGATTTCTTGGCACTGCTCGTATTCACGTTTGTATCTTGCCACTTCCTGGGTGACTACGGCTAACTTTTGGGATAATTCTTCTTGCTCGCTTTTATAAGAAGCAAGTTGATGTTCCTGTTCTGTGGCAACTAAAAAATCACGCTTTAAGGTGTCTAGATCTTTAACCGTGGTGCGCGCTTGCGTTACGATTTGATCTGCTAAATGACATTTGTCATTAGCTAACGTATATTCCTGCGTGCATTTTGCTAACGTTTGAGCCACTGTAGCAACCGGCTGTTTTGATGCCTCAAGGCGCTTAAGTTCAGCCGTTAAGCGCGCTAAATCTTGAGTATTTTGCGCTTGAGCTTGACGGGCTAACTCGTCCTCGTTCTTAACTTTAGTATAAAGCTCACTCTTAGCTAAAAACGTTTGCGGAGCTTCTTTTAAAAGTTCAAGCGCCGGGCTTAGCTCATTAAACTTAGCTAACCTATTATTTTGAGCCTGCACTTGTGCTAATTCTTTTTGCGCGATTTCGTGCTCATTTTGAGCCGCATTATAGCTTTGCGCAACTTTAGTTAAAGCTTCACATTCTTCTTTTAGTTTTTGTTGTTCGCTTTGTAGAAGCTTTTGTTTTTCAGCCAACGTCGCCTCTAACTCGCGGGCTTTATTTAAAGTAGGCTCTAACTCAGTACGTTCTTTTTGTAACGCCTCTTGATGTTCTTTAGCCTCGGTTAATTGAGTAGTTGCGAGCTCATTTTGCTGATTAAGTTGGTTTAATTTCTGCTCAACTTCTAAAGCGCGTTTTTTATTCAAGTCTAATTGTTCTTGAGTGTCCATGAGTTTTTGGAGATTGGCTCTAGCTTCACTTTCACGCTCAAAAATTTCTAATTTTTTTATTTTAGGCCCAAAAGCGACCTTCGTGGCCTCAAGTTCTGCTTTAAGCTTGGTCGCCGCTATTTGTTCATTTTCGTATTTGGTATGTAATTCTTGATACTTAGTTAAAAGATTGAGCTTAGCTTGTAGAGCTTCCCATTCCTGCGTTGCCGTTTGACGCTTAGTCTTAAGTTCTTGGCGTTCTAACGGACTTAAAAGCTTCAAGCTTTGTTGTCTATTTTCTAGGTCTTCCTTTTTATCGCGCAAACCTTTGTATTCCTCAAAGGTAACTTTAGAGATCAATTTATAAAGTTCAGTATCCGCAATCCCATTTAAAATCCCAGTTCGATCTTTAGGTTCCGCCGTTAAAAAGCTCGTAAATTGACCTTGAGGCAAGAGCACCACGCGAGTAAATTGACTGTAGTCAAGGCCTATACTTTCGGTTTTAGCTTTTAAGAGCCCTTTAAGGCCGGAATAATCAATTTTTTGCCAGCCTAAAGAATCACTCCAACTTGATAAGTCACACCCAGAATTTTCAAATCTAGGTTCGCCATTACGCGTTTTGATGCGCCGAAGCCCCCACACCGCGCGATACCGTACTCCATTAACCCCTATAAATTCCAATTCCGCAGCACAAACATTAGCCCCACGTGACATGATATTGTTATACATATCGTTTTGGTCGAGAGTTTTTTTATCCCGCACTCCTTGGTAGCGTGCCGCCTGATGGTACAAAGCTAAACACATCACGTCTAGGATTGTTGATTTGCCGGTGCCGGTGCGACCGGTAACAGCAAATAAACCGTTGTCCGCTAAGGGACCTTGCTCCAAATCAACTTCAAACTTATCGTAGAGACTGGCTATACCTTGACCGGAAATTTTTAAGATCTTCATGGGGCGTCTCCTTTAAATGTTAGTGCTATCTGTATGAGTCAAAGTATTGGTGGCGCTTGCAGCCTCAAGGTTGGAATCGCTCCCATTATCGAGTTCGTTTTTAACTTTTTTCACAATCGAATTAAATAGTTTAAGTAGATCCGCAGGTACCTCAGACGTGCCTAGCTTTTTACGGGCGTACATAGAAAACACGTCAATAGGCTGCATGCTACTAAGATCCTGTAACACTTTTTCTTCCTCTTGCTGTTGTTTGGTTCTCGGCGCTTCAACCGTGCGCACGCTGCACAAACGACAGTTTTCAGGCATAGCTTGCCTAATTTCGGAGGCGATATCAGAACGCGATCTCGAACCACGAGTCCCTAACGCATCACTTCTTAAATAAACCGACACCAAAGGTCTTGCTTCTAAAGCCAACGGTTCATTAGGGAGCTTTTTAATAAGGTCTAAAGCTTCATGAGGAGTACACCCTACCTTGCTTTGAGGTCCACTTGGAATCTTAATTAAATCAACCGCCCGGGGCACTAACACATCTTCATATGTAATTTCGCCTTTAGGCCCTATTTCAAGAACTTTAAAAGCATGGCGATATTCGCTTTCAGAAAAGTTTATCGGTAGAGGCGAACCACTATAATGCAATCTGTTCCCGCCGCCGGCCGTACCGGTGCTATACTTTAAATGAATATGACCTAAAGCCGTATAATCGAAGTAATCAATCGACTCTCCATTTACCCCAGCGACCCCACCTGCAGCTATGACATTTTCATCATAAGCGGCATCTGCTAGTGAGTTTTTACCGCTCACAGCTAAGTGCGCCATTGAAATACTAACTAACTTCTGATCTTTACGAGCTTCGGGGCTTACTAGCGTTTGCCCTAGGGAATTATCCTTTAAGCTAGGATTACTAACTTTAAGTTCCTCAATCCGATGCGCTAATTGCCGGCAAAGTTCTGCGACACACTCAGAAGCTGTATGGACGCTATCGTCAGAAAAAAGAACTCCCCGCCCTAAACCACCTTCCCTAATAAAAGGCACCATCGCCAAGTACCCTTTTAAAGAGCCGTCTCGTTCCTTTAATGGATAGATCATTTGGTCTAAATCCACCTGCAACATCTTTTTAGGGATTATTTGGGTAACATCAGCTTTGGAGCTCAATGCTTGCGCGTTGTTTGGGGTCGCCAAAGATGCGCTAGCAGCTTGGGCTCTTTCTTGTAAATTATTTGAGGCTAGTAAATCATTTGAGGCATTTATCTTGGTGCTTATTCTTTCTTTTAACGGGACCGAGCCTAAACAATGCATTCTCTCGCTCATACATACGATATCTACATTATCAAGAAGCTGACCGTTGTCATGGTTGCCAGCTATCACATAAATACTTAATTGCGGAAAATCACAGATTAGATCATGCCAAAATGTGTTTAACATCTTTTGTAATTCTTGGGAGGGAACGCATGAGTTATAAAGGTCACCACTTACTAAGATGGCATCAATAGGACGCCCTTCTTGTTCCTGTATTTGTAAAAAGTTGTATAAAAATTCAAAGAATTTTTTATGTTCGAAAGTACGTTCATAGCTTTCAAGTCGCACTCCAACATGCCAATCCGCTGTATGAATAATTCTCATGCTTTGTTCCTGCTGATTTTACAAACCTTATTTGTTTAACAAAAATTTCCCGCCTAGGAAACACTCACAAAACTCACCAAGCTGTCTAGAGGTTGTTTAAAAACATGTATTATACTCACGTCTATGCACAAAACTTCCATTTATGACTGGAGTACTCGTCAAAAAACATATTTATGAAATCTTCAACTTGCCGTGAAATCTCCTTTTCATAATCAGTGTATCCTTTGGGCTCTTATATACTTTGACCAATTTCTTATAGTAAGTATGTGCGTACACCGTAGCTTTAGTTGAAACATTAAAACAGTTAGTAATAGCTTTAACGCTTTTGATTTCTAGTTTGTGCATTATAGGTGAAGTTAGAGCATACTTAAAAAAACTGCTTCTATAAAGAACACCTAATATGCTCCGCGTGGGGACTAAGATTCTTGTGGTAATTCAAGTGGTAAAATTGAGTTCATAGACCTTAGTCTAAGGCGAAGTTTTGGCGCACGCATCGAGTTGACATCGGGCGACCCCGTATAATCTTTGCATATTATATAAAAAGATAGTAAAATCCCGTGCGTAAATAAACATAAATGCGTCGAACCTCTCAATAAGTAAGATTGAAGGAGACGCTCGGCGTAACCGGCTTAAGCAAATTTAGGGTGTAACTTTAAGTTATCCTTGAACCCGTAGGGTTAGTTTTGGAGTCCCTGGTATTTAGGCTCCTTTTAAGCTGTTGCGTGCCTAATACATGTGGCTCACAGCCAACGTAAAATTAAAGTTACATAAATAAAGCTAAAAAGCATAAAGGATTTATCAGTCATGTCCAAAGAAGACAATATTGAAATGCAAGGGACCATTTTGGAAACCTTGCCAAACACCACCTTCAGAGTAGAACTTGAAAACGGCCATATCGTTATCGCTCACATCTCTGGCAAAATGCGTAAGAACTATATCCGTATTCTTACCGGTGATAAAGTAACCGTACAAATGACCCCATACGATTTAACTAAGGGGCGTATCGTATTCCGTTCTAGATAAGCGGAAATTAGTCTCTGCCGGTCTTAAGTGACCGGCAACCTCCTAGCCAAACAACGCCTCCTTTCACCTAAGCCCACCTTACTTCTCTATATTTTGTTCCTAACTTCTACTTGGCCCTTGCCTTGGCTTTTACTTTGCTCCTACCTTGGCCTCCACTTTGTTTTTGTTTAACGCTTGTTTTTGCTTAACACCTGTTTTTGCCTTGCCTTTAAGCCAGTTTTCAAGCTTGCCTTCAAGTTAAAAAAATCCCAAAAACTACTGACGTGAACTACTCACCACCTAAAAAGGTGGGAACTTCGTAATTACTCATTAGAGTAATTCTAAAGAAGTTTGATAGCTATGCTATCCT
>OIYP01000490.1_pt1 | contig 25550 bp, 25 predicted proteins | sample 1588261 | NCBI WGS metagenome assembly OIYP01 (sample SAMN03283293) | human gut metagenome | biome: human-associated habitat; material: feces | host: Homo sapiens | place: Peru | collected 2012
CGGGCGGCTGCGGAATTGCTATTGACCCTTACGCAAAAAGTGACCTTGACGATTTGTTTTAATATGAGGTGATAAATGAGCGAAAACGAAAGCATAGTTCTGCCTATGCTGTTGGTGACTCCGTAAATCACGGAGTCATCTTCGTCAACGTGCCTGCTTAAGCATCTAAAGGTTTCGAGTAACCGAGGAATAAGCCAATAACCAACAGGGGAGCTGTGTTGAATAATGGTTTATTCGAGGAGATGGAACAATGACAAATGAACAGCTTGCGGAACTTATCCAAGAGGGTAATGATGAATTAAAACCGGTTCTATGGGAACGGGTGAAAAAGCTGCTATATATGTTTTCAGGACGTTATTACAGCAGATTTACAGAATACTGTGATCGCTGCGGTGTTACGGAATGGGACTTAAAGCAACAGGCTTATTCAGCGTATGAAATCAGTTTGAAGGGTTATATTTCGGAACGTGGTTCGTTCAGTACATACCTGACCTTTGGCTTTAAAAAGGCGCTTCGTGAGCTGTTCAAAAGCAAAGATCCTTTGAATTCAGCGGAAAGCATTGACCGTTCTATTGATGAAGATAACGAGAACAGCGGCTCTGTTGTGGAGTTAGTTTCCGATCAAAATGCTCTTGAAGCTTTTGAGAATATTGAAAATGAAGATGTTGGCAGAATCGTCCGCACGGCGGTCAATGATCTTCCCGAAAGAGAGCAGGCGACAATTCGGGCTATATATTTTGAAAACAAGAAAAACAAAGAAATAGCGGAAATATACGGCGTGACGGCGCAAGCTGTTGCAGAGTATTCAAAAAGAGCGTTGATGATGCTTCGGAGAAACAAAGAAATACGCCGCCTTTCAGATGAATTAGGCTATGGTTCACAGCTGACGTATAGAAATACTTTAGGAAGTTATAAACACTTTGGAATAAGCGGCGTTGAGCGTGTGGCTATTGAACGAACAGACATTGAATCACGTTTAATAACAGCAAGTGAAACGAGGAGGAAGAATGATTATCAATGAAAATCACTTATAAACTCCGCATCGATCAAAAATAAGATAATATAAACAAAGAGCAGGTCAAGCATAATAACTGACCTGCTCACGATTTTAGTTTATATGCAGTTGTTCTTTAAGTGCCGATTGAAGAACAGCGGAAAAGTTTATATTAGCCTGTTCCGCTTTCTCATTAAGCCAAGAGGGGATAGTACAGTTCTTTTTAACAGATCTGTTATCGAGCATACGGCGGTATGCATCGGGGTCAGCATCTACAAGTGTTTTTATTTCGTTGGCTTCACAATGCAATGCTGCAATATCTGACGGAGTGGGGAAAGCCCATTTTTTATCCTCATAGGTAACGCCCAAGAGGTTTATGGCATCTCGTGCCATTTCTATGGCTTCGGGAATGGTTTCTCCGAAAGTATTATTATCAAAATCAGGTATAGATACAAGATAGCCGCTTCCGTCTTCGCATTTTGTGAGTATTACAGGGTAACAAATTTTCATATATATAACACTCCTTTGTATAAATAATAGCCTTGGGAGCTTGGCGCTCCCTTTTGCTATTTCAGGTTTCTTCGTTTAATTATTGCTTTGGCAAGGTTCTCGTTTATTTCTGTGTGTCTCGGTATCATCTCGGTTTCAGTTCCTTTTACATAAACATCGTGATTTCCGCCGTTTCTGTCAAACTTCCATCCCTTGCTTTCAAGCAGCTTTATCAAATCTCGGCGTTTCAACTGCTTTCCCCCTTCCGTTAATTATATTATACGCCTTTTATGCGCCTTTGTCAATAATATATGGGAAGAAAGCTGCACAATATCGTGTGCGTATTTTGTGCGTATTATACATAATTATCAAATTTATATTCTGTTTTATTTATTAGGTGTGCTTTATTTGCGATTTAAATGCTGTTTTTAGGCGCTTTGTGTTTTATGGTGTAAATTATCAAATGGAGTTGCAAAATGCGCTACAAAGCAATTCTGGCCTATTACTGTATGTTCTGCAATAAATAAAACGAGCAGGGAGTATTTTAACAGACCTGTTCATTGTTATATTCAAAGTTATTTTATATCTCTTAATGGGTTCTGTCCGAACCACCAGTAGACGAATTTTGCAGTCGGTATGCAGTAGCCTTTAGTTAATTTCCCGTCCTTGCGCCAAGATAAACCGAGTGCGCCGCCGTCGATCGCTGCGTGAAGGCTGCTTATACCCATACCCATAAATTCAGCGGCAACGTGAACGGGTATTTGTTTTGGGTATTTATTAATTATCTCCTCAACTTTCGCTTTGTCCTCCGCAATAAATTCTTCAATTGTCATTTTGATTCACTCCTTATTTATTTTATCGGAAGCAGGTTTTTGCATTTTTTCTTCTATTGCTTCATTGACAAAACTGTTCAAGGAATGACCGCAAGCTTCTGCATAGGCTTTGATCTCTTCCTTTTTGCCTTTGGGCATTCTTAAAAGAACTTTATCATATTTCTTGTCCTCAAAGCGTTTTGTTGCTTCCATTTGTGCTTTTGTTACTGCCATTATATCACCGTCCTTTGATACAATTATATCATACACATATAACGATAACTATATACATTTTATATAAAGATATCGTTATATTTTTATTCATTTTACATATTGATATAACGATATCGTTATGATATAATGTAATCATAGGGTTGAGAAAGACCCACATAATAAAACAATGGAGATAATACAATGAGTATATCGGAATTAACAGGCAAGGTTGAAAATATTAAAACGCTGCAGACTATGATTGACGAACTCACCGCGAAATGGAAGCTGTCAAAGACGAAGTCAAGGCAGAGATGACAGCACAGGGAGTTGACGAACTTACAGTATCGTGCTTTAAGGTGCGTTACAAGGAAGTAACATTGAGCAGGTTTGACAGTACAGCATTTAAGCAGACACATGCGGAACTGTATTCACAGTACTGCAAGCCTACAATAAGCAGACGCTTTTCTATTGCATAAGAAAAAAGCCCTTACATAACCGCCGACCAAAGCAAATATGTAAGAGCCACAAACCGTTAACCTACAGGGGAGCAGGTTTATATTTATTATACTTGACCTGCTCCAATATGTCAATGATATAAGGAGATTTTTATTATGGATAAATTAAACGATATGAACACAAGGCTTGCAGAAATTTCAAAGGAACTTGACGAAGTTGCAGAAAATGAGTTCACAGAAGCTATGATAGATGCGGAAAATATGAAAGGAGTGCTTGAAATGGCACGAACCTTTGTAACGTATCTTGATGATTTTCCGAGAAAGATAGATGTTGAAACAGGTTATCGAGCTGTTTTATCTGTTTTAAGCGTTCTTGACACTACCCTTTACGATACATACAAAAGGCTTGCGGCTTTAAACAACAAGCTCCGTGAAATATTATAAGGCGGTGAGGATATGAATATTAAATCAAAAGCAAAAGCATTTATCAAAGAATATGGTTTAAATTCTTCAAAGGTTATTTCTTTTGTGGAGCTTTCAGAAGTGGCGGTGAAGCTGAATTATAAGATTTTCCGCCCCAAAAATGCGGAAAGCAAGGTTATTTCGGCTCTTGATCTTCAGACAGAGTTCAAAGAACTGTCAGCGTTCACTTTCGCAAGGGACAATGTAAGATACATATTCATTCGGTCAGATGTTCCAAACGAGGTAGCCGCCGCCTTACTTCTTCACGAACTGGCACACATCTATCTTGGACATTTGGAAAAATCAACAACACCTGCGGCATCAGACGAAGCCGAAGCCAATATGTTTACCTCTTATGTTATCGAAGAAGTTTACAGACGCAGACCGCCGCATCCTTTGAGTATTGCTCTTGCTGTTTCGGGGATACTGACATTGATAATGTCAGCGCATATTTCCCGAAGTGTTGTAAAGCTTTTAAAAAGTAAATTCGATTTAATATAATATAATAATCTTATATAAAATATTATATATTATCTATATCTTATATATATATATATATATTAATATAATAGATAATAATAATATTTATAATATATATTTAGTTTTATTATTAGGGTTATAGTGCATAGATTGAAAGAGCTTGAGCTGAATGATTGGATATAAGTCCCTTATTTTATCTGCCGGGGGGTGTTATATATTGGTCGGTAGAGTTGCCTCGCAAAAATTTTTGAGGCACTATTAGGGCACTAAGGACACCAAAAATAAAGAAATGATTTGTGATATTTCAAAATAAAAACAAGAATAAATGACGTAAAATAGGGAAATTTCAAAGCAGTTCAAAAAGTTTGAAAAAAGGCAGAAACGCCCTCATAACCCGAAGGTCGTTGGTTCAAATCCAGCCTCCGCAACCAGAAAAAACCTCGTAGGTACATTACTTACGAGGTTTTATTTTTGCCATAAATCCAGTGTATTTGCATTTTGGCCCCAATACTGACCCCAATAATTCATTAAATCCAACGAACTGTTTGCTCAAAATAATATAATCATGTGATTTTTAACCGTGAGGCAATGCACGATCTCCCATACAGCGTAGATGAGATATACGAGATAAAAACGAGCGGAAAATTTCACACCTTTAAGAAAACATAAGCGGAATTCTTGAAAATGCAAGCATTTACATTGATAGCAAGCTGTATTTCAGTTGTGAAAACTACTTTGAGCAGCTGCTTGTAAGCAGTACGGAGCATACTCACTTCCAATACACAAAAAGCAAGATCAATGACATCTATCTTATTGAGGAAAACAGCAGGAAGATCATTAGCGAGATCGAGCAGGTCATAAAAAAATAAGAAAATCGTCCTATACGCAATTTAAAACGTATAGGACGATTTTTACTTTGCAGGGCGTATCTTTTCCATGCTTGAACGGAGATGATCTTCGAGGACATGACCGTATTTGTTAAGCGTTGTGCTTGCTTGGGCGTGACCAAGTATCTTGGAAAGAACCAGTATATCCATACCGTTTTCGACAGCTCTTGTGGCAAAGGTGTGGCGAAGAGTTTGAAAACCAACAGAAACGTAATTTGTTCCGAGTTGTATGGTCTTTTCTATTCCTGCTGTCTTTACAATATGTTCAAAATTGTCGGTATAAGTGCGCTGGTCAAACGGCTGACCAAGCGGATTGGAAAACACAAATCCGTAGTCAGCATAGGCTATACCCGCATCGAACTTATCCTCTTTATTGTATTGCAGTTGTTTTTTTAGTATTTCAACAGCTTCGGGTATAAGTGGAATGTCACGAATGCTGGTATAGGTTTTCGGAGAGCTTCGCATAAGAACGGTTTTGTTTTCGTCGTTATCTCCGAAATATTCAGCTTTTTTAGAGGTGATTCCGTCTTTGTATTCACGTTTCATACTGGAACGAACATGTATAACAGGTGAATCTCCGTCAAGCTGAAGATCTTCATCTTTAAGGGCAAGCACTTCACCAACACGCATTCCGGTATATAGGGCAAGGATAATAGGAATACCGTATCTGTCGCTGCCGGCATCTTTGATAAGTGCAGTTTGTTCTTCAGTTGTAAGAACACGCATCTCCTTTTTGACCAGCTTCGGCGTTTTAACAAGATCGGCAATGTTTCTGTTTATAAGCCCATTGATACACGCCTGTTTCAATGCTGCGTGTATCATATTCTTGATATTAAGGACCGTTTTGGCAGAACTGCCGCCTTCCTTGCCACCAAGCCTTCCACCGGTTGATTTGTAATTTAGAAACTGCTGAAGTCTGTCAGGTTGAAGATCCTGGAGCTTCGTGTTGTGAAAATACGGAGCAATATGACCACTTGTATAGGTCTTGTAGCTTGTATATGTCGATGGTTTGATGCCCGGCTTGGCGTAAATCTCGAGCCATTTCAGCATCCAGTTTGCAAAGGTTATGTTGTCCTTGTCGCAATATGTACCATTGTCAAGCTGATATTTTGTTTCGGTCAGCTTGCGGCGGACTTCTCTTTCCGTTGCGCCGTAAATAGAAATACGCTTTGGCTTGCCATTGTCCTGGTAACCGATGACCAAGCGAGCCTCATATCGGCCGTCTGAACGGCGCCGAATCCCTCCGGCACCGTTAGATGATTTCGATTTGCGAGGCTTCTTGGCAGGTGTTTTATCTTTTAATTTAATAATATCTGCCATAATTACCTCCTGTAAAGATCAAAAGCACCCGCTGACTTATTAAGCCACTCAATGAGCTTGTCCTTCGGGACAATTTTGCGCTTGCCAATAGCAATGCAGGGAAAACCTTTGCTGCGGAAAAGTTCGTAGGCTTTGCTTTGGGATATACCCATTACTTTTGATAAGGTCTTTGCGTCGATTACGACGGGAACCTGGTCGAAACTTGTAAAAATGATGTTCTGATCCATAATTACACCTCCTTATGACTATAATATATATTTGAATTAAGCACGAATACAGTTTCACTCAATTTCAGAGAAACTGGTATCAATGTAGTCGGATTCATCGCTTTCATCGTCGTCAACCAAGACGATGTTGAACTCGTTGCCGAGGTGATAATCGACATCATCGCCAAGCTCGTTCATTAGTGCTTTCAATCCTGCGGCAGAAATTCCCGCTGGTTTTTTGCAGGAACGGATAAAGTCCGAGGCTTTCTCGACCGAGTTTGCTACAATGTTATATGAGTCACCGAAAAAAACACTTTTGCGTTTTTCAATATTTTCGGGCGAATCACGTTCGCAAGGCGGCTTTGAAGAGCTGTTTTGGACGTTATTAACAGGTGTGGGCGAGATGTCAAACGGATTCTTTCTAATTGGCTCAGGATTGTCAGCAGGAAACTGATCGTTATTGTCCTCGTAACAGTCATAATCATCGTAAAGCTCCGAATAAGAGGACCACTCGTCCGTTGAGTTTGTTCCGAAAGGACCCTATGAAGAAAAGCAGCAACATTTCTGTCACTGCTCTTCACCGTTTTATTCCGAAGCCTGCGTCGGGTCGCTCCTCAGAACTCAGCTTGCTGAGTTTTTGCCCATGTTTGGCTGCATCTTCAGTATGGTCAGAATTTTGGCGTTTATTGCGTTTACACGGTTTAATTTTCAGAACCCAAGTAAACGCGTATTGTTCAGTAACGAGGGTAAATATAATGCCAACATTTCCGATGATGATTTACCGCATATTGTTGATCTCATCAATAATCGTTCCCGTAAACGTCTTGGCTTTCGTGCTCCCATCTAAGTGCTTTATAAATTTTTCGTTGATTTTGCTGCACTTGACTCGACAATCTATCGTTTATAAAAGCACTATGAATTTATATGTGACGTATGCAAAAAAGTGTACTTCAATACAGCAAAGCTTATTTATTTGCATATTTCAGATGATCATAACTTATAATTCGTTGGATTTATGTTTCTGCAATTTTTAAAAGCGGTAGAAGATATAACTATTTCTGATTTTCCGGAAATAGTTATATCTTTTAAATTTTTACAAAATCCAAAAGCTCTGTCATTTATAAATGAGAGGCTTTGGCAATTTGACAAATCAGCGTTTTCCAATGAAAAACACATTGAAAATGCCCTTTTTTCAATAGTTTTCAGTTTTCGACATTTTTCAAAATGTATATATTTAAGTGAACGGCACATTTCAAAAGCAGATCGGCTGATTTTTTTCAATGAAAATGGTAAAAAAACTTCCGTAAGCCGAAAATCTCTAAACGCATTTTCAGGTATCTCCGTTACTCCATCAGATATAACAAGACTATTTACGCATTCTTTAAAATTCTTATATGATGTATCAGAAAATGAATTTACTGTCATTATACCATCATCTGACAATTTCCATGTTCTGTTTGAGTTCAGGAACAATGAATTTATCGTTTTGAGATCGGCAATAAGGGCTGTTACATCATTATACCTATCTTTAACATCATATGCACACGCTTTCATTATCACCGCTTTAAAGAGATCATTGCCATTTCGGGGAGCATCAAACTTCTTACCCATTATTCGGTCTGCTATTGCCCTTGTCGTTTCTGTCAATGAACTGTTTTCGTTAACAAGCGGCAGGTAATTATCATTCATCAGCATATACAGCACTATTCCCAGTGAATAAATATCCGCTACAGTTGTATATGTATCACTTCCATCACTTTTCCAAATCTCCGGAGCAACATATGGTTCCGTACCGGTTCGTGTTGTGTAGCTGTCAGTTCCAAGTCGCTTTGATACACCCAGATCACCCAACAGATACTCGCCATTTTGATCGATAAAGATATTTGAAGGCTTTATATCTCTATGGATTATGCCAAGGTCGTGTGCATATTTTAACGCAGTACCAACATCCTCTGCCAGTTTTATAACTTCTTTTTCATTTAAACAACCATCATCTGCAAGATAATCTACAAGACAGGTATAAAGATCCATTTGGATAAGAACATCTACTGCAATAACCTCACCGCTCTCATCTATGACATCTTTTATTGCATGATTATTGCAATGAACAACATTGGGACAATTCTTGAGAAGATACATATTTTCTATCTCTTCTTCTGCCCTTCTGCGTATATCTGAAACAAACTTTGATCTATTGTGCATCGTTAGCTCATTATTTGACTTCACAGTAATGACCTTTACCGCAGAATATACGTTCTTTCCAAAACGATCCTGCACAAATCTGTAAACAGCACCCGATGAACCACTGCTTATATATCCGTCATAATACCAATTTTCCCATAAGGGTTCATACTCTTTCAGACGTTCTGTTATTGTCATTATACTCATCCTTTTATCATATTTAGCAGCTTTTGGTTTATACCGCTATCTGCACTATCGTTTATCATTTTCTTTAGATAATCTGCCAGATCCTCAATACCTTCGTCACTCCATTCATTGTCGCTGTCCTCGCCATAATAATGTTCAATAATGTTTTGATACTCCTTTTTTAGCTTTTTGTCGGATGTTGTCATAACGAATTTCCATGCATTATTGAGCTGAAGATCCGGATCTGTGATCTCCGCATTTCGCAGCAAATACATTATCATTGATTCAGCCATATCTCTTGCGTACAGTTTCTGCATATTGGCAAGAGAAAGCATTTTATTTATATCATTGGAGGTCATATTAAGATGTATCCCCAATGCAATGAGCTGCTCACGTTTTGGCAGCAGTCCATCATGTTTCAACCTTGATATCATTATCTCAAACGAGGAATCCAATCCTTTTTCCGCTACATATCTGTGCCAACTGTATTTTTCTTCATCCATTTCGTCCTGCCTCTCCGAAAGCCTTATATTGATAAAATCATCAATAAAACATATCAATCCCGAATAAGATGATAAAAAGACGTCCTTATTTAAAAGTACATATTCTTCAAAATCAACATCATTATTGATCGCAGATATATCATCAAAAATACCCATCGTCTTGGGATCATTATAATACTTCGTATTTATTTTATGTGCTTTCAGAATATCCTCAAATTTATGAGTCCACTCATCAAGTGATCCAAAATTATATTTTTCATTATCCCAATCACCTGTTCTTCGATTTATTACATATATAATTATCGCATCATATAAGTCCTTTGCATATAACGCCGAATATTTTCCATATCTAACTAAAAGCTCATTCGTTTCTTCAATATTCATTTTCAAGCCAAAAGCAAGCTTAATAAACATATCCCTGCTTCTTGGTATTGCCCCGCTGCAGCACCAGCTTTTTATAGTATTTTTGCTAAAACCGGTCATTTTACCAAATTTCTCATAAGAACATCCTCTTAACTGAAGCTGCTGACTTATATAGAACTGCCAGTCACAGAAATAGTTTTTTTCCTGTTTTATATAGCTTATAAGATCTGATAAACTGCTCCTATTATATATATTTTTTTCAATATACACGGTTTTATCACTATACATACAATAAGCTCCTCTTTTTTATATTGTTACATTACTTTTTTCGGTATATCAATTTTTTATAGATACCCGGAACGGTCAGTTTAAGAAAAAAACAAAAATCGCCGTGTTATACTTTAATTACGATGAAACAAGGGATACACAATGATGTATCACAATTCAACACGGAGGGATATATATGAAAAAAACTCTAAAAAAATCCATTATGGTCATTTCTCTTGTTTTTGCTATGACGGTGACAGTGCTTATTCCAAATTTTAGTCCTATCGGAATCGCAGCATCAGCTTACGATTATCTAAGCTATGGAATCGACGTATCACATCATAACGGTACTATAGACTGGAACAAAGTCGCAGGTGACAATGTAGATTTTGCGATCATACGGGCAGGTACGACCGCTGTTAACGGCGAATATTTGTATACAGACCGTAAATTTGAAGCAAACTATTCGGGCGCAGTTGATTCGGGCATCAAGGTTGGTGCTTATTATTACTGCGGTGCTTATACGGAAGAAGGTTTTGAAAGAAATGCCTATGATTTTCTTGAACTTCTTGACGGAAAAAGCTTTGACCTGCCGGTCTACATTGATATCGAACGTGCTTCAAAGCAAAAGGCCTTGGGTAAGGATACCCTAACAACATATATTCTGTCTGCGCTTGATATAATCAGCAATGCCGGCTACACTGCAGGGATATACTCAAATCGTGATTGGTTCAAAAACTATATCAATGAATCCAGAATAAGAGAGTCAGGCTATGAGATATGGTGGGCGCAATATCCTTCCGGAGAATATGCCGTTGACCCAACAGGATATGACAAAAGCTCTTTATGCGGCATCTGGCAGTATTCAAGTGTCGGCAGAATTAACGGCATAAATCACAACGTCGATTTAAATGCTGCATACATAGATTACAACTATTCCGATGCATCATTAACTGCTCCTAATATCAATGTTTCTGTCGATGGACAAATTGCCACGGTTTCATGGAATAAGGTAAAAAATGCAGAACGTTATGATGTAAGACTTTATTATGCTGACGGAAGATCACTGTATGACCACTGGGGCGGAGATCCCGACGAAACAGAAGTACGTTTTAAAATGGATCCCGGAGATTATAAGGTTCAGGTTTGTTCTGCAAATGACAGCGGATTTGTATATTGTGATTTAGTATATTTCACAATTGAAAGCGAACCACTGGCAGCTCCTGTTCTTAATGTTTCGGTCGATGGTCAGATCGCCACTATATCATGGAACAAGGTAAACGGTGCAACACACTATGATGTAAGACTCTACTATGCTGACGGAAGATCGCTGAATGATCATTGGGGCGGCGATCCTGACGAAACAGCAATACGATATAAAATGGATCCCGGAGATTATAAAGTACAGGTTTGCTCTGCGGACAACAACGGCAGCTATACATACTGCGAGCTTGTGTATTTCACAGTAGGTTCAGAAAACAAAACCTTTGAAGATTACTCATCTGTATATGTATCGGAGGGAACATATTATTTCAGTCCAAAATGCGCTCCTAATTCCTGCATAGATTCCGAAGGCGGCGAAACACTGTCCGATAACTACAACCACAATATACATTTATGGGAATACCTCGGAAATTCCAATCAGCAGTTTAGCATTGAATACGCTGGCGAAAAGGACGGCAAAAAACTTTATTATATCAAAAACACTCTCACAAAACAGTATGTTGCGGCGCGCGGCGATAATGTAACTGAATTGCCCTACAAGCTTTCAATATCAAAATGGTACTTTATAGACTGCGGAAACGGATATTATAAGATCATAAATTATTTCAACAATCTCGCACTGGATATCCGTGGCGCAGGTTCAGAAAACGGCACAAACGCTTGGTGCTATGACCCAACCGATATGGATAACTCGGCACAGCTTTTTAAGCTAAATAATGTTGATTAAAACATTACCTGTAAAGCAGATGGGACAAGCTCCCGTCTGCTTTAGTATTTTATCTCACAATCGGGCAATGCATCTTTTAAATCTTCAATATCGGCATTACTTACCGGATTGCCCTCCAAATTTAAATACTTTAAAGCAGTCAGGCTTTTTAATGGACTTATGTTACGTATCGTATTATAACTCAGATCCAACCTAACAAGATGATCCAAACTTTTTAATGGGCTGATATCACTTATACGGTTTCCATCAAGCTCCAGGATCTCCAAAGCTGATAAACCGCTTAATGCACTTATATCATTTATCGAACCCAATACATCCAGTACATCAGAGTCATCAAACACCTCAATAACACCTTTTAAGCATAATTTTTTTAAATTTGTCAGTTCTTTCAATGGTGTCAAATCTGTTATTTCGCTGCACCGCCAATTTAACGAAGTCAGATTGACCATTTTACTCAATGGCTCAATATCTCTATTCCCGAGTTCCCAATAAGGAACTATATGCAGATCCAGTTCCGTAAGTCCAGTAGAATATCGTTCACCTTTTATAGTGATATATTCGTCCTTTTTTTCCGCTTTAACTGCTTTATAAATTGTAATTATATGTATCTCATCATAATATTCACCGACCTTTCCTCCATCTATTGAAATAACATATCCCTCAGGAACATTATCCGACTCCGTATTTAATATCTGCGCCGTCAGTCCGAGTTTTTTTAGTTCATATATGTATTCGTCTGCTGTCAGACCACTATAATCGGGTATTTTTATTTGTTTATACGCCACTGTCGTATTCATCTCATCATTATAACATAAAGTAAAAACAATTCCCCAAGTCCCATCACCATAATCAAAAGCGTCAGAACCTATATATTGATATTTCTCTTTGAGCCAATTACTACTGAAATTATCCGATTCGTATTTCAGCAGTGCTTCGGCAGCTTCAGCTTCGCTTAAACCCGATCCAAATTCAAACTTCTTTTCATAATATAACGTCATATGATCGAATTTTCCATACGCATAACTCATATATGTACTTTTCACATATGTACCATCAACAATATCCTTTAAAATGTCAGCGGCTATCTCTTCTGCCTTACTGTCATACTTTAAATGCGGAATATTACCGCACGCTCTCTGTTCATTTATAGCTGACACTATCTCATCGTTAAGTTTTTGAACATTTATAGAAGATTTTTCCTCAGAAGTTACATAAGAAGTAATTTCAGCAGTTGTTTCAGTTTTTTCTGTATCTGATGCTTCAGTTACAACGACACTTTCAGCACCATCGGTCACCCATTTTGTTGTTTCCTGCTCCGTTTCAGACATAATGTTCTTTTCAGAATTTATATTTTCCGGCATAAAGATACATATACATAGCACCACCCCCAATACACCTATAACTGCCGCAGCTATAACACTCTTTTTGATCAATGATCCCGGTTTCAAATCAATCTCTTGATAATCATTATGCCTCTGGATGCCTTTTAGTCTGTTATCGACCGATTTCAAACTCTCTTGATCAAATGATTTTTTTATTTGCCTCTGTTCTGTGTCAGAATTGTGTTTATCTTCACCTGATCTATTGAGCGGTTCATATCCGCAGATAACGCACTTACTGCCTTGATTTAATGTTTCACATTCAGGGCAGCGCCATATTTCACCCATTCTATCTCCTCTTTTTTAATATTATTTTTCTCTCAAAACAACTCAAAGCTGCACATCATTGGATATGCAGCTTGGTCTATTTAATTTATTTGTGTAACATTGTAGTTTGCTTTTTCAGCAATTATATAGTTAGATTCAAGAATAGAAATTGTGTTCTCCGCCTTGTAGTAAAGTAAACCGGCAGATAATGGTTCGGAAGAGTTGTACTTCAAGTTTCCGTCTGTATCCATTACTATATTATCCATAAATACGGCGATCGTAGCCGTTCCGCTCGCAGATTCATCAGTTGCACTTCGGTAAGTATTATAGTCAACTTCATAGATACATATATATTTATTGAATATCTTATCACTTTCCAACGATGATGGCTGTTTTAATGAGATCAGATATTTTTTTACAGCCTTCTGCGATCCAATACCTGTTATAATGGGGTTATATCCAATCGTGAATGGTTCTCCATGATACCATGTTTCATTATGACTCGCTTTTCCGTAGATCGAACTATTATTAACACTCTTATTTGCCTCAGCCTCAACATAATCATCCATAAGCTGATCAAGTTCAGCCAGATCTACGCCTTCTGCCGAATCAATATAATATGCACTGTTTTCAATTTTATAATCCTTGCTTTTTGCCGAAAATGTTATCTTCTGATCCGATAATCCATTCTCATCCCAATCAGCATTTACAGTTACAGTGTCGCCTTTTCTTAACGGTTCATCTGTTACCGAAAAAGTTACATTTTTTTTTACTTCATCTCTGCAGTTCGATGTATTTACAGATGCTTTTAAATATGGCGATGCTCCATCATACTGTATCTCAAGATTTTCAAATGGGTCGATAACATTTGCAACCTTTTCAGTGCTATTTGTACTTACATCGCTGTATACAGCATTTGAATATGCGGACTCTTTATCAACCGCCAACGGATAACAGCCGATCCTAATATCCTTTGCCCATAATTCTTTCTGTTCTTCTTCAGTCAGCTGATACTTATAACTGTCGGGTATCGGCTGATCCGACCATAATGCAAAACGTACACTGTATGTTTCGGTATTAAGATAAGCATAATAATACCCGCTGAAATCATCTCCAAGATAATCTTTCAGATCAAAATCTCCAAACGGAAGATAAGTATCGCCATCGTTTTTATTCGTTATTTCGGAATTCTCTATTTTAATATCATATATGCCTGCCTGCGTCGCACTTGCAGCTACTGCAGTATGAACCTGCTTGGCTTCGGCATTTGAAGATACTCTGTTGTCTTCCTGCTCTTGAGTAATTGAGCCTGCACTGTTTTTTTCAGTCTGACCCAAAGTTGAAGATACATTTTTTTCAATATTCCATTCATCAATTTCTCTTATGAAAATATCTGTAAGATTATCACATACAACGCTGTTTATAACTCTTTCCGTATCAAATTGGACACTATCGGCCAACGTTGTCTTTTCAATAGTGCGATATGTTATCGTATTTGTGACATTAAACTTACAGGAATTAAACCCAATAACTTTACCACCATTCTGATAATCCTCAATATTCCATATATAATATGACTTCAATTCATCTTCATTTTCAAATTCCGATTTATCATCTGCCCAATATGCTGCGATAGGCACTCCATATTCATTTATATTGATATAACAATATCCGTTTCGTGATTCCACATTTATAACATCATCTATGAAACGCTGAAGATCTCTGTCCGATCCATTATATTTAACAGCTTTTTCGGGAGATTTTGAGGCAATGCTATAAATATGAACACCTGATTTTACTGCAATATCATTTTCGGAACACTCATTGCAGTATTTTTTCGCAGCATAGAGAACCGCGGCAGCATTTGAATTTGTTACACTGATATCATAACGTATTATCAAATCCTCGAAAACAGCATTTGTCAAAGCAGCTACTTCCATAGAATTTGACGTTCCCTCGAAAAAAATATCCTCTATTTTTTCAATAGTATCGGCTATTTCTTCCTCATCCGTATCAAACATAGCCTCAAAAAAATGTTCCGAGTTTATCCTATAAAGTGCCTGCTGCGCAGGTTCGGAAAATGACTTGTAATCTATGCCGCTTTCATCAAAAATTTCAGTTATAGGGTTGCTTATCTCTGTTTTTATTACATTGCACCCCGAGAATATGACTGCGGCACATACTGCAATACAACTCATAGCAAATAATCTTTTTTTCATATAAAATCATCCTTTTATTTCGCATTTTTTAATTACTGCCTAAAAACTTTTTATTTATTATCAATATAGTAAATAATAAAATAATTATAAATTCATATATTAATCCCACAATGTTGCTACATTAACAGTGACAACACTGTATATTTGTGGCTTATATTTACAATACACTTTAATAGTTGCATTTCCTTCATTATTTCCGCGTATTGTTAAATCAACATAATCTCCATTAAATTGCGCACCTCTCCACGAAGCTGAAGCTATTGAACGATCTGAAGATGTTACACTTATTACGTGACTTGCAACTACCCTAACTCTGACTACAATTTCTTCTCCTTGCGTTAAATAAACACTGTCAGTATCAACTGTAATATAACCTGCTGTGACTGTAACTTTACATTCACTTATCTGCCCATTTGCCGAAGCATATACCGTCGCCGTACCCTCTTTAACACCAATAAGTTTTCCGTTATCGCTTACCATCACAACATCGGGATTACTCGAAGACCATTCAATATCATCAGAGTCACAGTTATAAACATCTAAAACCATATCACCACTTTCGGGCAGTGTACACTCGGTTTTTGAAAGTACCATCTTTTTATCCGCTATTATCTGTGTTTCTGCAGATGTATCATTTTCACTTAAAAAGTCAATGTGTACATACGAACCGTCATTTAGCTTATAATAAGATGTATCTGTTACTGCAGATACATAAACCATTTCACCCTTTGTATATTTTCCCACAAATTCCGAGCTTGATATCGGCTTTAAGCGTGAATAGCACGCTTGAGTTATGTACATTACCTTATTTACAGCATATTCAGTCCATTCTTTTGACGATGATGCAGAAGTAGGAGCTGTAGTTTGCGATACTGGTTTTTTTGAAGTTTCTGCAACGGTTGTGACAACAGAAACAGAAGTTGATTTTTCCGATGTTTCCGGAAAGCTATCAATAGATGTTGTTTGTTCAGGCTCTTTTTCAGGAACAACCGTGACGGTTTCTGCAGGAATGTCTGCTTGTCCTATTTTAGGAGCTTCCTCTTCGGGATCAGCAGGATCAGATAGTGCAGCCTCGTTCGTAACTTCTGACGTCAACGTATTATTATTTGGCTCCGATGCATTACTCTCTGTTCCCGATACAGAAATATTATCATTATTCTTACCACGGATCAGTAATACAGCAGCCGCAATAAGAAGGATCATCACCACTGCTAACATTACAACTATTAGCTTAAATGGTTTTGAAGAGGAAAATGAATTATCGGTTTGATGTTGTCGGGAACCACTGTGTCCATTCTCTATATTGTTATACTGCAATGATTCTTTTAACTTCGATTGAGTATGTACGATCTCATGCTTTTCATAAGTTTTATTTTTCAAGCTATTTTGCGCATTATTATCTAATTCCGGTTTTTGTCTTCCGCAAATAACACACTTGTTTCCCGAATTTAAAGTTTCACAGTCAGGACAACGCCATATAGCTGACATTGACAAGCCTCCTATTTAAACATTTACAGATCCCCTGCGTAAAAAAAGCCATTATGTGCATGATCAGAATTATCCTGTTCTGCATTATTATCGGTCATTCTGTCAAAAAGCTCAAAAACCTCGCCTGAAGATAACCTTATTTGCGGATCAGCCGACAACATTGCATCAATGACTTTCGCATATTTTTCAGGGACATCTTTGTCTGATTTCAGAAAATTTCCGTCAAGAACTGCTTCATAGGCATAATCATATTCTTTAGTATCAAAATAAGGAAGATGCCCTGTGAAATATTGGTGGAACAACAATCCTAAGGCAAAAACATCTATTTTTGAATCAATATGGTCGGTTTCATTCAGCATATATTTCACAGATTCGGGCGCATAGTAAACCATATCACCATGGAACTCATCATCGGGTGCCGGTGGTTCATCTTCAATAAAGCTTGCATCAAAATCAATCAGCTTTGCAACATATTTCCCCATCAGTGTTTTCTTAAACAAGATGTTTTCATGCTTTATATCACAATGGACAATTTGATGAGCGTGAAGCGACTTAACACAATGAATTATTATTTTACAAATGAGATGTTTTTGTTCTGTCGGCATCGCAGCAATATCTTCAATAGTCAAGGGAATACTGTCGATTTTCTCAGTGACAATATAATATTTTGCACCATAACGAAAAAAGTCAAGTATTCCGACAACATTTCCCGTACTGCATTTGTTAAGAGCATCATAAAGTTTTGTCTTGGAAATAACATATTTTTCGCAGAATTTTTTGCGTCTTTCAACCATCTTGGGCGGCAGTACATCTTCATCTGCAGGATATGTAGGGCTTAAAAATTCCTTTATAAACAATTCTTGCCCATCTTTTTCGGCAAAGCCCCACCTTGCCGAGCCGCTGTTATCCGTTCTAAACTCACCTATCAGCTCATAACCATTTATGCTTTCATTCATCAATATTTCTCCTTATCACAGATCTCCGCCTGCTGAGAAAAAGCTGCTTTTCTCCGATGAATCATGTTTTTCCGATTCATTGTTATAGCCATCTTTATTTTTGACAATAATTGTCTTTTTTGAAGATCCATAGTTTATTCTAAGCGCTTTATTTTCCTCGTTTTTTGCTGCAGCTTCTGGTTTTTTTTCAACCTTTTCCGAAGTATCGGTACTATCCGATACCATATCTCTTTCTTCGCTATAGTCCTCATCATATCCGTAATCAATGTTCTGAAGAACAAAATCCGAGACCTTTTTCTTCACAATATCCGCCGATATTTTCTCTTTGGATCTAATGGAAGAAATATTTTTACAAACAAGCTTCACTCCTAATAGTCCTGAAACAACAAGAACAAGTACATCAGCAACAAACCAAAACGAAAGCCTCATTTCAACTGTTGCGCCTATCATCTCAAGCCTTGATTTCTGCTGCAGTGAATCTGCTACAGAAAAGATAAGAATTGCCGAACATAAAAGACATATCAAGCATAATATTATTCCAATAACACATTTTTTTAGTTTTGTCATAAATACAATCTCCTTTTTTCCTCTTTCAGCATAGAATAATAGCCTGTTTTATATTCACTCCAAAGAGTTTGTACTATTTCATCATCCGAATCTTCCAGCGGCATTATATATTTTTCTTCAAGGAACATTTTTCTTTCAAAAAAGCTATTCTTCATTTCTGAAAAGCTTTTTTCCCCGAATACTGCAACACACATCGTCGCATCATCACCGGAGATTTCTTTCAGACACTTTCCAATGTTTTTTTTCCAATCTGTATAGCTTGTTGAATTACAAAGACAGACAAGCAGCATATATTCAAAATGCATTGGAGTAGGTATATACCCAAAACAACCATCGGTTGCGGCAACAACAACGCACGGAATATCCGTTTCAAATGTATCAGAATGGATCTCATAATTTCCGTCCGATGATATTACATTTGTTAAAGCTCCATCACGTGTAAGATTTGAAAGAGCATCTTCTCCGTATATATCATCTATTGTTAACTGCGCCAACCCCTTCACAGAAAGGCAATACACTCTTGAATCCCCTGCCCATATTGCTTTAAGAGCCAATTTATTACTGCTCCTTTTTATCAAAACGGCTGCAAGCGTCGTCGGAAAAGGTCTGACCATTGACCCCTTTATTTTAGAAACCGGTCTTTCAATGTTCTCAAGCATCGTATATCCGTTATGAATGGATTCTGTAATCAATTCGGAATCATTTTCTGAAAAAAAGCTACCCTTTTCATATACGGAATCAAACCACTTTTCCAATGAAAAAGCCACTGCTCTGGAAGCCATATATGCTCCTGTTCTTCCACCCCATTCAGGATAAGTTAAAGAACCAAGTCCGCCGCATCCATCACAAACCGCTAAAAATGCTGCTTTATCGGCAGTTGAATATATATAACTGTCTTCGCCGCAGTCTTCAACTTTTTCTTCATATACCGCAAAAACAGAATCCAGATACTCTGATAAAAGCATACTCTCTTTTTTTCTTTTTTTCATATTTTCACCTTAATTAATTATGTTAAAGAAATTTGCTTAAATGGACTTATACTAATTTTTAAACTCAAAGTGTACAAAAAATCAAGCAAAAGTTCGCATATATGGCTTTTGCGCCGATTTTTGTCTGCACTTTGATTAAAAATTAGTATTATATAGTTCCGGCGATGGTATCAAGTATTGTTCCATAGTCTACCTCAGCAAGACCTTCGCCTGCAATAGATGGGTAAAATATCGTCTTATCCCAGTTTTCTGCAATGAATGACCAGCCGGGTTCATCAGGTGTAAACAGCACAAGTCTTTTTGCATACTGATCCATAGCTCCGGGAGTTTGTTCATCACCCCACCAAGCGGTAAGTTCACCCATATTTTTAGCCATATTTTTTGGATAATTGGGTTCGCCGCTGCCAAAGCCAAGCTCGTGTGTTGATGCATCTGTCCATACAACAATAACATGTCTTTTCTTTATCAAACCTTTTTGCGTTTCATCTTCATGGAACCATTTTGATTTTATTGCATAAGCAAGCGCTTCAAGACCATCTTCGGGTTCGTCTCCTCCACCCTGTGGTTCAAGGCTTTTAACACATCTTTCAAACTCATCGTTTTGTGTCGGCAGATCAAAAAAGTCCGTAACGAGCATAGCTTCTTTGCCATCGGCAACATAATCTCTGAATGCAACCACCCTGACTCTCAACTGGTTTACTTTTTTATGTTTTCTTTCCATACATACACAAACATCATTGTAAAAGTTAAGAGCATTATCCTTTACAGTATCCAAAAGATCCTTCATACTTCCCGTTGCGTCAATAACAAAAGTCATATCAACCGCATAAGTAAGTGAATAATTAGAACGTCCCATAATTTTCCTCCGTAAATATATTTTTTACTTTCTGCTATTCCAAATGTTACATTATATAAGTATTGAATCAATTATATCATCGTTTAAGTTTTATTTTTCATCAACTGACCGATGACGAAAAATAAATAATAAACCATGTTAAATTTTATTAATTTCCAAAATATATGTCAACATGTGTTTAAAACTGTGATTTGTTTTTTTATGATAGATTGTCAATGTTGCCGTTCACGCAAAAAACGAAAAGATAGATTATCAAGTCAAGTGCAACAAAATCAACGAAAAATTTATAAAGCACTTCGAAGGAAGTACAACACTTATACCATAAAAACTCATAGATCACACGCCGCAAAAAGGGATTTGTTCAAAGGAAACAGAATGGCGCAATTCACATTTTTAGGTTTACGGAGTGAACTTCTCATATCCGTTAACCTTTTGTGTGAATTGCGCCTTTTAATTTATATTTTTTTTGCTGTGCGGTAATCCTTAACTGTTAGTTTAAGGTCTTCTGCTAAAGTCCAAACCGACCTGAGGCAAGGCGGCTCTGTCCCCTTGCCCCTGCAAGTCTTTAAAAAGAGTTGACTTAAGCTTCAGTCGGCTTCGCAGTATCGACAAATCCGAGCTATGCAAAAATTACGCATTGATCGTAAGTTCATTGTCAACGCAGTCGATCTTGACCGTGCTGTACGGTTCGATCTCATCGGCGATGATCTTCTTTGCGAGCATTGTTTCAAGCGTGCTCTGGATATATCTCTTGAGCGGTCTTGCGCCGTAAACGGGGTCATAGCCGTTATCTGCGATATAGGTCTTTGCGACGTTGGTTACGTCAAGTGTGATCTGCTTATCCTTTAAGCGGTTCTGGAGGCTCTTGAGCATAAGGTCGATGATCGGGAATATCTCTTTCTTGGTGAGCGGCTTATAGAACACGATCTCGTCAAGACGGTTGAGGAACTCGGGACGGAAGTGGCTCTTAAGCAGATTGCTTACGTTTGCTCTTGCTTCGTCCGAGATCTCGCCGTTCTCGTTAATGCCATCGAGGATAAAGTCCGAACCGAGGTTAGAGGTAAGGATTATGATAGTGTTCTTGAAGTCTACCGTTCTGCCCTGCGAGTCGGTGACTCTGCCGTCATCGAGGATCTGGAGCAGGATATTGAAGACATCGGGGTGAGCCTTTTCTACCTCATCGAAGAGGACTACTGAATAAGGCTTTCTGCGGACTGCTTCTGTAAGCTGACCGCCCTCCTCATAGCCGACATATCCCGGAGGTGCGCCGATAAGACGGCTTACGCTGAACTTCTCCATATACTCGGTCATATCGATACGGACGAGGTTGTTTTCATCGTCAAAGAGGCACTGTGCAAGCGTTTTTGCAAGCTCAGTTTTACCAACGCCCGTAGGTCCCATGAACATGAACGAACCGATAGGTCTGTTCGGGTCTTGGATACCTGCTCTTGAACGGAGGATAGCTTCGCTGACCTTTTTAACTGCTTCGTCCTGACCGATAACACGGCGGTGAAGAATTTCTTCGAGGTGGAGAAGCTTTTCACGCTCGCCCTCCATAAGCTTTGAAACGGGTATTCCCGTCCAGCGGGCAACAACTCTTGCAATTTCTTCATCGGTGACTTTATCGTGAAGAAGCGTATCAGCCTTGTTCTTTTCGGCTGTTTCCTCGGCAGCTTCGAGCTGTTTCTTCAGTTCGGGTATTCTGCCGTAGGTGAGTTCTGCGGCTTTGTTGAGGTCGCCGTTACGCTGTGCAGCGGCAAGCTCGCCGTTAGCGGCTTCGATCTGCTCACGGAGCGACTGGAGATTCTTGATATTCGCTTTTTCATTTTCCCAACGTGCTTTCATCTCGTTGAATTCGGCGCGCATTTCGGAAAGCTCCTTGCGGATATTTTCAAGCTCTTCCTTGGAAAGCTTGTCGTCCTCTTTTTTGAGGGCGGTTTCGGCAATTTCCTGCTGCATTATCTTACGGGCGAGGTCGTCCATTTCGGCAGGCATCGAATCCATTTCCGTTCTTATCAGTGCGCAGGCTTCGTCCACGAGGTCTATAGCCTTATCGGGGAGGAATCTGTCGGTGATATAACGGTTGGAAAGCGTTGCGGCTGTGATAAGTGCGGAGTCCTGGATCTTTACGCCGTGGAAAACTTCGTAACGCTCTTTAAGACCTCTCAGGATAGAGATAGTGTCCTCAACGGTCGGCTCGTCAGCCATTACGGGCTGGAAACGACGTTCGAGTGCAGGGTCTTTTTCGATGTATTTACGATACTCGTCAAGCGTTGTTGCGCCGATGCAGTGGAGTTCGCCCCTTGCAAGCATAGGCTTTAAGAGGTTGCCTGCGTCCATTGCGCCGTCGGTCTTGCCTGCACCGACGATAGTGTGAAGCTCATCGATGAAGAGGATAATTTTGCCCTCGGACTTCTTGACTTCGTTAAGAACGGCTTTCAGACGTTCCTCGAACTCACCTCTGAACTTTGCGCCCGAAATAAGGCTGCCCATATCGAGGGAGAAGATAGTTCTGTCACGAAGATTTACGGGAACGTCCCCTCTTACGATACGCTGCGCAAGACCCTCAACGATAGCGGTCTTACCAACGCCCGGTTCACCGATGATAACAGGGTTGTTCTTTGTCTTACGGGAAAGGATACGGATAACGTTTCTTATCTCTGCATCTCTGCCGATAACAGGGTCGAGCTTGTTTCTCTTTGCGAGTTCGACGAGATCCTGACCGTATTTTTTCAGTACATCGTAGGTGTCCTCGGGGTTGTCGCTCTGGACACGCTGGTTTCCTCTTATCTTTGAAAGAGCGTCAAGGAACTTGTCTTTATCGATGCCGAAAGCCTTGAAAATTTCTTTGATATTGCTGTTTGCGGTGTTGAAGAGTGCAAGTACGATATGCTCGACTGAAACATAGTCATCGTGCATATTCTTTGCGATCTGTTCAGCCTGATTTAGGCAGCTGTCAACGTCCGATGAAACATAGACTGTGTTCATCTCTCTGCCGCTGCCCGTTACCTTCGGGAAAGCTGCGATCTTCTGCAGGAGTGCGTTCTTCACGCCCTCGCTGTCAGCACCCATTGCGTTCCAGAGCTGTGAGATAAGTCCGTTCTCCTGCTCGGTCAGAGCATAGAGAAGATGTTCCTGCTCAATACGCTGGTTCTGGTATTCGACAGCGGTGCTTTGAGCAGCATTGATAGCGTCAAGTGATTTTTTAGTGAATTTGTTTGCGTCCATAAAAATCGGCCTCCTTTGATGTTATCAAAAACAATGGCAAATGCCATGGATTTTGTCATTTAAACCGGGATCCTGCACAGTATTGTGCAGAACGCACAAGCTCGGCTTTGTTTCGACATTTTATTTCGTATCGGCGTGAGATTGTGCATTTTTTACAATACTCTGTTAATATTATTGTAAAAATATTCGCTGTTTTGGTTTGATTCTATGTAAACGGAAGGAAAAATGTCTGTGTTCGGTGCATTTAACTTCCCGATTTGACGCTATATGCAGTTTTTTGTCGTATTATGCGATATAAAAAACTTGAAATAATTTATGAACAGATTTATAATAAATTCATGGAGGAAAGCAGCTGCTCTTAATTTGTTTAATATGAAAGAGGGATAAAAATGACAACATTAACAACATTAAAAATTATCACCACCGCACAGGATCGGCTGTGCTACAGCCTTACCGAAAGCGTACACGAAGACGGAAGAATTTCTTACGGGGTAAAAGTTACTACAACGCTGTTTGGCAGTTCCGAAACGGCAGCGGTCGAAGATATCTCATCCGAAAGACAGATCGTTGAAAAATTCCTTGAACTGCTTGCGGATAATCTTGTCCTGCCGTCAACTCTGGAAGAGATCGCAGAGGATTATGTTGCATCGATTTTTACAGTTTGATAAAAACGCTTGACATAGAATTGCTTTTGTGATATAATAATGTATTACGAAATCATCTTGCTGTAAAAAGGGACAAACACTATGGAAAAGGAAGCTTTTAAGACAATTGCCGAAAACCGAAAGGCTCGGCATGAATACTTTATCCTCGAAAGCTTTGAAGCCGGCATTGAACTTGTCGGAACTGAGGTAAAATCTATCCGCAGCGGCGGCGTCAACCTCAAGGACAGCTGGTGCATCATCGAGGACGGCGAACTTTTCGTGAACGGTATGCACATTTCGCCCTATGACCACGGCAATGTTTTCAACAAAGACCCTTTGAGAGTCCGCAGGCTGCTTATGCACAAGAAGCAGATAATGCAGCTTCTCGGAAAGATCAAGCAGGACGGGCTTACGCTCATTCCGATCTCGATCTATTTCAAGGGTTCAAGAGTTAAGGTTCAGGTCGGACTTTGCAAAGGTAAAAAGCTTCACGATAAGCGTGATGATATGGCAGCGAGGGCTGCCAAACGTGATATTGAAAGAGCTGTCAAGACCCAAAACCGTTAAAAAGTTCTGCATCTTTGGGGATGTAAAGGTTTCGACGGGGACTTTGAATCACGATAAGCGGGTAGAGGAGCGCACTCTCTCAAAACGGCGCACGTTTTAAAATTAGACGACAACAATAATTTTGAATTAGCAGCTGCTTAATTGCTGCTCGTCTTGCCGTTGAGTACCACGGCTTCGGTTAAGGCGTCGACTAAGTGGTGAACGCCGCAGGAAAGTGCCTGCGTTCTTGCGGTGTATTGCAGGCTACCGAGCATCATTGTGTGTTTGTTCACGATGATGCGAGGGAACGTTAATAACAAACTACACCCGTAGAAAGTTGTGTGGATAGGTTTTCGGACACGGGTTCGATTCCCGTCATCTCCACCACCGCCGTATATCAGGATACCATTCGGTATTTTGGTATGCGGCTTTTTCATTTCTACGATTTATAGTATAACGATGGATTGTGACAATATTATGATAGAATTATGTATTTACAGTAAAAATTAGCACTCCGACAGTTAGAGTGCTAATTTGATCGCTTCATTCGGAAACAGCTTCAGTCTGTTGAAAAAGTATTTCATAACTTATACTAAACACCATTTAAAATTTGGAAAAAATCAAGCCGATAATCTCGTAGCT
>OIYP01000491.1_pt1 | contig 25541 bp, 18 predicted proteins | sample 1588261 | NCBI WGS metagenome assembly OIYP01 (sample SAMN03283293) | human gut metagenome | biome: human-associated habitat; material: feces | host: Homo sapiens | place: Peru | collected 2012
CGCCACCAAAGACACCAAAGTCAAGGCGAACAGTCACTATTCCTTGCAAGGCTAGTGCCGTGTTAAATGCCTACATTGCTACACTGTACGAACCACAGAAGCAGGATAATATTTTTATTGGCTTGAACAGAAACCGCCTTGCCTATGTTATGAAGCTGGCAGCTATTGGCGCTGGTATAAAAATAATAAGAGTGCATGACCTGCGCCACAGTCACGCTAGTTTACTGATTAACAACGGCGCTAACATTAAAGCAGTATCGGAGCGCCTGGGGCACGATGATATAAAAACCACGCTGAACACCTACGGGCACTTATATCAAAATCAAGATAATGCACTTGCTGCAATGCTGGACAAAATATAAAAGTGTACCAAAAGTGTACCGATATAACAAAACAGAACGCCGAAACCCGCTTGCCTAACGGATTTTCAGCGTTCTGTCTGTTTTTGGAGGAGAAAAATATGAATTTGCTTAAAAAGCAAATAGCAGCTTGTTTAAAAGTAGAGGAGCTAACCAATGCACTTAAGGAAATTGTCAAGGTCAAAGGTCAAGGCTGCAATGCAAAATCAGGAAGGGACGATATACATTGGTTAGCCATCACTAACTTCATGATTATTGTAGCACATATTTTTACAGTTAGCAATAGCTAATTTTAATTTTTTTATTTTTTTTCCGCGATTACCGCTGCGTGCAAAAAAAAACAACGCAGTCACGTTGCCGTTTTACGGAATACGTAACTGCGTTTAAGCTTATAATTGTTATTCTTCCGGAGTTTTCTCCTCTGCATTTTCTTTAGCCTGCTCCTGCTGCAGCAAAGCCATAAACTGCTCACCGGTGATAGTTTCCTTCTCAAGCAGATACTGTGCCAGTACATCCAGCTTATCTCTGTTGTCCTGCAAAATCGTGCGTGCCTTTGCGTGAGCCTCCTTAATCAACGCCAAAACCTTGGCATCAATCTTGCCGGCTGTAGTTTCACTGCACTGCAGGGCAGCGTCACCGCCCAGATAACGGTTGGCCACAACCTCGGTAGCCATCATATCAAATTCTTCCGTCATGCCAAGACGTGTTACCATGCTGCGTGCCAGCTTGGTAGCCTGCTCAATATCATTGGAAGCGCCGCTGGTAATGCTACCGAAAACAACCTCCTCAGCACTGCGGCCGCCGGTCATGGTTACAATCTTGTTGAACAGCTCTTCCTTGGTCATCAGCACGCTGTCATTTTCGCTGATTTGCATGGTGTAGCCCAAAGCGCCGTTGGTACGCGGAATAATAGTAATCTTATGAACCGGAGCACTGTGCTTCTGCATAGCAGCCACAAGTGCGTGACCGATTTCGTGGTAGGCAATAACCTTTTTCTCTGCGGGAGAAATTACCGCGCCCTTGCGCTGGTACCCGGCGATAACAGTTTCAATGGATTCCTCCAGATCTTCCTGCTCCACTACGTTACGATGCATTTTTACAGCTCGCAGCGCACCCTCATTGATAATGTTGGCGAGCTCTGCACCGCTGGCTCCGGCTGTTGCCCGCGCCAACGTGCCATAGTCGATATTGTCTGCCATATGCACATTACGTGCATGAACCTTCAGGATAGCCTCACGGCCTTTCAGATCCGGCAGCTCAACAGGAATGCGGCGGTCAAAACGTCCCGGACGCAGCAGCGCCTTATCCAAGGATTCCGGACGGTTAGTAGCCGCTAATATTACTACGCCCTTGCTGCCGTCAAAGCCGTCCATTTCGCTAAGCAGCTGATTTAACGTCTGCTCTCGTTCATCATTGCCGCCGAACTGACCATTATCACGGCGTTTGCCGATGGCATCGATTTCATCGATAAATACTATGCAAGGTGCCTTTTCCTGCGCCTGCTTGAACAAATCGCGCACACGGGCAGCGCCCATGCCGACGAACATTTCTACAAATTCACTGCCGCTGATGCTGAAGAACGGCACCTTAGCTTCGCCTGCTACCGCACGCGCCAGCAAGGTTTTACCTGTACCGGGAGGGCCAACCAGCAAAGCACCCTTCGGCATATTGGCACCGATATCCTTGTACTTGCCGGGATTATGCAGAAAATCTACCAGCTCCATCAGCGCTTCTTTGGCCTCGTCCTGACCTGCTACATCGGCAAAGCTTTTGCCTGTCTGCGCTTCCACATAGACCTTGGCATTACTCTTGCCGAAGCTCATAGCGTTGCCGCCCATACGCTTGCCCATAAAGTACATAAATAACTGTCCCAGGCCAAAGAAAATCAGAATCGGCAGTACCCAATTGGTGAAAAAGGTTACCAGCGGACTTTGTTCCTTAGGCACAACCTGCGTAAATTCTACCTTACTTTTCATCAGGCGGTTAGCCAGCTCCGGGTCCTCCACCCTGCCGGTAACATAAATTTCCTTTTCGTTGTTCTTATCAACCGCAGCCAGACGCTTATCGGTAATTTCTACCTTAGATACCTTGCCTTCATCCACCATCTGAAGAAAATTATTATAGGAAACCTCCTTCATTTTCGGGTTGAAGAACATTGGCATGATTACGGAATTGAATACCAGAATCAAAACCAGCATCAGCATATAATAATACGTCAATGGCCGTTTTTTATCATTGTTATCGTTCATCATTTCATCTCCTCGCTATGCTTTATAAGTATTATTGTATACCTATTTATAGCAATAAACAAACGAAAAAAATGTGAAGCTGATTGTATAGTCAACACAAAAAGTGTTAAAAAATCACACTCTCCCCGTCCCCTGCAAGAATACTTGTATACATGCGTCCTATCCCTTGAATTTACATGCCGTTTTCTATACAATTAGCTTGTAACTATCTAAGGAGGTCAAACTTATGCCTAAAATTAATACAGTTTTAGTTGCTAACCGCGGCGAAATCGCCATCCGCGTTTTCCGCGCCTGCAACGAATTAGGAATCCGTACTGTTGCTATATATTCCAAGGAGGACACCCTGTCCCTGCATCGCAACAAAGCCGACGAGGCCTACATGGTAGGCGAAGGCAAAAGTCCGACCGACGCTTATCTTGATATCGAAGACATTCTGCGCGTAGCCAAGGAGCATGACGTAGATGCCATCCATCCCGGTTATGGCTTTTTATCCGAAAACAGCAATTTAGCACGCCGCTGTGCTGAGGAAGGCCTGATTTTCATCGGCCCGCGTCTGGAGCACCTGGTAATGTTCGGTGACAAAATCAACGCCCGTAAGCAAGCCGAACTGGCAGGCATCCCCATGATTCCCGGCAGCAAGGGTACGGTAAACAGCCTCGATGAGGTACTGGCCTTTGGCGAAAAATGCGGTTATCCTATCATCATTAAAGCAGTCAACGGCGGCGGCGGCCGCGGTATGCGCGTTGTTCACAGCGCCGAAGAAGCCATAACTGCCTACGATATGGCTAAAAGCGAAGCTAAAAAAGCCTTTGGCAATGATGAAATATATCTTGAAAAATATCTGCAAAATCCGAAACACATCGAAGTACAGATTATCGGCGATACCCACGGCAATTTAATGCATCTGTTTGAGCGCGACTGCTCCGTACAGCGCCGCCACCAGAAGCTGGTTGAAATTGCTCCGGCCTTCGCTCTGCCTATAGAACAACGCAAAGCCATCTGCGACGCTGCTGTCAAGCTGATGAAAAATGTTGACTACATCAGCGCCGGCACCGTAGAATTTTTGGCTACGCCCGACGGCAAGTTCTACTTCATAGAGGTTAACCCCCGCATTCAGGTTGAGCACACCGTTACCGAGCAGATTACAGGTATAGACATTGTGCAGACTCAAATCAAGATTGCCGAGGGTTACAACCTGCACGGCCCGGAAATCGCCCTGCCGCAGCAGGATGAGCTGACCACTATCGGCCATGCTATCCAATGCCGTATTACCACTGAGGACCCGTCCAACAACTTTATGCCAGATACCGGCAAGCTGATTACCTACCGCAGCGGCGGCGGCTTCGGCATCCGTCTGGACGGCGGCAACGCCTTCACCGGCTCCGTCATTACTCCGTACTACGATTCTCTGCTGGTTAAGGCTACCACCTGGGGCCTCACTCACCAGATTGCAATTACCAAGATGCTGCGCTGCTTAAAAGAATTCCGTATCCGCGGCGTTAAGACTAATATCAAATTTTTGGAAAATGTACTGCAGAACCCGCATTTCATCAAGGGCGATTACACAACCGACTTTGTTGACAATACACCGGAGCTGTTCGTCTTCGAAAAAACACTGGACCGTGGTAATAAGCTACTGAACTATATTGCTGATATCACCGTCAACGGCTATTCCAACGTCGGCGTACAGCCGAAGCCGGACTTCGCACCGCTGAATATGCCCAAACCCTACAACGGCATTCTGGCGTTGGGTGCTAAGCACGTTCTGGATACCCGCGGACCTGAAGGTCTGGCTGAATGGGTACTGGCACAGCAGGAGGTTCTGCTCACCGACACCACCTTCCGTGATGCGCATCAGTCCCTCTTCGCAACCCGTCTGCGTACTGCCGATATGCTGCGCGTTATGCGCGACACCGCCGGCAAACTGCCCGGACTTTTCTCCTTTGAATGCTGGGGCGGTGCTACCTTTGACGTAGCCTATCGCTTCCTCGATGAAAGCCCCTGGCAGCGTCTGGCACAGTTCCGTCAGGCTGCTCCGAACATTCTCTTCCAGATGCTGCTGCGCGGTGCCAACGCCGTAGGCTACACCAGCTATCCGGATAATGTTGTTAAGCAGTTCATCAAGCTGGCAGCCAAGAACGGTATCGACGTTTTCCGTATCTTCGACAGCCTCAACGGTCTGGACAATATGCGCCTGTCGATTGACACAGTCCGCGAATGCGGCAAGGTAGCAGAGGCAGCACTGTGCTACACCGGTGATATTCTCGCCCCCAACCGCGATAAATACGATTTACATTACTACATCAATATGGCTAAGGAGCTGGAAAAAGCCGGCGCCAACATTATCGCCATCAAGGATATGGCAGGCCTGCTTAAGCCGGAAGCAGCTTACCGCCTTGTAAGCAGCCTCAAATCCTACGTCAACGTACCTATCCATCTGCACACCCACGAGGGCAGCGGCAACGCTATCTACACCTACGCACGTGCAATTGATGCCGGCGTTGATATCGTAGATACTGCTATGAGCGCTATGAGCAACGGTACCTCCCAGCCCAGCGGCAGCAGCCTGTACTACGCACTCAGCGGTCATCCGCGTCAACCGCGTCTTGACGTAGACGCTATGAACGAGCTGTCCCGTTATTGGGAAACCGTGCGTCCCTACTACAAGGCAGCCGACAGAACCGAAAACTTCCCCAACCCCGAGGTTTACGTACACGAAATGCCCGGCGGACAATATACCAACCTCAAACAGCAGGCTCAGGCTCTTGGCCTCATCCATCGCTGGGAGGAAATCAAGGATATGTATCACCGCGTATCCATGATGTTCGGCGATTTAATCAAGGTTACTCCGTCCTCCAAGGTTGTCGGTGATATGGCACTTTTCATGGTGCAGAACGACCTGACGGAAGAAGATGTTTACGCTAAGGGCGATATTCTGGACTTCCCGGCCTCCGTTGTGGAATTCTTCGAAGGACGCATCGGCACTCCGTATCAGGGCTTCCCCGAAAAGCTACAGAAGCTGGTGCTCAAAGGACGCGCACCTATCAGCGAGCGTCCGGGCGCTGTACTACCTCCGGTAGATTTTGAGGATGTACGCGCTAAGCTCAAAGAGCTTGAAGCACCTACTACGGACGAAGCAGTAAGCGCTTACTGCCTCTATCCGAAAGTATTCACCGACTGGGTAAACCGTTACAACCAATTCGGCGATGTATCCGTTCTCGATACTCCTACCTTCTTCTTCGGCATGACTCCGGGCGAGGTTATCAAGGTTGAAATTGAACAAGGCAAAGTGCTCGTTATCAAGCTGGACCACATATCCGAAGCCAACGCTGCCGGTATGCGCACCGTATTCTTCGAGTTCAACGGCCTGCCGCGTGAAATCGAAATCAAAGACCGCAACGCCAAGACTACCACTGTTACCCGCAAAAAAGCAGAAAAAGGCAACATGGGTGAAATCGGCGCTTCTCTTTCCGGCTCCGTTGTCAAGGTGCTGGTAGAAAAAGGCCAGTCCGTTACCAAGGGTACTCCGCTGATTGTTACCGAAGCTATGAAGATGGAAACCACGCTTTCGGCACCGATTTCCGGTATTGTCAGCGCTATCCATGTAGCTGCAGGCGAACGCGTAGAAAGCGGCGACTGCCTACTGGAAATCAAAACTCAAATGTAAATTGCATACGCTTAAACTTATAAACTTAAGGCTGCTGCCATGGCGGATTTCCGCTGCTACAGCAGCCTTACTTTTTTTGCTGGTCATTATTTTTCCTCTATGTTATGATATAGTTACTCTTTGCTTTTTTAAAAACAGCATTATTTGCTGCAATACATATTTTTATTACGAGGTGAGCACATGAAGCAGACAATCTATCAATACGTAAACAGCCATCTGGACGAGCATGGCCGCTTTACTGCTACCAATCTGTGCGATGACCGCTACGCCACCATTCCCCGTCCCCTTGGCTCCGAGGATGCCTTTCACTATACAATGGGCAATCTGCCCAATCCCAAATCCGCCAGCGTATTGCTCAAGCTGCTGCAGGCCTATCTGAAGGAACCTACCACCCAGCAGCGCAGCAAACTGTACAATGAACTGAAGGGCATGGCCTTTGCGGAATATTGCGACCCCTTTATTGAAGCCTTGGACCAGAATGATATCAACAGTGTTGCCTTCGACCTGGCGCGACGCTTTTTCTATAATGCCGACGGACGTGAGCAGGTTAAATTCGCCCTGCTGCTTTTCGGTATGTATGGCATGGAAAAAATTTGTCAGCAGGAGCCGGAGCTGTGGCAGGATTTGCTACGTATAGCACATTGCGAGGAATTTACCTTCGCCTTTTTATATTCCTGCCGCGTAACAAATTTCAACCCGCAAAACGCTATCTGGGAGCTTATCCGCTGCACCAGCGGCTGGGGCAAGGTTTTCAGCATTACCGACTGCCACTGCCGTGATGAGGAGGAACGCCTCTGGCTACTGCAGAACGGCCCGGATATCGATGTAGAATATCCGCCGTTGTCCGTCAAATTCATCAGAGAAACACATTTAGAGGAACATCTGGCGCAGCCACTTAACTACGCACAGTATAAAAGTGCTGTCATCATCGTGGGCAATTATCTGATTATGCTCAATCACTTCCCGGCAGAGGTTATCGAAGAGCAATTCAACATCAGCGATATCCATCTGAACAAGCTGCTTACCTGTCTGATTGAACAGGCCGAAGCACATGTCAGCAAACCGGAGGATGTACTTGATTTAATCAGCTACGTTACGGCCCTGCAGCAGCTTTGCGATGAGCAGAACCATATGCAGCTCACGCTTAACCAATGCCATGAGCAGATTGCCGCCTGCGAAAAAATCATCTACAGCAAGGACTGGCAGCCGGAAATAGAAAATAATTTAATCAAGGACGATAAGCTCGATTACCAGCTGTGCAATCTAGCAGTGGAGCTGGATATAGACGTCTGGCCGCGGCTTTTCGATTTTTGGCTGGCGCATCCGGACGAAACACCGCTGTTCCCGTACCTGCTTTCCTACGAGGGTGAAGGGCGCTCCGAGCGCGTACTGCGTCAAATCGAATCAGACCTGCCCCGCTACTGTGTAGAACAAAACGACCTGCTGGTACCGCTGCGTTATCTCAACACACATCCGGGTGAAAGCGACGCCATTATCTGCGCTGCCCTGGAATCCATCTTCGATTTGCCGCGCGGTATTGCCTGCGGTATCGTCGATGACTGGGGGCAGGAATTTATCACGCCTGCCATTCGCCGCTCGCTGATTAAAGCACGCCAGCTCAGCAATAACGATGTAGTTACTGCACGTATCGACTGCCTGCTGGCAGGCAAGCATTTCGACATCGGCAAGTTCCTCAACAAACGCAAATAAGCAGACTGCTAAGCAATTTTATTGCTTAGCTTAGACAGTTATTGCTAATAAAAGCTTTCTCAGCACATAACAAAACCGGTTTCCCTATCGGCTTAAACGCCAGGGAAACCGGTTTTTTAGTATGCACTTATTTACTTTTAGCCGCAATAGCCATGCGGATGGCCCTTATGCCACTTCCACGCGGTGCTGATAACCTCGTCAACACTGCTGTGCTGCGGCTCCCAGCCAAGCTCCTCGCGAATTTTAGCCGAAGAAGCAATGAGCACTGCGGGATCACCGGCACGACGCGCCTCCTCCACAACGGGGAAGTCAATGCCGGTAACCTTTTTGGCGCTGTCAATCATCTGGCGTACACTGAAGCCGTTTTCACTGCCCAGATTATACACACGGCTGCTGCCGCCGCTCAAAAGATGCTTAAGTGCCAGCACATGCGCCTTCGCCAAATCGCAGACATGAATATAATCACGCACACAGGTACCATCAGCCGTCGGATAATCGGTACCGAAAATAGAAACCTGCTTGCGCACGCCCTGCGCCGTTTTCAGAATCAGCGGAATAAGATGGCTTTCCGGGCTGTGGTCCTCGCCGATATCGCGCGTAGGAGAAGCACCGGCAGCGTTAAAATAACGCAAAGCTACATAACGCATATCATATGCATGGTCATAATCCGCCAGCATGCCTTCAATCGCCAGCTTGGTACGGCCGTAAACGTTGGTCGGTGCCAGACGGCTGTCCTCGGTAATAGGTACTGCTTCCGGCTCACCGTAAACAGCTGCGGTAGAAGAAAATACCATGCGGTCCACACCGGCACCACGCATAGCCTCTAAAAGATGCAGGCTGCCTTCAACATTATTAAAATAATATTTCGCCGGGTCGGTCATAGATTCACCTACCAGACTGCTGGCAGCAAAATGAATCACCGCATCAATTTTAAACTGCTCCATAATGTGCTTGGCAAAGCGTACATCATGGATATCGCCTTCTACCAGCTGTACCTCGTCAGGCACTGCTGCCTCATGGCCGGTAGAAAAATTATCATAAACAATAGGAGTAAAGCCGCTCTTCTGCAGCTCCTCCACTACATGGGAGCCAATATAACCTGCTCCGCCGGTAACAAGGATATTCATTAATTATTTGCTCTCCTTTGCAACGATTCCCTGCAGATAGGTCAGGAACTTGTCACGCAGCTCAGGACGCTTCAGCGCCATTTCTACGGTTGCCTCCAGGAAGCCCTGCTTATCGCCCACGTCATAACGACGGCCTACAAAGTCATAAGCATACATCGGCTGCTCCTTAGCCAATACCTTAAGCGCATCGGTCAGCTGGATTTCATTACCACGGCCGGGCTGAGTTTGCTCCAGAATCGGGAAAATTTCCGGTGTAATTACATAACGGCCCAAAACCGCCAGACGGGAAGGCGCTTCTTCTACCGCAGGCTTTTCTACCATATCATTTACCTTGCAGGTACGTGCTTCATCAGTCGGTTCACCGGCAACAATGCCATAAGCAGATACCTTCTCCTGCGGCACCTCCTGCACACCTAAAACGCTGGCACCTGTTTTATCGTAAACATCAATCAGCTGCTTCAGTGCAGGCACCTGGCTGTCAACAACGTCATCACCCAGCAGTACGGCAAAGGGCTCATCACCCACAAAATGCTTAGCACACAAAATAGCATGACCAAGTCCGCGTGGTTCCTTCTGGCGGATATAGTGAATGCGAATATCGGAAATTTTACGTACCAGCTCCAGCTCCTTGGTTTTGCCGCTGGCCTCCAGGTTCAGCTCCAGCTCAATACTACGATCGAAATGGTCTTCGATAGCACGCTTGCTGCGGCCGGTAATAATCAAAATATCCTCAATGCCGGAAGCCAGCGCTTCTTCGATAATATATTGGATGGTCGGTTTGTCGACAATAGGCAGCATCTCCTTCGGAGTTGCTTTGGTAGCAGGCAGGAAGCGTGTTCCCAGACCTGCTGCCGGAATAACGGCTTTACGTACAGGTTTAAACATTTAATCTTATCTCCTTTACAAACTCAAGTGAAATATATGCGTAGTAACAACGCTGCAGGCAGTTCTTTACGAAAAAACACGGATACTCAGGAAAGTTAAGCTTCTTCGCCGCCAATAACTTTCAATAATTCTGCTGTCTTCGCAGCAAGCAGCTCCTTGTCACCCTTAGTTTCTACGTTCAAGCGCATTACAGGCTCCGTATTGGATACACGCACATTAAAGCGCCAGTTATCATAAGCAACGCTCAGGCCGTCCAGGTGATCCTGCTCGCCGTCAGCATATTTTTTGCCCAACTCAGCCAGCACTGCTGCGGAATCTGCCACCTTGCGGTTTATTTCACCGCTGCAGGGATACATAGCAACGCGCTCGCCTACCAGCTCGCTGAGCTTTTTGCCGCTGCGGCACATCAGCTCGGTAACCAGCAGCCAGGGAATCATGCCGCTGTCGCAGCAGGAGAAATCGCGGAAATAATGATGCGCACTCATCTCGCCGCCGTACAGCACGTCATTGTTGCGCATGCATTCCTTCATAAAGGCATGGCCGCTCTTGCAGCGCACAGGCACACCGCCGTCACGCTGCAAAATAGCTTCCGTATTCCAGGTAAGGCGCGGGTCAAACATAATCTTCGCACCCGGCTCCTTGTGCAGGAAAACCTCCGCCAACAGGCCGACAATATAATAGCCCTCGATAAAATCTGCCTTCTCGTCAAAGAGGAAGCAGCGGTCGAAGTCGCCATCCCAGGCAATACCCAAATCTGCACCGCTCTCACGTACAACCTTGGCCGTAGCCTCACGGTTAGGCAGCAGCAGCGGGTTGGGCACACCGTTCGGGAAGGTGCCGTCAGGAGTTTCGTTCAGCGTGATAAACTCAAACGGCAGATGCTTCGCCAGTTCCTTCAAAATCGGACCGGCACCGCCGTTGCCGGGGTTAGCAACAATTTTCATCGGCTTAAGCACGCTTGTATCAACATAGGTCAGCAAATGCTCGATATAGGCAGGCATAATATCCATATGCTCCACAGCACCCATAGTCTTGCCTGCTACCACCTGATGTGCAAACGGCTTTGTAGTAGCAACCATCTCTCCGATTTCCTTCAGGCCGGTATCACTGGAAACAGGACGCGCATCACGGCGTACTAGCTTCATGCCGTTATATTCCTTGGGATTATGGCTGGCAGTAACCATGATACCGCCGTCTGCTTTCAGATGAGCTGTAGCAAAATAAATCATTTCCGTACCGCATTGGCCGATATCAATAACCTTGGTGCCGCCATGGCGCAAGCCCTCCGTCAGTGCATCCACCAATGCTCTGCCGCTCAAGCGGATATCATGTCCGACAACAACAGTTTCCGCAGCGAACATTGCCGAAAAAATGCGTCCCATACGGTAAGCCATTTCCTCGTTAACTTCTGTGGGGTAAACGCCGCGTACATCGTAGGCCTTAAAAGCCTTGTTCGTAACTTGCATTTGTCTATTCTCCTTTTTTATAGTGTATTTATCAAAATTTCATGCTTCAAGAACCATTTTATATTATTCTTCATGGACGAAAAAAATCCTGCCTGCATCGCAGACAGGATTTGAACGCTACAGCTTTGCTCCGCTCGAACGGATAACTTCTTCCGCTGCCTCGCCAAGATACCAACGGATAACAGAAAAGAACGGTAGCGTCACACCATTATAATCAGGCACCAGACAGATAGTTGCCAGCATTTCCAGAACTTCATCCAGCTCCCGGCCCTTACTAAGCTCATCACTTATCTGGTCCTCCAGCGTATGGATTACCTCACGACGCATGCGCATCAGCCGCGGCGCGTTCAAGTTCAGCTCGCGGATAGTGCTGCGCGCCTTACCCTGCAAATCTTTGGGGCAGGTATCTTCGTCTACGTACATCCGCCCGCTATGCTCCGCATAACGGAACAGACGGATTTTGCCGGGAATCTTCAGCGGATTGAGGATATAGTTTGTAATTTCACGCCCACCCTTGGGCACATCGCAGCTACGGTCACGCTTCTGGCTGGAATAGCGCCACTCGGGGTCAGGCACATAGGGCTGACTGCCGCCGTGGCACACGCCCAACAGATTGCGCCAATCCAGATGATAGTTGTGCCCATGCTCCTGCGTAGCATTTTTCGGATAAAAATGCTCCACACGGAAGTCGTCAACCTCGCCTTCCTCCTCCGCCAGCTTAATGCCTACCTCACAATAGGCGCAAAGGCCGTGCTGGTCACGCAAAATTGCTTCGCGCACCTGTTTATAGCCCTTGCGGCAGCGACGGCGGAAATGCTCCCAGGTTTCCTCGGGATTATGCAGCCTGTACTGCCTGAGAAGCTCCGGCTCCTCCTTGCTTTTATAAACACGTTTCATGAGCGCCTCCTGCGGAACTGACGCATACGGATATCCATATCCGCACGCAGCAGAGCAGGCTCCTTGCCCTTGGACCATTTATCCAGCTTTTTGCGCAGCTCCAGCGCCTCCGGCGTATCCCAGGCATCCTCGCTCACCAGCTGCAGATAACGCTTTAAATCCTGCACAATCGGCAGAGCTTGCGGACGCGGGCTCACATTCTGAATATCCTGCAGCAGCTGATAGCTGTTGGCGCCCAAGGAAAAATCTACGTGGCGCACGCCTTCGAACTGCTTGCCCCAAGCCAATACACGTATGCTCTCTGCCGGCACGCTGCTAAGCACCTGCGCACTATGCGTAGTCACCACAAACTGTACCATCGGGAAGGTTTTCTGCAAATCCAGCAGTACCGTCTGCTGCCACAGCGGGTGCAGATGCATTTCTACCTCATCAATCAATACAAGCCCCGGAGTCTTGGTTACCGCATCCTCACGCAGCTGCGGATTCAGACGCGCCATGCGATAGGCCAGGTCAGCCACCATGCTGATAATACTGCGGAAGCCGTCGCTCAATTCATCTACCACCATTTCACCCATATCGGGATGGCTGACAACAAAGCATTTCAGGCGATAATTATAATATAAATCACGCAGGCCGGTACTTTCCAGACACACGTCTACAGCGTTCTGAATAGCATTCTTCAGCATCACATTGCGCTTCACCTCTGCGCTGTACTGCTGCTCTGACTGCGCACACTTGGTAACGTACTCAAACCATTTTCCGAAGGTACTGTAGGAAGAAGACGGCTCCAGACATTCCTCGTAGCCTACATTGCGTTCCATCAGCGATTTATGAAAATTTGTCATCAGCTTGCTGTCTACCCAAATGCGCTGAGTACCGTAATAGGCCAGCACCGGCAGCAGCCTGTTGCCGTTCTCCTTGGCATCGTGCGCCAATGCACATCCACGTTCGCACAGCTCATCAGCATCATCCTCAGGCACATTACCCTCCAGCAGGCGGCGGGTACAGGTAAGCTTTTTGCCGTAAACCTCACCCTCCAGCTTAATTTCTACCGGATAATGGCATTCCATACCATCAATATGACGCATATCCTTTTTATAAACAGGCACACGTCGCACATCCTGGGGAGTAATTTGCCGGCCACTGGCATCAAAGCTGCGCAGATAGGGCTCCAGAGCAATTGCCAGCGCATCAAAAATCGCCGTCTTGCCCTTGCCGTTTTCACCTACAATAACTGTCAGCCTAGGTTCAAAATCAATATCAAGCTCATCGTAACAACGGAAATTCTTCAGCCTTAATCTTTCTATCTGCATAATCTGACCTCCGTTTCTGTATCTCTGCTTACATTATAGCATTATTTGCATCCCATACTAAGATTTTTTACAGTTTTATTATGATTTTTTTGTGGCATGGTGTATAATAAATAAACATCATCAGCAATTACTTGGTATTTGCCAACAATTACGCAACCGAAAGGAAAAACTGTTTATGAATATATTTCTTCTGCTTACAATCGCCATGCTCATGATTATCCTCATGCTGCGTCGTCACATCCCCATCGGCCCCTGTATGCTCACCAGCGGTATTTTTATCTGGCTGATGAAAGCACCGGAGCTGCCGTATCTGGTGCAGGCATTACGCGAAACCTTAACAATGCCGCGCACCTATGATATTCTTTTTGCCCTTTATTTTGTCATGTGCCTGGAAATCGAGCTGCGCACCAGCGGTGCATTGGCAGGTATGGTGCAGGCGCTGCAGCGCATCTTTTCCAGCGCTAAGGTAACCCTGGCCGTGATGCCTGCCTTCTTAGGACTGCTGCCGTCGTTGGGCGGCGCACGCTTCTCGGCTCCTATTGTAGAGGAAGCCAGCAAAAATCTGCCTATCGAACAGGACCACAAGGCAGCCATCAACTTCTGGTTCCGTCATATCTTTGAATTTTCCAGCCCGATTATCCCCGGTATGATTATGGCCTGCAACATCGCCGGTGTCAGCTACGGTGAATTTATTCTGCATCTGGCCTGGCTCACCGTCCTGGCCTTCGCCGCCGGCTGGTTTGTCCTCATCCGCCCCATTAAAGCAGATAATAACCGTACCGAAACCATTGCCAATGACAGTCAGTGTACGCAGGATTTATGGTTGGCGCTCTCGCCTGTCATTATCACCTTTATTCTCGTAGTATTCTGCGGCTTTAATGCCTCCGCCGGCATGGGCCTGGTCACAGCCTGCCTGTTTCTGGTCCTGCGCTTTACTAAGCGCGAGGTTGGCCTCAAGGATGTTGTTATCGGTGCGCTGGACATCAAAATGTTTCTCAATGTGCTCTGCATCCTCTACTTCATTCAGATTTTGACCGTCACCCACGTGCTGCAGGAAATCGTCGCAGCCTTCCAAAGCTCTCCGTTGCCGGTGCCTGTTATCATCGCCTGCGTCAGCTTCATCATCGGCGTGCTTACAGGTATGTCGCAAGGACACGTGGCCATCGTTATGCCCATTGTCGCTGCTATGCAGACAGGCAGCCTGAACCTGGCCGGCGTTGCCATGGCCTTCGGTATTGCCGGACAGATGCTCACACCGACGCATATGTGTCTTGTTATCACCGTCGATTATTTTAAAGCCAACTTTTTCAAAACGCTTAAGCCAGTCCTGCTTTGCGAAATCATCATTCTGACTCTCTTTACAGCTTATAAATATTTCACATGGTAAACTTTCAGTGCTTAATCAGCAGCAAGCAGTGTTCAGATTAGTCCTCAAAACACTGTCCGCCGCAGATTAAGCACTTTATTTTTATTCTTTGCTTGCAGTAGCACAAAGATTAAGTGTATAATAATGTTATCTATTCTTAAATTTTGGAGGGGTGTTTGTGAATTATACAGAAATGGTAGTATTCATTATCTACCTGCTATTCATGCTGTCAATCGGTATCTGGTTCTTCTATAAAAATCGTCAGGGTGGTGAAAAGACCTACTTTCTCGGCGGCCGTCAGATGGGACCGTGGGTAACCGCTCTTTCTGCCGGTGCTTCTGATATGAGCGCCTGGGTGCTCATGGGCTTGCCGACATCTATCTACGCTCTCGGCCTCGGTCAGGCCTGGATCAGTATCGGCCTGCTCACCGGCTATTCCTTAAGCTGGATTTTCCAGGCTCCGCGTCTGCGCCGTTTTTCCATTGTGGCCAACGATGCCATCACTATTCCGCAGTACCTCAGCAACCGCTTTTTATCTAAGTCCCACGTGTTGCAGGTAATCTGTGCAATCGTTTTCCTTATTGCCTACACTATTTATTCCGCATCCAGCATCAAGGCTTGCGGTACTCTGTTCAACACCGTTATCGGCATCGACCAGACCTACACCATGTATGTGGCAGCCTTTATCATCATAGGCTACACCTTCTTAGGCGGCTTCTCCGCTGTTTGCTGGACCGACTTCTACCAAGGCCTGATGATTTTAGGTTCTCTGCTTATTGCACCTATCTTCGCAGTATCCTTGATCAATCCGCAGGCTGTTGCCGGCATTCCGCCCGATTACTGGAATCCGGTTGCCAAAACCTCTGATATTATCTCCGGCTTCGGCTGGGGCTTGGGCTACTTCGGTATGCCGCATATCATCATCCGCTTCATGTCCCTCAAATCCCAGAAGGAAATGAAGAAATCCGCTGTTATCGCTATCAGCTGGACCGCCCTCATCTGCTTCTTCGCTACCATGGTAGGCGTAGTTGGCCGTATGTATCTGGGTATGGATGAAAACATCAACCAAAATTCTCTGGTATTCATCGCTATGGTTCGCAGCATTTTCCCGGCTCTGATGAGCGGCATCCTCCTCTCCGGCGTATTGGCTGCTTCCATGAGTACTGCTTCCAGTCAGCTGCTCGCTTCCGCTTCTGCCTTTGCCAGCGACGTTTATAAACCTGTAATCCGCAAATACCAGTCCGGTGACAAGGAAATGCTTTGGGCAGGCCGCATCGTTGTACTTGTTATCTCCTTCGTTGCTCTGCTTATTGCTGATTCTCCGCGTGCAGGCAGCATTATGGAGCTTGTTGCTAATGCCTGGGGCGTATTCGGTGCAGCCTTCGGTTCTGCTATCATGCTCAGCCTTTTCTGGCGCGGCTTCACCTTCCAGGGTGCGGTAGCCTGCATCATCGTCGGTGCTGTTGTTGATATCGGCTGGTACCTGACTATGGCAGCCTCCACCGGCATCTACGAAATTATCCCCGGCTTTTTTGCCAGCCTTGTAGCAGGCGTCATTGTTTCCCTGCTCAGCGGCGGTCCTTCCAAGAATGTTGCTGAACTTTATGATAAAGCCAACAACTACGTTGAGGAATAATTGTAAAGCCTAAAAAAATCAGCCAAATAAGAAAGTCCGATTTGTCAGCACAGACGAATCGGACTTTTTATATTCTCAGCAAAAATTCAAGCTAATTTTACTCAACGAAGCAAAAGCATAGCATTTTCACCGCACTCATATTATAATAAAAGTGAGCACTAAACTATCAACAAGCATTTGCTGAATACATTATGTGAGGAGGTTCTGCTATGCGTACTTTTCTGCCATTAGCCTTTTGGTACTGGCTTTATAACCAGCTCTTCTTCTTTTTGGGTGCCCTTGGCTTTTTTGCAATACATTTTATTGTTGCTATCATCGGCTTCGGCGGCATGGATACACTTGCCAGCGGCATTCTGATAACACTTTATACCTTAATTCTCTATAAGCTTTTCGGGCGTTTTCTCTGGCGCAGCAGGCTGCAGCAATATAATCCCGGCAACACACAGCTGCTTTGCGCCTCACTGTTGCCGCTGATTTTAGGCAGCGTAATGCTCACTGCCAGCTTCGCCATAGCAGACGGCAAAATCTATAACACCATGACCGCTATGCCTGTACTTGCGGCAATTAATCTCAGCCTGTCCTATCTGCCGCTCGCCAAAAGCGTCTGGACTATGCTCATTTTAGGCAGCATCTTCAACATCTTCACCATCACCTGCTTCTGGCGCTACTGCCGCAAATATCTGCAGCAGGAAATTCCCTGGCTGAAGCTGTTCACAATAATAGCTATCTGTCTGGCAGTCTGCACCATCATTATCTATGGCATAACGATTACGTATCTGCCTGATGATAAAGCGGGAAGATGAGATATTCAAAAAAACTCTCACCATCCCCAAATGGTTAAATGATGCGGCGATTGCCAAAAAGCTGAACTTCTCCAAAATTTTACAGGATGCTCTCAAGCACGAGCTCAATATCGGATAAAGCAAAAATCACAACCGGTTATATTATTAACCGATTGTGATTTTTTATTATAGCTTCAATATTTACTTACCGGCAATCTTACCGTAGCATTCCGGTCTGCGATCGCGGAACAGTCCCCAGCTCAGTCTGTCCTCAGCCAAGGCTGCCAAATCATACTCCGCATAAAGAATTTCTTCCTGATCACGCGATGCATCCTGCACAAGCTCACCGGTACCGTCGGTCATGAAGGAAGAGCCGTAGAACAGCAAGGAGGACTGTTGGCCCGCATTGCCTTCGCAGGGCTCCACAGTTTCCAGACCGATGCGGTTTGCGGCTACCACAGGCATCAGATTAGCTGCGCTATGGCCTTGCATAACACGGCGCCAATGCGGCATGCTGTCGCAGTCTAAGATAGGCTCGGAGCCAATCGCCGTAGGATAGAACAAAAGCTCTGCTCCGTTCAGCGCCAGGCAGCGTGCTGTCTCAGGGAACCACTGATCCCAGCAGATACCGATACCGACACGGCCATACTTGGTATTGAAAACCGTAAAACCGCTGTTACCCGGTTTAAAGTAAAATTTTTCCTGATAAAAATGATCGTCAGGAATATGTGTTTTGCGATAAACGCCTAAAATCTCACCGTCAGCATCAATGCAGGCGATGGAATTATATAATTCATTGACATCACGCTCAAAGAAGCTGATAGGCAGAACGATATTCAGCTCCTTCGCCAAACGCTTGCCCATCTGCACCGCAGGATTTTCTTCCGTAGGCAGTGCATACTGATAGAAATCATAGCGACGCTGCTGGCAGAAATACGGACGCTCCCACAACTCCGGCAGCAGAATAATCTGCGCACCGTTCGCTGCAGCTTCACGCACCAGTGCTTCAGCGTGCTGCAAATTTTCTTCTACGGTCGGCGCACAGCGCATCTGCACTGCTGCCACCTTTACCTTGCTCATAAGCACACTCCCTTCGGAATTTGCTGTGTAATGCAGTGAATATTACCGCCACCGGTCAAAATTGCCCGCGCCGGTATCTGCACTACCTTACGCTCCGGACAGAGCTTGGCAAGAATTTCCGCAGCCAGCGCATCGCTGGCCGCATTCTCACCGCCAAAGGCAGGCACTACAACACTGTCATTACTGAAATAAAAGTTTACATACGAAGCCGCCAGACGTTCACCTGCCTCGCGCATATCCTCGCCTTCGACAAAGTCGAAGCCTGCAACCTCGTCCTCGGTAATGCACACAGGCACCGCAGGAACAGGCAGCTTATGCACGATGATTTTGCGTCCTTTAGCATCCGTCAGCTGCTCCAAAGCATCCAGGCTGGCCTTGCTCAAAGCATACTGCGGATCAGCTTCGTTATCTGTCCACGCCAGCACCACCTCACCTGGGCGGATAAAGGCACAGACATTATCTACATGCTCGTTGGTTTCATCGTTATAAATACCGCGCGGAATCCACAAAACCTTTTCTACGCCCAGGTAAGACTTAAGCTTTTGCTCAATCTGTTCCTTGGACAAATCGGGATTGCGACCTGCGCTCAAAAGGCAAGCCTCCGTCACCAGTGCCGTACCTTCGCCGTCGCAGTGAATAGAACCGCCCTCCAGCACAAAGGGAGCAGCATCATACAGCGCAGCTCCATAATGCTCCGCAAACTTTTCCGCAAAAGCATCGTCCTGCTCATAATCGGGATACAGGCCGTCTACCTCGCCGCCCCAGGCATTGAAGCGCCAGTTCACACCACGCAGCTCGCATCCCTGTGCACCGTCGCGCACAACAAACGTCGGACCGATATCACGCGCCCAGCTGTCGTCTGTTTCCATAGCAACCAGCTCAACATTGGCAACACCCGCAAGATATTCCTGCGCCACAGCAAAGTGCTTAGCACCGCAGATAACATAAACCTTTTCGCTCGCCGCAATCGCCTTAATCACAGCCGTAAACGCTTCGCAGGCCGCAACTGCGCCGAAGCTCCAGGAGCCGGGGCGCTGAGGCCACACGATAATGCAGCCGTCATGCGGTTCGTATTCGCCTGGCATGTGAAAGCCGTCGGCAGCGGGAGTAAAGCTTTTCTCTAACATCATGACAAACGTCCTTTAAAATCTTCATAACCGAAACGGCGCACCAGCTCCGTAGTACCGTCCTTGTGCAGTAGCACAATATCAGGCAGCGGAATGCCGTTAAAGGTATTATTTTTAACCATGGAATAAATCGCCATATCCTCAAAAATCAGCTTATCGCCAACCTTGATTTCCTTATCAAAGCTGTAATCGCCAATCACGTCACCGGCCAGACAAGTCATCGAGGATAAACGGTATTTATATTGCTTCTCGTCAGCCTCATAGCCGCCGCGCAGAGGCGGACGGTAAGGCATCTCCAGCACGTCAGGCATATGGCAGGCAGCCGAAGCATCAAGGATAAGAATATCCAGACCGTTATGCACAATATCCAGCACCTCGGTCACAAGATAACCGGCATTGAGCGCCACAGCCTCGCCGGGCTCCAGATATACCTCAACATGATAGGTATTACGAATATATTTCACTAAATCAATCAGCGCTTCCACATCATAATCACTGCGCGTAATATGATGGCCGCCGCCCAAATTCAGCCATTTAAGCTGCTTAAAGTACTTGCTGAACTTCGCTTCGAACGCCTTCCATGTCGTCAGCAGATCATCAGCATTCTGCTCACACAGCGTATGGAAATGCAAACCTTCGATTTCCGGCGGCAAAACCTCCGGGAAGTTCGCCAACGTTACGCCCAAACGTGAGCCATAGGCACAGGGGTCATAAATCGCATGCTCACCCTCCTGCGTCGAACATTCCGGGTTCACGCGGATACCCACGCTCACACCGGCCTGAGCGCAGACAGCCTTATGCTTTTCAAACTGCGCAAAGCTGTTGAAAATGATATGGTCGCAGATTTGCACCAGCTCCTGCATATCCTGCTCCTTAAAAGCAGGTGCAAAAACATGGTTCTCCTTGCCCATCTCCTCATGACCTAGGCGCGCTTCATAAATGCCGCTCGCCGTCGTGCCTGCCAGATATTCGCCCATCAGCGGATACAGGCGGAACATAGAAAAGCATTTCTGTGCCAGCAGAATATGCGCACCGCTTTCGCGCTGCACATGCTGCAAAAGGCGCAGATTATTCAGCAGCTTTGCTTCATCAACCACGTAACAGGGAGTCGGCAGCGCCTTCAGCGCCGCCTCCTCGCGCTCTGTGCGCAAGTTCTTCTGCAAATCAGCCAAACGGGAAGCCCCCTCAGCCTTGTCGACAACATATGCCGGCATTACAGTTTCCTTAGCGTCCGTCATCTTATTCTACCGTAGCCGGGTTTTCGTCAACAACCCACGGCAGGCCGAACTTATTCAGCATATCCATGTACGGATCCGGATCGAATTCTTCCACATTGAATACGCCCTTGCCCTGCCATTGCTTGGTAATAACCAGAGCAGTACCGATCATTGCAGGAACGCCGGTGGTGTAGCTGATAGCCTGAGAGCCAACCTCTTTGTAGCATTCCTGATGGTCACAGACATTATAAATATAGATGGTCTTTTTCTTGCCATCTTTGGTACCGGTGAAGATACAACCGATGTTGGTCTTGCCTACGGTGCGAGGACCGAGGGAAGCAGGATCCGGCAACAGCGCTTTAAGGAACTGAATAGGAACAATCTCCTTGCCTTCATAGTTAATCGGCTTAGTGGACAGCATGCCAACGTTCTCCAGGCACTTCATGTGTGTCAGATAGCTTTGGCCGAAGGTCATGAAGAAGCGGATGCGTTTTACGCCGGGGATATTCTTAGCCAGAGATTCAATTTCCTCATGGTGCAGCAGATACATATCCTTCATGCCAACCTCAGGGAAATCATACTCGCGTTTAATAGCCATTGCCGGGATTTCTACCCAATGGCCGTTTTCCCAATAGGAGCCGGGAGCAGAAACCTCACGCAGGTTAATTTCCGGGTTGAAGTTGGTAGCGAACGGATAACCGTGGTCGCCGCCGTTGCAGTCCAGAATATCGATAGTTTCGATTTCGTCAAAATAATGCTTCAGTGCATAAGCAGAGAAAACACTGGTAACACCGGGGTCAAAGCCGGTGCCGAGCAGAGCCATGATGCCGGCCTGCTCAAATTTTTCTTTATAAGCCCATTGCCAGGAATAATCGAAGTAAGCAGAGAAGCCCTCTTCCTTGCAGCGCTTGTCATAAACTGCGCGCCATGCGGGATCATCAATATTTTCCGGCTCATAGTTAGCGGTATCGATGTAATCAACCTTGCATTCCAGGCAGGCATCCATAATAGTCAGGTCCTGATAAGGCAGAGCAACATTCAGCACTGCGTCCGGCTGGTAAGCCTTAATCAGCTGTACAAGCTGTTCCTTGCTGTCAGCGTCAACCTGCGCTGTAGTAATCACAGTAGAGGTCGTGGGCTGCAGCTTTTCCTTAACTGCGTCACATTTGGACTTCGTACGGCTGGCAATACACAGCTCGGTGAAAACATCACTGTTTTGGCAGCATTTTGCGATAGCTACGCCGGCAACACCGCCGCAGCCGATTACTAATAATTTACTCATAATTCAAATCATCTCCTGTTCATAAATTAAATAATATGGAAAATAAAAGCTAATTTCAAAGCCTCTCCTTGGGGAGAGGTGCCGAGTAAGAGAGGGACTATAACTCCATCCCCTCTCAGTCGCCTACGGTGACAGCTCCCCCCAAGGGGAGCCTTCTCTTTCTCTACTCCCAATACGTCTAGGAGCCGCAACGACGCAGATAATTCCTTATATATACATCTTAAGCATAGACGCACGAGAAGGTGCCAGATGCTAGGCGCAACGACGACGGCGTACTCCCAGTACGTCTAGGAGTTGCAACAACGCAGATGGCGCCTTATCGTGCGTCTACCTCTCTTCTTCCTCCAGCATATCTTCCACATACTTAGGCAGCATAAACGCTCCCTTATGCAAATGCTCGGAATAATACCATGTTTTAATACCTCGCTCCAGCCATTTCTTGGCATCAAAATCCTTCAGCGGATGATACTTCTTGGAAGCAAAGCCGAACAGCCAGTAGCCGGAAGGACAGGTAGGAATATGCGCCTGATATACACGGCTGATGGGGAAGCTGTGGCTGGCCTTACGGTGCATGGCGCGGCAGGTTTCCTCATCCTCATCGTAGAAGGGGCTGCCATGCTGATAAACCATGATACCGTCCTCTTTAAGAGCACGGAAGCAGTTACCGTAGAATTCCTTGGTAAACAGGCCCGCTGCATGACCTAAGGGATCGATAGCATCGCTGATAATCAAATCGTATTCATCAACCTTGGTACGCAAAAAGCGCAGACCGTTAGCGTTGAAAACAGTTACGCGCGGATCATCAAGACCGCAGGCGTTGTCGGGAAAATAGTCGCGACAGACATCAATAAAAACATGGTCTGTTTCTACTACGTCGATTTCCTCTATTTCATCATAATGCGTCAGCTCGCGCGCTACACCGCCGTCGCCGCCGCCGATTACCAGTACCTTGCGCACATGCGGATGCACTGCCATAGGCACATGGACAATCATTTCGTCATAAACAAATTCGTCCTTTTCCGAAAAGACTATGGTACCGTCACAGCTGATAAAGCGACCGAATTCCTTAGATTCAAAAACGTCTATTCTTTGGAAATCCGTATCCGCACCGAAAAGCTGCTTTTCGATTTTGATATCCAGCTTCACATCTTCTGTATGATAGTCAGAAAACCATAGCTCCATTTAATCACGTCCTTTATACTAATACATTGATATTATTAACATCCGGATCCTCAGGTCCCTGCATGGAGCAACCCTTTTCCTTGGCATAAATAATATAATCGATAATATCCTTGGTGATAACCTCACCCGGTGCCAGAATAGGAATTCCCGGCGGGTAGCACATTACAAATTCACTGCAGATGCGTCCCGCAGTTTCGCGTATAGGCAGAGATTCATCCTTGGCATAAAATGCCTTCTGCGGCGAAACAACAACCTTAGGCGCGATATATTCGGTATTGAGCATTTGCGACGGATCCTTGGAATACAGGCGCTTGATATCTGCCAAAGCACCCACAAGACGCTCGATATCCTGAATACGGTCACCGATAGAAATATAAGCAAGAATGTTGGCTATATCACCGAACTCAATCTGGATATCATATTCATCGCGCAGCAAGTCATAAACCTCGATGCCTGCAAGACCAATATCACGCGTATAGACAGAAAGCTTGGTAACATCAAAATCATAGATGCTGCTGCCGTTTTTCAGCTCGCGTCCGTAAGCATAAAAGCCGCCGATAGAATTGATTTCCTCGCGGGCATACTCCGCCATCTCCTGTACCTTGCCAAAGGACTCCTCGCCGCGCATATAGAGGTTACGACGGGAAATATCCAGGCTGGAAAGCAGAAGATACGAAGCACTGGTAGTCTGCGTCAGATTGATAATCTGGCTTACATACTCCCAGTTGACATTCGGACCCGTCAGCAGCAGGCTGCTCTGCGTCAGGCTGCCGCCTGATTTGTGCATAGAAACAGATGCCATGTCAGCACCGGCCGCCATCGCATTGACAGGCATATTTTTTCCGAAATAAAAATGTGTACCGTGCGCCTCATCCACCAGGCAGAGCATGTTGTGCTCATGCGCCAGCTTGACGATAGAACGCAAATCCGAACAGATACCATAATAAGTAGGATTGTTTACCAGCACCGCCGTAGCATCAGGATTAGCCTTAATCGCCTTAGCTACCTCGCCGATCTCCATCCCCAGAGAAATTCCCAGCTTACTGTCAACCTGCGGATTGATATAAACGGGGATCGCGCCATTAAGTACGAGCGCGTTAATCACACTTTTGTGTACATTGCGCGGCAGGATAATTTTATCGCCTGCCTTGCAGGAGGCCAACACCATGCTTTGCACGGACGAGGTCGTACCTCCTACCATAAAGAATGCGTGTGCCGCACCGAAGGCCTCTGCTGCCAGCTCCTCTGCGTCGCGGATTACCGAAACAGGATGGCAGAGATTATCAAGAGGCTTCATGGAATTGACATCCAGGTTTACGCATTTTTCTCCCAGCAGCTCACGGAGCTCCGGGTTGCCACGGCCGCGCTTATGACCTGGTACATCAAAGGGTACAACGCGTTTTTTACGAAAACGCTCCAGTGCCTCGTACACCGGAGCAGAAGTTTGTGATAAATTTCCCATTTTCTTCTCCAAAGCATAAAAAAATAAAAGGACAGATGATATTTTCTTCTGTCCCTTTATCGTAACATTTTTAACCTGTTTCAGCAAGAGTTTTAAGCGTAACTAAGCAAAATCTTAGCCAATTCAGTTTATCTCATCGTTAGCGAATTTTACAAAATCATTAATTCCCAGTCCCGGAGCTACCATCGGGAGCACCATATTTTTAGGATTAACGCAAACCTCTATAAGATAAGGCTTCCTGCATTCCCACGCCTTGTCCACTGCCTGAGCCAAGGCCTCCGGCGTATCCGCATGCTCACCTTCAATTCCGAAGGCAGCAGCATATTTTACAAAGTCAACATAGCCCGGCAGCTCGCAGGCCGTAAAGCGTTTGGCAAACTGCACCGTCTGCAGCTGGCGTATCATTCCCAGGCCGCTGTTATTGAACACTATAGCAATAACAGGCACATTATTGCTGGCAATAGTAAAAAGCTCGCTGCCTGTCATCTTAAAGCCGCCGTCACCACTTATGCTGATGACACGGCTCTGCGGACGCGCCAGCTGTGCGCCTAACGCAGCAGGCAGGCCGAATCCCATCGTTCCTAAGCCGCCGCTTGTCAGCCACTGGCGGGCAAACTGTATCTTCAAATGCTGCGCTGCCCACATCTGATGCTGGCCTACGTCCGTAGTAATAATATAATCTTTGTCCTTGAGCACCGGATTCAATGCTTTAAAGAACCTGGGTGCCTCCTCGT
>OIYP01000492.1_pt1 | contig 25514 bp, 16 predicted proteins | sample 1588261 | NCBI WGS metagenome assembly OIYP01 (sample SAMN03283293) | human gut metagenome | biome: human-associated habitat; material: feces | host: Homo sapiens | place: Peru | collected 2012
ATTCCGGCAATTGGGGCAAAAAAGTGAAGCGGCGGGTGGCGCAGTGCTATATTATGGGGCCGTCAGGCAACCTCGATCGTCCCGAACTCGTCAACCGCAAAGAAGATAAACATCGGTACGAGCCTCAAGCGCAAGTCAGACTGCAAATACCCAACTATAAGCGGTTACAGTCTGAAAATCTTTTAATGGATACCCTATGAATTTGAGGCAAAGACAGCCCTTTTACCGGACAGCAATAAATATTTTATGGGCTGTGAAGACGCATGTCATTGTAACAAGCTAGCACAGGCCTATACACACCTTATAATGTCCCTCACAAAGTCATTAAGATTGCCAGTAGCACCCATTATGAAATAAAAAACTAACCAATAGCAGTCCATATCAATATTAAATTCTATCTTTGCCACACAGGTCACCTAATCCATAGCGACAAAAGACAGGCCTCGCCTGCTTCGCTAGCCAGTTCACCAGCTCCATTAAGGACAACATGGCGAGGCCAACACATCTGTTTCACTATCACTTCTTAATCATATACGACCATGGACAAAAGACTGAACATCGTGGCTTCACTGGACTTGGAGATACCAGCCTTAGAAGCAAACCAGGAAGGCCAATTGCGTGGCGGCTTCCGTACATTTGGCGGCATAATGATAGCCACAGACGCAAATGAAGACTGCGACTGTGAATGTAATCTCGACTACGATTGTAACTGCCCTCCCGTCAATAGCAATTGCTGGGCGTGTCCCACCAGCACGGTGTCGCCAACAGCGACCTGTACCTGCACCTCATTGCCAGACCCATCTGCCAGCCCAATGGCTGTCAGAACTTCTGTAGGCCTATCATTTCTCTTTTGAAAGGAAGCATATCCCTGTAGAGACGAAACCCATACTAAGACAGGCCGGCCTGACGGCGCCATGCACACCATCGCTGCAGCCGTCTCAATGAGATTATTCTAACCAATGCCCTTGAACCGCCGAATCATGAAAACAATATCACGCACACGCATGGGATTGCACCGACAAAGCGCCACCTTTGGCCTTTCGGTGCTGGCCATGTGCTGTTTCGCCCTGTTCCCAATTACCCTGTCAGCATAAAAGCAGTCAACAGAAGTAGTGGGCTGGATCATTGACGCCTTCACCCGCAAGAGCATCCCAGAGGAGACTCAGGTCACCTTGCTGGAACCAGACAGCACTGTCATGAAAGTTTCCACTTGCGACCGTGACGGCCGTTTCAGTCTTATAGTTCCTGTGCAGCCGTCAGGAGCATTCATCTTACGCTTCACCTGCAAGGGATACCAAACGGTGTACAAGCCGGTCAAAGTGATATGGCGCAAAAAGAAAACGAGCCTCAGCCTGGGACTTATCGCCATGCGCCAGCTTTCGGATATGGCTGATCGGCAGCTTGGCGAGGCCACAGTCACGGCCACGAAGATCAAGTTCTACACCAAAAACGACACGCTGGTCTTCAACGCCAGCGCCTTCCAGCTCCAGGAGGGCTCGATGCTCGACGAGCTCATCGCGCAGCTGCCTGGCGTCGAGATGAAACCCGACGGGCGCATATTCGTGAAGGGGAGGTATGTGGAGAGCCTGCTGCTCAACGGGAGGGACTTCTTCAAGGGAGACAACACCGTCCTGCTGGACAACCTGCCAGCATACATGGTGCAGCAGGTACAGGTCTACGAGAAGGAGAGCGAGATGAGCGAGATGAGCGAGATGAGCAAGCTGGCGGGCCGGAAAGTCGACAGCGGGAAGTACGTCATGGACGTCAAGCTCAAGCGGCAGTACGCCATCGGATGGCTGGCCAACACGGAATGGGGCTACGGCACCGAAAACCGGTACCTCGGCCGCCTCTTCGCCATGCGCTACACGCCGCAGTCGCGCGTGTCGGCCTTCGGCAACCTCAACAACATGAACGACCGCCGAAAACCCGACGGCAACGGCGGATGGGGCGCCTTCGACCCTTCCGGCGGACTGACGGCCACAAAGCGCGCCGGACTGGACTACAACGTCTACGACAAGCGCGAGCGGTTTGAGGCGTCGGGAAGTGTCGATGTCAGCTTTTCCGACAACGACAACGTATGGGGCGGCACCGTCACCGACTTCCTCGCCGGAGGAGACACCTACGAGAGCCGGCAGGGCAGCGCGCACGGCTCCAACCTGTCCGTCTCGACAAGCCACACCTACAAGTACAAGGGACTCAGGAACAGCTTCAGCCTCTCACCGCGCTTCAACTATTACAAGAACGACAACCAGTCCGCCTACCGCAACGGCATGTTCTCCGTCCAGCCGCTGACGGAATACGAGGCCCTGATGGACAGCCTGTTCTCCCCGAACTGGGCCACGGCGGTGGGCAACCTGATCAAGAGAAACGGGGAGTGGCGACGACTGCAGGGACACGGCAGCGGCGGTGGCGCGGGATACAGCCACACCACAGCAAGCCGGCCCGACTTCAAGGACGCCGACACGTGGAACATTCGCTACGGCGGGCACGCCATCGCCGACCTGCCGTGGAAGATGCAGCTCTCAACGGATCTGACTATGTTCTCACGGCGCGGCTACGAGAGCTGCGGTACAAACGCGGACGACCTGGTCTGGAACGCGCGCCTCTCGAAGAGCGTCCTGAGCGGCCGTCTGACCTTTATGGTTGACGCCTGGGACATCCTGGGCAACCTCTCCAACGTGTCCACAAACGTCAACAGCCTTTACCGCTGGGAATACTTCTACAATGTCATCCCCAGCTACGCCCTGCTCCGGGTGGTGTACAGGCTTGACCTCCAGCCGAAGAAAAAACAGTGACAGGCTGCTATGTGGCATATCAAAATTCAGTTTGACATGATTAAAATCACAGCAAAAACATTGTAGGCACATATAAAATCGTAGCTTTGCACTACGACAGATGACACTAAGATTATCTCTCATTCATCCGCTATATAGAATGGCATCTGCGGACAAATGCTGATCCGGCAACTTAATCCAAAGTCGGATTACTGAAAATGCGATTATAAGAAAAATGGAACAACAGACACCTGTTTTCGACACTGAGATTTGGAAAGAGATGGTAAGCGGGCGTCCTTATTTCGCCCCTCACCCCGTATTGCTTGAAGAACTCACCCGTGTCAAGGGGTTACTTCATACTTTCAACGCCGAAACTCTCCCAGACGACACGCGGCGGCAAACATCGCTCCTTAAAAATATCATAGGACATATGGGAGAGGGCGTGAAAATCATTCAACCCTTCTATTGTGACTATGGCCGTAACATCTCTATAGGTGACCACACATTTATCAATTTCCACCTGACCATATTGGACGAGGCGACAGTGATGATAGGACAAAACGGATTCATTGGCCCCAATGTGAGCATATACACCGCGTGCCACCCGATTGATCCTGAAGAGCGGAACAAGGGAACTGAATGGAGTGAACCGGTGACGATTGGCGATAACGTGTGGATTGGTGGTAGTGTCACAATTTTGCCCGGTGTCACGATAGGCAACAATGTGACAATCGGTGCAGGGAGTGTGGTAGTGAGAGACCTTCCTTCGAATTGTGTGGCTGTAGGCAATCCAGCTAGGGTTGTAAGGACTCTGGATCCCGGCGTAAAGAGGGAGGCACATGTATGAAAAAGAACGGAGAGTCTGGGATATTACCGCTGTTTCCCGGAGGCGGGGATTTTCCCGATGAGAAGAAGGAAGCCGAACTGTCGCCGTGCCACTTCGACTTCTCCGACATCTTTGCACGCTTGTCCAAATCTGAATTTCGAAGCCGCTTTCATCTAAATGCAAAGGACAAAGCATATGTCGGTGCAAAGGGGATGGAAACCATCCGCCTTCATGCTGTGGATTTCGTAACAAAGCGATTGGGCCCGGCAATAATCTCCAATGATGGCAAGCAAACGCCAATGCGCGGACATCCAGTCTTCATAGCCCAGCATGCCACGGGATGTTGTTGCCGAGGGTGTCTGTCCAAGTGGCACCACATACCGGCAGGCCGGCAACTGACACCTGAAGAGCAAAGCTACGTGGTGAAGTTTCTGGTGGCTTGGATCGAGAAAGAAATGGCCACGGGGCGACAATAGTCGACTCTGGTTCGGAAATTGCCATATACGCATCATTCCCCCGGTTGGGATTAAAGTCCAACCGGGGGAATATCAGCTATGTTCAATTGTTCTTAGAACTGGAAGACACTGGATCTGTTTTTTGCGAGTTAAGGCGCAGCGCATCTTGGTCGTCATATTGCTTCTGTAGTTTGATAAGCTCCTTCATCAAACGCTTCGTGATCTTCTCCGTTCCAGGTTTGCCATAGATATTGTGCAATTCGGACGGATCTTTGTTGAGGTCATAGAGTTCCCACGTGTTGATGTCATTATAGAAGTGGATAAGTTTCCACCCGTCTGACGTACTTACGCCATAATGCCGCTTGACACTGTGCTCGGCCGGGTACTCATAATAGTGATAGTAGAGGCTCTGCCTCCATGACTTCGGGTGCTTGCCTTCGAGCAATGGCAGAAGTGATACGCCCTGAATATCTTTGGGTATCTGAGCCCCAGCTATATCCAAAAAAGTCGGGCCGTAGTCGATGTTCTGCACGAGCTCTTTGATATCACCACGGGCTCTCAATCCGTCTGGCAGGCGCATCACAAGTGGCGTTGAATAAGATTCTTCGTACATAAAGCGTTTGTCGAACCAACCATGCTCGCCCATATAGAAGCCCTGATCCGAGGTGTAGACCACAAGTGTTGAGTCAAGCAGCCCAGATTCACGCAAATAGTCGAGCGTGCGGCCAACATTGTCGTCAAGCGTCTTCAGCACCTTGGCATAGTCGCGCATATAACGCTGATACTTGAATTCGGCCAATGCATGACCTTCGAGGTTACGACGCCAGAAATCTGTCGAAAGTGAATCGTAGAAAAAATCATAAGCGGCACGATCCTGGGAGTCCAACCGGCCGAGCATGCTCAAGTAAGAATCGGAGAGGCGGGTTTTGAGATCCGGACGATACATCTTGGTGTCGTAGACAATGTCCATGTGATCATTGTTAGCAATCTCCATCTCCTGTGTTGCCGCAGCCTGCCGCCCTGCATAGTCATCGTAGAATGTGGCCGGTAGTGGAAAGGTCTGATCTTCATATGCACGGAGATATTTTATTTCAGGGAGCCAATCGCGGTGGCAGGCCTTATGGTGGATATAGAGGATGAACGGGCGTGTCCTGTCACGTCTGTGCTCTAACCAATCGATGGCTTTGTCTGTAATGATATTCGTTAAATATCCGTGCTCATCGTTTGTTGAGCCATCCATGTTGATGAAAGTGGGATTATAGTAGTTGCCTTGACCTGGCACGATGTTGAAAAAATCGAAGCCTGTCGGCGTACTGACAAGGTGCCATTTCCCAATAAGAGCTGTCTGATAGCCCGCCTTCTGCATCAGCTTAGGGATGGTTTGCTGGCTACCGTCAAAGATGCCATGCTCATTGTTTGTGAATCCATTCTTGTGGGAGTGCTTACCTGTCATCAAGCAGGCCCGGCTCGGCCCGGAAAGGGAGTTGGCCACATAGCTGTTGACAAATTTCACGCCATCAGCAGCGATGCGGTCAAGGTTTGGTGTCGTGACAAATCGGTTGTCGTAACAGCTCATCATCTGGGCTGTATGGTCGTCTGTCATGATGTAGACGATGTTGTACCGACTCTGGGCACATGCTGCGATTGGGGCGATAGCAGCGGCAAGAATGAGTTGTCGTTTGTTGATCATAAAATGGTTGGTTCAGAAAGGCTGGAGAATATGCTGCGATTATGGTGCAAGAGATCCATAGGATAAAGAATAAAGAAAAGACCTTGCCAATCTGTAATCGCCATAAGACCGGCGGTGGAATTGCACAAGGTCTTTTTGATTGTTGCAAGACCCAATGGGCCAAACGGGAACGGCCTTTTTACTCTGCCTTTTTGGTCATAGAGTAGACCAGATCCATAATCTGTTTGCCCAAGGCATCAGCCTCTTCCATTGTGTGAGCTTCAGAATATACGCGAATGATGGGTTCCGTGTTCGACTTGCGGAGGTGAACCCATTTGTCAGGGAAGTCGATCTTCACACCATCAATGTCTGTGACCTTCTCATCCTTGTAGAGTTCCTTGACGCGCTGGAGGATTGCGAATATGTCCGTTGTCGGATCAAGGTCAATGCGATTCTTGGCAATAAAATATTTTGGGAACGAGTCACGGAGTTCCGTAGCCTTCATTTTTGTCTTGGCCATGTAGGTCAGTATGAGTGCGATGCCGACCAGAGCGTCACGACCATAGTGGGCAGCAGGATAGATAACTCCGCCATTGCCCTCACCACCAATGACGGCACCAGTCTCTTTCATCTTGGTGACGACATTGACTTCGCCTACCGCCGAAGGCGTATAGGTGCAGCCGTATTTCTCCGTAACATCGCGGAGTGCCCGTGTAGACGAAAGGTTGGAGACTGTATTTCCAGGTGTGTGCTGTAAGATATAGTCTGCCACAGCCACGAGGGTGTATTCTTCGCCAAACATAGTGCCGTCTTCACAGACCATGGCCAAGCGGTCGACGTCGGGGTCAACGACAAAGGCTATATCGTGATGTCCCTTGCGCATGAGATTCCGGATATCGGCCAAATTTTCTTTGAGCGGTTCGGGATTGTGGGCAAAGTCGCCAGTCGGCTCCGTATTGAGGCCAGTCACCTGTGTGACGCCAAGCTGTCCGAGCAGTTTGGGCAAAATAATACCACCGACAGAGTTGACGGTATCAATGGCCACACGGAAGTTAGCTTGGCGAATAGCCTCTATGTCTACGAGTTCAAGGAACTTCACCAAGTCAATATGGCGCTGATCAAAATAGAAGTTCTTGGTATAGCAGCCTAAGTGGTCTACATCAGCATAAGTGAAATCGCAGTTATGGGCTAGACGCACCACTTCGGAAGCTTCAGCAGGCGGCAGGAACTCGCCCTTCTCGTTAAGAAACTTCAAGGCGTTCCACTGGCGCGGATTATGACTGGCAGTGATGATGATACCACCGACAGCACGTTCCATGGTCACCGCAAGCTCAGTCGTGGGTGTCGAGGCCAGACCGATATTGAGCACATCGAAACCCATCCCCATGAGTGTGCCACAAACGACGTGCGAGACCATCTCACCGGAGATACGTGCATCGCGCCCTACAACGATTTTCCTGCGATAGGAACCGACCATAGGCTCACGCAGTGTGGCGTAGGCAGATACTGATTTTGCTATGTCTAGAGGGTTGAGCGTGTCTCCGGGTTTACCACCTATGGTGCCGCGGAAACCTGAAATGGATTTTATTAATGTCATTGCCTTATGTGGTTTATATAATCCGATGTTTTGAAGTTTATGCTACGCCATTAGGCGGCCTCATTTTCCCCTACAAAAATACGAACATTGCTTGGAATACAAGGTGGGCTCAACGAAAATCTTTGACCGGTGAACAAAAAAACTTAATCTGGTTTTGATGGCTCCATTCACCAAGGGCAGAATTTGTTTTATTGACTACCTTTGTGGGAAGGTACAGAATGTGCCACCTATCAATCTGCATTTTATGATACTGGAAAACTTACTGAACCAAATGGCTACCCGCCGCTCAGTGCGCCGCTATACGGCCGAGCATGTGTCTGATGAGTGCCTACAACAGTTGCTGACAGCTGCTGAGCGTACACAGACTATGGGCAACCTACAATTATACAGTGTTGTCATCACACGCTCTGACGAGATGAAGCAGCGCTTGGCCCCATGCCATTTCAACCAGCCCATGGTCACTGAGGCCCCGGTGGTTCTGACTTTTTGTGCGGATTATGCCCGTGTGTCGGCTTGGTGCCGCCATCGCAGTGCTGAACCTGGATATGAGAATTTCCTGTCGTTCGTCAATGCTGCCACCGATGCGCTGCTCTATTGCCAGACATTCTGCACGCTAGCAGAAGCCACAGGCCTGGGACTGTGCTTCCTCGGCACCACGATCTATCAACCAAATGGCATCATAGACGCTCTCCACCTACCGGAACTCGTGATGCCGGTAGCGACGATAACCTTGGGGTACCCGGACGAGCACCTACCTCAGACAGATCGCTTGTCAATAACGGCTATTATGCATCAAGAACATTATGCCTTGCCCACACTTGAGGACATCAATCGCGACTATGCGGCCAAGGAGGCCTTACCGGAGAATCTGAAGTTTACACGGGAAAATGGGAAGGAGACCTTGGCTCAAGTGTATACAGACGTGCGCTACACGCAGCAGGCCTGTGAGGCAATGAGCAAAGAACTGCTGAGCGCATTGCGGCGTCAGAAATTTCTGTGATGTTGCGTGGGAAAGAGGTATCATGCCTCTAGCCTCACCTCATTCTATCATAAAGCTCCCCTTTCCCAGAAGTGTGAAAGGGGAGCTTTATGATAGATGCATGTGATGCACAGCAACACAAAAGAAACTATTACCTCATGATAGTGGCTTCACGATCAGGGCCGACAGACAGCATTTTGATGGGGGTATCCGTAGCCTTCTCTATGTAGGCCACATAGTCCTTGAATATTTGTGGCAGTTCGTCTTCTGATCGCAGTCCTGTCAACGGCGCATCCCAACCGGGCAATTCCTCATAAACAGCTTTCCACCCCTCTGTATCATAGGGCATTTCAGTCGTGACAACACCGTTTTTCTCATAAGCCTTACAAACATAGATTTTCTTGAAGCTGTCGAGAACATCACTTTTCATCATCACAAGGTCTGTAACGCCATTGATGGTGATTGCATATTTCAGGGCGACGAGATCAAGCCAGCCACAGCGTCTGTTACGCCCGGTAACGGCGCCATACTCATTGCCTATATGGCGAATGGTGTCGCCGGTCTCATCGAACAGTTCTACTGGGAACGGACCAGAGCCAACACGCGTACTGTAGGCCTTGAATATGCCGAACACACGATCGATGGTGCTTGGTGCGACCCCCAAGCCTGTGCATACACCACCACTTGTCGTTGACGATGAGGAAACGAACGGATAGGTGCCATGGTCGATGTCAAGAAGTGAACCCTGTGCGCCTTCGGCCAAGACATTTTTGCCTTCGGCCAAGAGCTGATTGATTTCTGTTTCTGTGTTACTCAATTGGAACCTCTTCATGTATTCCACGCCCTCAAGCCATTTGCCCTCGTCAGCATCCAGATTAAAATCGGTGAAGTGCATATCACTGAGGATCTGAAGATGGCGGGCTTTCAGCGCTTCATATTTGGCGATGAAGTCATTCTCTATATCACCGACGCGCAAACCGACACGCGCAGCCTTGTCACTATAGGTAGGCCCTATGCCTTTACCGGTCGTCCCCACCTTGCCTTTTCCCTTTTCAGCTTCGTAGGCACGATCCAGATAGCGATGCGTCGGCAGTATCAGGTGAGCTCGACGACTGATGTGCAGGCGGTCTGTCAGGTTGTAGCCAGCAGCTTCAAGCTCATGCGCTTCTGCCATGAACAGGTCGGGGGCGACGACACAGCCATTGCCGATAATGTTGACTTTGCTCTCATCGAAAATTCCGGATGGGATGGAGCGCAATACGAATTTCTTACCATCGAAAATAATCGTGTGGCCAGCGTTTGGTCCACCGGCAAACCGGGCGACGACATCATAGTGGGGCGTGAAGAAGTCTACAACTTTGCCTTTGCCTTCGTCTCCGAAGACGATACCGAGCAGGGCATCAATTTTTCCTTTCGTCATATATGGTGAATGGTTTTGTCTGTCACAATGCATATCACATAGTGTGAAGCAAAAATACGGAAAAACCTTGATACCGCAGTGTTTATTACAGATAATTTGAGTGAATGGGCACGGCATCTAAAACATCCGGAGCTTCACACAGACTCGTTTAGTATCTACTTAGGGGATAATCTAATGTACTTGCTCACCCGACCATTCACTTCCCGACGACCTCACCCAACCAAACACCAGATTAACGCCTCTAGCCTCCACTCGCGTCTCCCACATAAGATCTGAGGCGAGGAGCAATTCCCTTTAAGACCGCCCCACCGTTACCTGCGTCGGAGCCGTTCTTCCATGAAATGAGCATTTAAGAGGACAGGCAACCATCGGCCTTGCCAATCATCATCTGTTCAAAATAAACTTGAGGCTGACACCGAAGTCTTGTGTTGTTGTTGGATAGGATGAGGATGTCAGCAAGGGCCTGTTGAGCTGGCGGTCATAGTAGGCCGTCAAGGTCAGCAAACGGCTCAAGGCATAGTCTGCTGAAAAGGATACCTGCACGGCCTTGTTGCCACTGGTGGCCTGGGTCAGGCCGGTGGGAATATCACGATTGAGTGCACTCTGGTTACGGAACGAGATGTCAAAACGCAGGTTCATATCGTTGGAGAATCCACGTGAAGCATTGGTGTTGGCCTGATCTTGCTTGTCGTTGCCTTTTCTACTCTTGCTGCGGACAGTACGACGCGGTGCGAACAGATTGAGGTTTGTGATTTTGTAACCAGTGCCAATGACAAGGTCGTTGGAATGGGTTTCCGTGATCTGCTGGGAGGTCATGCTGAGCGTCAATACCCTTGTCTTTCGGTATTCCACCTTAGCGGTAAGATTGTTGTTGAATGTCATATCTACACCTAGCAAGGGCGAAAAACTTTCATTGATGCTGACGGTCGAGATGTCGTACATGCAAGAAGGGACGGGATTCCCGGTAGCCACGTCGTTGACAAAGCCCAGTCCGTTCATGTACTCTTGGAATGACGTATAAGTGTTGTACGAGCCAACGGCATAGATGCTTTTGTAGCTGTGATTGAGGTTGAAGCTCTTGAACACTTTTCTCATGCGACGCAACTTGGCCAAGCCACCGTACGTGACACTCCAATTGGGCAACAGGCGAGTCAATGCCGGAAAAATGTCAAGCGAGGACCCACCGGTATAGCTTCCGAGGAATGCAGGGATCATCACTTCCGCTGCATAGCGGTCGACCGTACCGTTTACCGGATCGAATTTTTTTCCGGCAAGCGTACTTCCTTGGGGATATGTTGCTCCCACATATTGATCCTCGACGCGCTGTCGATAGTCTGAAAGGGCATTGACAAATTTAGAGAAAGCCTTACTCTGGTAACCGCTTTCCGCACTACCGGCTTTCTCAAAGGCTGAGCTGATGGATATTGTCGTCATGGAGAACGAGCCCGTCTGCGTCGTCGGCATACCGTCGTACATGTATTGGATACTGCGTGCTTTATTGACAGTACGACTGGCATTGAGGTCTATCTTCAGGTCGCGTACCGGTTCAAGCGTCGCACGTATCTGAAGATCCTCCGTGAGATTGGTCGAGGCGGGAGTAATGATACTGTCTGCCATAAGCAGCCAACCGCGTTCCGCAGCTTTACGGACATAGTCCTCACCCGTAAGGCCAAAGGCAAAGTCAAGCCCAGGCTGCAGTCCACCGCCGCTACGCTGCCCGAAATAGTCTCCCACACGCGGCAGGAAGCCTGGAATGGACATGTTATAACGGTTCTGGTAAGAGACGCTGACGCTGCGTACCATCATGAGACCGCGTGCAGTGTACTGCAACACCTTGTACCACGTCTGATCCTCCGTACGACGACGCGGCGTGACGGTAAGTTTGATGAAAGCCGTGTCGCGGGTGAGGATCTCAATCTTGTTGGCGTCTATGACCTTGTAGCGTATCGCCATGCGCGTACCATCGCGCCGCAGAGCGGTCACACGGACATGCTTGTTTTTCTGGCCGTGCTGAACCTGCAGGGTGGTGTCTGGCTTGAGCTGGATTTCTTTGACAAAATTCTTCTGCTCTACCTTTCTAGTCGTGGCAGAAGATGAGAATTTTCGGTTGACCTTCTTGAGGAAGGGTACATGGTTGTAGAGTGTCTCAAGGCGTAAGCGCAAATTGGCACTGGTCTGTCGTGAATTGGCTATCGTGTTGCCTAATGTAGTGCCGTCGTCGAGGTCTGATCCGCGTTCCCAGTTATAGGTCGATGCGTACTTGACATCTGAGGTCACCCAGTCGAATATGGGAATCTTGTTAAGCGGCAGTTGCCATGAGAGATCGAACGTCTGTTGGAAACTGAGCGGCGTGCCCATGTTGCGCAGACTAGAGCGCACGGAGTCTTTCCACGCTGCGTAGCTGTCTGGATAGAGCGACTTGTTGATGGCAGTATATGGCTGGTCTATTTCCGCATTGGTGCCAGAGGCATAATTCATGTGCAGGTTCTTGGTCAGATCCCAGCGAATTGAGAAACTGCGATTCCAGAGGAAGTCACTGGAGAAAGAGAGCGGAAGGCTTGCGTCGTCCAGATTCTCCATGTCGCGTTCCTGTAGCTCGTAATAGTTGCGTAAGATGTCTGAGTTAAACCCAATATTCTGCGGCAAAAAGTTGAGACCGAACTCCTTGGCTATTTTCAGCCAAGGGCTCTTGCTCTTCATCTTCTTGAACGGCTCGAACGGCTTGTAGACCGGCGAGTAGTTGTAATTGAAGTTCCATTTCCAGTTCTGGTCTTTCTCCCACGCAGTCGTCTCGCCAGCCGTGTGCCGGCTGCTGTATGCATAGCTAAAAGAGAAGTTGGCAGGATCGTAAGGCATGGGATGGCGCTTGGTCGCAATGTCAAACCGTAGGTTTGAGACGCTGAAATTGCGATTGATAACTACCTTGTCGGCAATATTGCGCAAAGAGTCCTTCTGCTCCTGCGTGGCCAGTGCGTCTAAGGCATCGGCCAATTCCATATCCGTATCGAGCGGATTATATCGTGGACTTGTGCGCTGTTTGCTGTAAGCATAGTAGACAGGAGCCTTGAGCTTTACCTTGTCAGGCAAGAAACGGCCGGCCTCGACATTGGTAGATACGCTGTACTCATAGAGATTATCGTCACGGCGCTGTGAGACACCCTCTTCCAATCCACCGAACCCTTCAGTCTCTATGTGTCCGGTGAGATTGACGCTGGCCACATCAGAGAGCTGCAGATTCAGACTGCTCTGTGCGGCCCAGCCTCCCTTGTTGGTGAACTCCTGTAGGCGCAACTCGTTGGCCCAGACTTCAACGCTCTTTGTGGCACGCGAATTGTTGCGCACGCCGATCATGACGGTGCGCACTTCGCCTAGTGACGGATTGCCCATAACGCTGATCTTGTTGTTGGGGCGGTTCGGGTCGTACTCACTGTACAAGCGGGAATAGCTGGCAAGTCCGAGTGCCTTTTGCTTGTTGCGATTCTTCTTAGCATCGGTCAGCAGGGAGAGATCGATGTCCAGCATATTGTCTTCAGGCCACACGGCAGCGGGCCCGGTTCCGGAACTGGCATATTGTCCGGCGGGAGTCACCTTGAGCGGAATTTCGTATTCATAGAAGTTGCTCTTATAGTCAGACCCCAAACGAATGAAAAGGCTGGTCTGGTTGTCTTCAAGCGTCTCGTCACCCGTCAGACCGTTGGCGTGTGTGAACATCTGGAGGTGCTTGTAGCGGCGAAGATCCAACGTTGTGTTCTTATAGACAGCACGGGCGTCTCCCGAAGCCAAATTCTGGACGGTTAGGGCCAATGCCTGTTCATTGTCCTGTAGGATCTGTTCCTGTCCGGGGTCTATAACCCGACTGATGCCTGGGGGGATGACATAGTTGACCGGTGTCTTCTCGTTATTCTCCTCGAAGTTGACAGCCGACACACTGAGGGTACCGCTTGTCTCGGGAGCCTTACCACTGTACAGGGCTTGTTCATAGCTGCGCCACTCACCATGCACGAGGTTGAATGTGGCCAAGCGCAGCACGATGGGAGCATCAAATCCTGTCATGAAGACGCGCATGAAACGGATGCTAGAGAAGTCATTGATATTACCCTCCTTCTTTTCATACTGGTCTACCGGTATGCGGAACAGATACCATGTCGTGGGCGAAGGCTTGTTATTGCGGGTCGTCGGACTTGTCTCACGCTTGTCGACGATGAAATTACGCCCAACCTCCATGGCATCTGCGGCAATGCGTACGTGATACTGATAGTATTTCTCGTACTCATTGAGCGTATAGTCTTGGTTGATGTCTTCGACGTCGGGGGTTGTCTTATAGGCCGTGCTGTAGCTCTCTGGAGAATGGTCGGAGTCTACGGAGTTTCCATTGGGGTTATTGATACGCTTGTATCGATCGAGTATCGGTGTCTGGGCATTGTCAAAGTCTGTACCTCTAAAATAATGGTACTTGTCTGCCGATGGCTCTGCGGCGATAGAGTCATAGACTTCAGGACGGACAAGGCTTCTGATCTGTGTGAGAAATTGCTGGTATGCGGGATAGGAAGCCTCCTGCTCGCTCGAAAGGCCATTGAGTCCGACGTCTTGGCGCTGACGCGCTCCGCTGGAGGTGTTGAATGCATAAGTGATGCTGTTCTGCGTCGGGACACGTCCCCATACGGTTTCCATATACTGTGACGGATCGTCATCTATGGGTAGACCGCTCTCATAGAATTTCTTGCCGTCCTTGAGAATGTCTTCACTGATCTCGCCTAGGTTGAAATAGAGATCGCCCGTGAAAGTTGTACCGTTTTCCTTGGCCTTGATGAATGGATCCATCATCCAGAACTCGATATATTCCACGTTGGCGGTCTCAAAGTCCGAAGTTTCGATACGGCGCATCATGCCCCCCCAGCGCTTGGCCGGGTTGAGCAGGTGCCCGTCTTGGTCGAGGCTGGGGTCAAGATTATATGGGCCGCGCTCGTTGGGGTAGAAAGCGAGGTTAAGTACATTGAGCGTCGACGACTCCTTGAAGTTGATCTGCTTGTTAGGAAAGAGCTCATTCTTATAGACCTCACGGACCCAAGGGTCGGACAATTGCTCCAAGTCGCTTTTGATGTGCCCGGGAGTGAGTGATGACGAACGACGAGTGAACAGCGGATCGATATAGTACCAAGCCAAGCGGGCTCGATTGTAGCCGTAGCGCACATCATTGCTGTATTTCGACTCGGCGAAAAAAGATGGCACCGAACTGAGTGTCCATTCCGTCGGGTTGGAGATGTCTATGCTGTTTTGCGAGCTCTCAAAGTCATCAATATAGGAAGCATTGCCCTGGGCTCCCCGGTTCTTGCCGGCAATGAGTTGGGCAAATTCGGCTGTGAAGTTGATACTCGATGGCGCTGTGCAATGCAAAATAGGCAGTTGGTCCAAGATATTCGTCAGCCACTGGCTCTCTTTCTTCCATGAGAGATTGAGCCCCCAGATGGTGTTGTTGAGTGGCTCACTCCCCATAGCGACCTTGCTAGTCAGCGGTTTTTCGCCGAGATGCATCAGCGTACCTCCGAAGGTGAAATCCTTGGAGACGTCATATTGCCAATTGACGCCAACCATTGTCTTACGGGACATGCCATAGTTGGTGTCGCTCTCAGAACTTACGTTGATGGCTGTGCCTGCGTCAAGCAGGCTCTGGTTGAGAATTGTGACAATGCCGGAACTGTAATCGACGCGATAGTCCGTCCCCTCAGTGAGTGTGACACCACCAGCTGTGACGACAACAGACCCTTGCGGTATGTTCATAGAGCCAAGCTGGATCTCGTTGTTCTTGGAAGCCTTGTACTGGCCTGTGATAGTGTATTTGTCCTTCTCCGCAAACTGTTTGGCCACAGTTTTCGTCGAATCATACAGTTCTTGGAACACATAGTTTTCGGCATTGGCTTTGTCGCCGATAACTTTCCGAAGATAACTGCCGAAAGGCTCTACCACAGGGAAATAGACACGTCCATTTGTCGCGTCAATGGTGTAGCCCTCTACATAATCAAAATAGCCGTTAGGGTTACGCTTGTTGTTATTGTCCAGGCGATCGAGACCGACAAGTGAGAGGATCTTCGTGTTCTTCAATGCGGGCTCTGGAATGTAGGAAAGATAAACGCCTGTCGTGTCACTGAGAATCTTGATGTCGAGACGGAATTTATCTTTCTGTACAGATGTGGCTCCGAGTGAGTAAACATTTTTCATCATCAGATCCCAATTGCCCATCTGCGGAGTATTGGCTGTGTTCTTGAGAGACTTGACAAAGAGTGCAGATTGGTTGTCTTTGACATCGGTGGAAAATTCGCCAACCTGATAGTTCTGCCCACGATAGGTGTACTCAAAAGCTACGGCAAGCACCTGATCTGTCTGAAGGGTAGACTTTAGTGAGATGTAGCCCAGCGAAGTGTTGAGGGTGTATTCCGAAGAGCTGAGCAAGCGCGCCGTTTCGAGCTTCTCATAGTCCGTGCCACCGACAAGGCCGGCCCCATCCAGTACCGACGTCGTCTGCGAGATGTCACGCGCGGAAGTGAGTCCTGACGTCAAGCTGCTATAGAGCGTATTGGCAGTATTGGCAGGAACAGCCGTCGTCCCTGTGGTCCAAAGCGGATTGCTAATTTTGTCGTGCTCACCGAGATCGGTAAAGGCCACGATGTTGCGGGTATTGGTGGTCGTACCAGTCTTGTTGGTCACCCACACTTCAATGCGGTTGACGGTGATGCCGGACAAGACATTCGGCAACTGCGACATGTTGTCGTCGTAGCGGTCGCGGAAGTACTGGGCGAGGAAAAAATGTCGGTTCTCATCGTAGTTGTCGGCTGAGAATTCGAAGTCTGTCAGTTGGACTCCTCCCTTTGAGCTTGTGGACTGTGTGTTTGACTTCTTTTGGGAAACGACAGTCTGCAATTTGAGTTTTCCAAACTGTAGGTCTGTACGCACACCAAAGAGCGAGGAAGCGCCCCGGACAAGCGACGAATTGGACGGAAGGGACACATTGCCCGCTTCGATGAGTTTGATGATCTCGTCTTCCTTACCTTCATAGCGCAGCTTGATGTTCTGGGTGTCAAAGTTGAACGTAGCCTCAGAGTTGTAGTTGAAGTCCATGTTGACTTTGTCACCCACTTTCCCGCTGACACTGAGATTGATCTTCTCATCAAAATCGAATCCGAAGACGCGACGGTTACGCTCAGAGAGAGAAGGGTCGTCGACAAAGCGCGTATTGGCCCCCAATTTGAGTTCAGCGCTTCCCTGCGTTTTGATACGGACACCTCCCGGACCGAAGATCTTATTGGCTGGACCTAGATCGAAATGCATGTCTGTAAAATCGAACTTATCCTTGCCTTTGGCTTTGAAGTCCTCAGCGTTCTTGTCCCGGTAGTAGGCCCGCATGGCACGTTCCGTCACCCAGCGGTCATACTCTTCTCGCGTCATGTAGAAAGGGGCTTCGAGGAAGTAGTCACCCAGCTTTGTCCCCATACGGTAAGTTCCGGTTTTCTCATCATAGAACACACCGGTCTTCAGATTCTCCGGATTCTTGAGGTCTGCGGATAAAGGCTGATCGTCATCTTCGCTTTGGGCGGTTGTGGTTCTGACACGGAACTTGGGCATAAGGGTGTCTGGGGGAAGCATCGCCACTGCGGCAGCCATCGCTGGCTGTTCAGCTGTGACACCAGTTATAGGCCCAGTTGCCGTTGGCTGGCCATGCGTAGTGCTTGCTGCCTGTGCGATAACAATGGGCAGCAAAGTGAGCAGTGGCACGATGTGGGAGAATGACCTCAAGGGAAGATGATGGATGGTGGTGGAAGAATGGTGGAGGAATCAGACTATGGTCCAGTGCTGGGAATCAGAGTATTTTCAGCGCTTGCTTGATGACAGCCTCAACGGTAGTATCAGGCGAATCTTTGACGATCTGCAATGCAACTTTCTGACTGGCAGCCGGTGGGAAGCCTAGAGTTGTCAACGCGGCGACGACCTCTTCCACGGTTTCCCGGGCTGCGGCGCCGATTGCACTGGCTGAAGAATTGCCACCCGCCGAGACACCAAAGTCGAGGGCGACCTTGTCCTTCAGCTCGACGACCACGCGTTGGGCCACTTTCGGTCCAATGCCCTTGACCTTCTTGAGCATGGACACATTCTCGTCCCGAATGACATTACCGAGTTCGACGGGGGTGAAGGCAGAAAGCATCATACGGGCCATCTGCCCCCCGACTCCGGATACACTGACCAAGAGTGTGAAAAGCTCACGCTCACTTTTTGTGGCAAACCCATAAAGGAGGTGAGCATCTTCACGAATCACCTCATATACGAACAGCTTCACAAGGTTTTTCCCCTGAATGGTCGTATAGGTATTGAGTGAGATGCCAATCTGGTAGCCAATGCCGGCAACCTCGACTATAGCGGTGGTAGGAGTAAGTTCGTCTAGAGAACCTTTGATATATTCTATCATAAGTGCTATGCTATTGGAATGCCAAAGCCAATCAATCGGGCACCTCGCAAAGGAAGTGGAGATTGGACTTTAAAGAATTAACGGCTATTACCTCGCTTTATTGTATGGCGCAGCCTGATATTCATTTTAGAATGGAACTTCGCTTGAAGGCGGAGCGAACGGAACATCGTCGTCTGGAGGGGGCAACTGCGACAGGTCGGGAGTTGGCGGGGTGCTGGTGGCGGAGCCGTTATCAACCATTTTGCTTGTCTCACCCGGAACAGGAATGATGGCATCGTCCTCCGGATTCTGGAAACGCGCATACTGCCCCTTGAACGTCAGAAGCACGTCACCGACCGCACCATTACGGTGCTTGGCTATGATGATCTCGGCCTTACCGCGCAGGTCGCGCCCATTGCTGTCTTCGTAAATGCGATAATACTCTGGGCGGTGGATGAACAGTACCATATCTGCGTCTTGTTCGATGGCTCCCGATTCACGCAAGTCTGAAAGTTGGGGACGTTTTGCCTCGGTGCCCTCACGGTTCTCGACGCCACGGTTCAGCTGTGAAAGCGCCAAGATCGGAATGTTCAGCTCTTTGGCCAGCCCCTTGAGCGAGCGACTAACCGTCGACACCTCTTCCTGACGGCTGCCAAAGCTCATTCCGGATGCATTCATGAGTTGCAGGTAGTCGATCATGATGAGTTTCACTCCATGCTCGCGAACGAGACGCCGCGCTTTTGTACGGAGCTCAAAGACAGACAGCGATGGCGTATCGTCGACATAGAGTGGAGCTCCATAGAGGTCTTTGATACGATGATCCAGTTGCCCCCACTCATAAGGAGCCAATTGCCCACTGCGTATTTTCTCACCAGTGATTTCGCAGATATTGATCATGAGACGATTGACCAACTGGACATTGGCCATTTCCAAAGAGAAGAATGCCACTGGTATCTTCTGGTCTACAGCAATGTTCTTTGCCATGCTGAGGGCAAAGGCCGTCTTACCCATTGCCGGACGGGCAGCGAGAATGACGAGATCTGAATTCTGCCAACCGCTGGTCATCTTGTCCAACTGATGGAATCCACTGGCAATGCCACTGAGTCCGTCACTGCGGGCAGCTGCCTTCTGTAGCATGTTGTAGGCCTCCTCGATGACTGGGTCTATCTGGGTATAGTCTTTCTTCAGATTCTGCTGTGAGATTTCGAAGAGCTTGCCTTCTGCCTCCTGCATGAGCTCATCGACATCCTGCGTAGCATCAAAGGCCTTGGTTTGTATGTTGCTTGTAAAGGTGATGAGTTCGCGGGCCAGGTATTTCTGGGCGATGATACGGGCATGATACTCCAAGTGGGCCGAGGAGTTGACGAGGCCACTGAGCTGGGTGATGTAGAAAGGTCCGCCGACGTCTTCCAGATCACCGGTTTTCGTGAGTTGGTCTGTGACTGTCAAAATATCTACAGGCTTCTGCTCGATATTGAGCATGCGTATGGCCTGATAGATCTTCTGGTGGCGTGGCTCGTAGAAACTTTCCGGACGCAGGATCTCACTCACGATAGAGTAGGCATCCTTTTCTATCATAAGCGCACCAAGCACCACCTTCTCCAGTTCCGGCTCTTGCGGTTGCAGGTGACCGTAAGCGTCTGTCTCTGGAACCGTTGGTGTGCCACGACGCTTTGACGGGCGCACATTCTTAGTATAGCTATTTGGAGGAGTGGGCATGTTGTTGCTTGTTGGTGATAGTTGATTGGTGGTTGGACGGTTCGTGCAGAACAGTCTTGTCGAGTTCGTAACAACCGATGTCAGGCCCCTCGTCTGCCAGTCGGTCACGGCCATTGAGGTCTCGGGGATAGTAATCGCGCGATGTCGCAGCATCGGCATGGTCAACGGCCTGTGATTTGGCATCAAGTCCGAAGGTGAATATAAGGGCATTCAGGTCGAACTTGGGAAAGAAGTTGTTCTCCCGCTCCGTACCTTGGCCATCTTCACTATTGTCCCAGAGACAATCCTGAATGTGATCGTCATCGGTTGGCGGCGTGTCGAGCAGACAGTTCTTGAAACTGAAGTTGAAGGCATCGTCTGCATACCGCTCTGAGCGATTTCCCATAATTTCATCTTCCGAGTAGCCAGTGATGAGGCAATTGATGAAGGTGGCTGCTTCCAAGGGGCGTCGCACTTCTCCTTCATAGTTGCTATAGGCCAAGGCTGCCCCACGTCCGCCGCTGAAAGCGTAAAAGTTTCCTATCGTACAGTGAATAAAAGAACTCTTACCGCCATAGAGAGCCACACAGTTGCCGGCTGCGTTCGTCAATTGGCAATTGCCCGCGAAGATGTTTGCAGACCTGACCGTCAGCACATTGCCGCTCATGTTGTGAATGATGGAATTTTCGATCCTCAGTTTTTCCCGACCAATGTCAGAGGAGTCACAACGCACACCATCAGTCCCGCTGTGGATATCACAGTGCATGAGGCGGTTGCCATAACTCTCTTGAGTGAAAATGACGCTGCCCCACTGTCCGGGGATACGGTCATAGGGTTGACTGGAAAACATGTAACCCAGTCGGTCACCGCGCATGACGACAGGACTGTCCGCCGTCCCTTGGGCAACAAGGGTTCCGTGGACAATGAGGTCAGCCTGTGGGTGATAGTAGAGCCTGACGCCAGCGGCCAATGACAGCGTAGCCCCAGCCCCAACGACCAGACTATCGATGATGACATAGGGCCGACGGGCAGCAAGCAGGGTGTCAGCCTTGATGCGATGTGCAAAGAGGGGGATGACATCTTGTCCCCAAGCGTGGAGCACCACTTCCTGACGTACGCCACCTTCTGTGACAAACACAAGGCGATCTATCGCCTCGATAGGCTTGTCGCTGTCGTGTTCCGGCAGATTGGCGAAAAGAAAGACGCGCAGACTGTCCTTGGCACCGACTTCCAAATCTGTGGCCTGTCCATTTTCAAGAAACACACCGTCGACATTCACCCTGAAACCTGAAGACGCGCCTTTTTCAAGGTAGACAGACGGCAACCGTATGGCCTTGTCCGTGCGGTTGTAGACCTCAAAAGTGTAAGTGTTGGTCGCCTTGCCGCTGATGACGGTGTCGAGTTTGACGCTGTCAGCTGAGAAGTACAGGCGGTCTGAAGCCGATGTGCTGTATGCTTCATCGCTGAAGCAGGCAGACAGAAGACACAGGCAGCATAAAACCAAGAAGCCACCCCACAGCAAGTGGGGCAGCTTTTGGATCATAGTCTTATTGCAGTTTGTTGGTTTCAATGTCATTGGGGCATGAAGTCAGTGCCGACAGCGAAATGCCGGTCACCGGATTTTATGACAGACGGTCTTAGACGTGGCGAAGGATGTCAAGCAGATGATCCCATACCATCTTAACAGTCGGAATGAGCAGGCGCTCGTCGGGTGAATGGACACCACGCAGCGTCGGGCCGAAGCTAACCATGTCGAGGTGTGGATACTTCTCGCTGAAGAGCCCGCACTCCAGTCCGGCGTGTATGGCTAGGATCTTAGGCTCTTTATGGAAAAGCCGCTCATAACTCTCCTTGGCCACCTTGAGCAGGAGGCTGTTGGGATTCATTTTCCAGCCCGGGTACCCTTCGTTGGTCGTCACCTCAGCAGCTCCGCCAAGTTCAAAAGCGGCACGCACCGTGGCTGTCATGTTGAGCAGCGCACTGGCAACACTGCTGCGCTGGCTTGTCGTGACGACTATCTTGTTACCCTCGCGGCGGACGCTCGCAAGGTTGGATGACGTCTCTACCAGCCAATCCAGATCCTGGCTCATGGCAAAGATCCCATTGTGCAACGTGCGGAGTGACAGAAGGAACCGACGTGCTGCCGTAGGCTCCATGGCGGTCTCAGCAGGTGTAGCGGTGTCAAGGCTGAAACTGAAGTCGTGTTCTGTAACGGAGAACTCTTCCTCAATGTCAGCTTGATAGAGGTTGAGATCGATGCGGACTTGCTCTTTCTTTTCCATCGGTACAGCACAGACCACATATCCTTCGCGGGGAATGGCATTGTGCAATCCGCCGCTTTGAATATCGACAAGCCGCAGATCGGTCTTTTCAAGTTCATCGCAGAGGAAGCGAACCAAAATTTTGTTGGCATTGGCCCGTTTCTTGTTGATGTCGTCACCGGAGTGCCCACCAGTGAAGCCCTTGACGCCCAACCGGAAAGTATAGTAGCCAGCCGGAACTGGCGTCGGGGCATAATCGAATACTGCCGTTGTGCGGGCTCCGCCGGCACAGCTGACGAAAATCTGGCCCTCGTCTTCAGAATCGAGATTGATAAGCAAATTACCACTCATGAATCCCGGCTTCATCCCCATGGCTCCCGTGAGACCGGTCTCCTCATCACGGGTGAAGACGCATTCGATGGGCCCATGCTCGATGTCATTGCTCTTGAGCAGGGCCATTTCCATAGCCACGCCTATGCCATCGTCGGCTCCCAGCGTCGTTCCCTTGGCCTTCATCCATTCACCGTCGACGTAGGTCTCGATGGGGCAGTTGTCGAAATCGAAACTGCCATCGCTCGGTTCGCAGACCATGTCCATATGGCTTTGCAGAATGACGGTAGGAAGATCTTCGTATCCCGGTGTGGCCGGCTTACGGATGAGCACATTGCCTGTCTCATCGACGACAGTCTCCAGTTTGAGACTGTGGCCAAGATTGGTCAGAAATTCTATCATTTTCTCCTCATGCTTGGAGCGGCGGGGCACTTTGTTGACTTCGGCAAAGCAGTCGAAGACGAGCTTGGGTTCTAGTTCCATAATTGTGTATATTGAATGATGTGGTTTCTCCGATCGGGGCGACAGCGGTGTGAGCCGTGTAGTAACACCGCCACGAGGAGACATACCCTGAAAATCGGGGATCGTTTTTGCCATCTCGCTCGTTTGCACTACCTTTGCACCATTGACTGGGAGGCAGTGATGTCACCGGTCAAAAATCGCAAAAGCAAAATTAGAAAAAATGCTTCAGGCCATTCTCTTTTCACTGTTAATTATTACAATCAGCTTGGTTCTTCTTGCTGTACGCCTCTTCTTCGGAAAGCGTTTTATCAACACGCATGTCGATGGGAATAAGGCGCTTACGGCAAAAGGCATACACTGTGCGCAGACCCAGGATGCAGAGATGAGGCAGCAACGGCGCACTGCTATCAATGAGCGTTCTCACTGATGCCATGCCATAGCTACCGGTTCCGGCTGACTGCATAACTATAGCGGACAATTCGAAATATCATCAACCAATTATTATGGACAGCATAATGAAACCCAACTATCTACCTCTCGCGGCGCTCAGCTTGATACTGCTGGCTGCCTGTAAGGGCGAAAACAAGGCACCCGAGGCTACAGGGGTAGCCACATCTGCAACAACTGATGGCAAGATGGCCTACGTGGATCTCGACAGCCTACAGAACAACTACCAATATTTCCTCGACGAGAAAGCTGCCGCAGAGCAAATGGTCAAGCAATACCAAGCGGCTGTGCAGACAAAAGAAAATGCCCTTCAGAAAATGCAGGCCGACATCCAGAACCGCATGCAGACTGGCAAATTCACCTCTCAGGAACAATACCAAGCAGCCATCAACGGTTTTCAGAAACAGCAGGAAGCCTATGCACGGTTCCGCTCGGAGCAGGAGCAGAAGATAGCACGCGAGCAAGAACGTGTCAATACCGCACTACAGGACAGTCTCGACCATTTTCTGGTAGAATACAACAAGACCAAGAAATTTTCCGTCATTATCAACAAGGCTACACTCCTCTACGCAGACAAGGCCATGGACATCACGAAAGAGGTGACCGCCGGCCTCAACAAGCGCTATAAAAAGAAATAATCCGGCTGTAACTCCGGCTAAGGACCAGAAGCGGCGTACTCGGCAACTTCTGCCCGGAAACGCTGAAGCAAAGTCTCCAGTCCATTAAGTTACCATATGGCAGGCAGGGATATGGGATTGCGACAAAAGGCGCCTTCACATCGCTGTCTGCCTGAAACTAAATCTTATTTTAGGTTTTCATCGGTTCCACTCAAGTGGTCGAGGAATAAACTTTTAGCGAAGTAAAACAGACGCAACAATATAGCAACCTTGCGAATTTCAGCTATTTGCAGTGCTATACAGTCAAGTAGCTCGATATAGATTACAAGGTAGCCATTTTTTGAATGTACAAAGAAATGGCTACCTTGTATAACCCTCAAAACATACAAATGCTATAAGGTGGTTTGCGAAAAATCTAGATCATAAGAAATTCTACCGCTCTCTTCTTTAAAGAAAGTGCCAATACAAATAAGCTCAGGAATATCCGTAGTCCAAAAAGCAACGGATATTGTCGATTGAAAGGGAAAGTCCATTGTTTTCAACAATTCACCCGCTTCTTTCTCACACAATGTCCTTAAGTCCTCAAAACTGTTTGTTGTCTTTCCACATTTAATAGAAAGCACTTGATTTGAATTATTCATTTTCATTCCTATTATTTTTATAAATCCTCACCATGCGCACGATTGTATTCATTATCGTAGAACATTGTGATATAATACCTTCCATGAAAGTCCGATATCATAAACCATACAGGCCGCCTTAAACAACTTTCATCATATTCCATAGGGAGTTTGGTAACATCCGTTTGAATTTCGTCAGTAGAATTTGCCCATTGCTCCTCTGTATACATAGACAATAGAATAGACTGCAATTCTTCTCTAGTGACAGTAGTGTCAGCGACTTCCGCCTGTTGTAAAAAATAGCCTCATAGCGCTTCTTGTGAACGGTCATCTCTCGGGAGATGTCTTCATCTTCGGGGATTGTGTAATCTTGTAAAGATATATATCGGGGGCTACTTGCAAACTGCTGACAAAGCAAATTAAACCTTATTTGTATAGAGCGTTCATCAACAACATGGGCATCTGCTACCATAATACGACAAACCTTGTTATTGTTTGTTACCACAAAAACATTAACTGTTGCACCATTAAATTCCCCGACTAAGGCATCCGTCGTTAAGTCGTTCCGAAAACCTTTCTCTTTCAGCTTACGTACCATTTCAGCCTTACTCCCATCTACAGGAATTCCAAGAAATCTGGTAACTTCTTGCTGTGCATATGCAATTATTGAAAGCATAAGCGACATCGTAATCGATAGTATTCTTTCCATATTACCAAGTTTTTTTATTCCCAGTTACCATAGGAACTTTACAAAATCACGGAAGCGTGGAACTGCAATGCCACGTCTTTGAATGATGGTCGTAGGAAACCGTTGTGTACAGATGTAGTAATAGCAGCCCACGCTATAGCGTGAGAACCACTATGCTATCTTTGTACACGGTTGAAAATTTCCTACGTTTTCATTCGCACGAGATAAGCATAACGC
>OIYP01000493.1_pt1 | contig 25475 bp, 17 predicted proteins | sample 1588261 | NCBI WGS metagenome assembly OIYP01 (sample SAMN03283293) | human gut metagenome | biome: human-associated habitat; material: feces | host: Homo sapiens | place: Peru | collected 2012
CGCCAAGATGAAGGACTCCGGCATAAAGTGGATTGGAATGGTGCCTGAGCATTGGAGTGTATGTCGTTTAAAGTATCTTTCAACATGCAATGATGAAACTCTTGCAGAAACATACCCTAATGAAAATATAATCAATTATGTCGAAATAGGTGATGTTACTCTTTCAGAAGGCATCAAAAAATCAACAGTTTATCAGTTTGGAAAGGCTCCATCAAGGGCCAGGCGTATTACAAGGGAGAATGATGTTATTATATCGACTGTTAGAACTTATTTGCAAGCGATAGCAACAGTAAATCAGCCCAACTTAGTAGTCTCTACAGGCTTTGCCGTCATTCGTCCTACAGGTACTCAAAATGCAGAATATCTATCTTTTGCCTTAAAGTCCAAAAATACTATAAATTGGATTGCTTCGGAATCAACAGGTATTAGCTATCCTGCTATAACCGCAAATAAATTAAATTCTGTACCCATTTGTACTCCTCCTTTGTGTGAACAGCAAGCGATCGCCTCCTACCTCGACCGCAAAGTCTCTCAAATCGAACAGCTCCGCACCAAGGAACTCTCGCAGATCGAGAAGCTGAAAGAATATAAGCAACGCCTTATCAGCGATGTGGTGACCGGCAAAGTCAAGGTTATAAACGACTAAGCGAATGAAAGACGAGAACAGATACTTGCCTTCCGACTTTGACGAATACATCCGTCAAGGAGTCCCCGGACGTCAGCAGAAAGCCTACAATAGGCAGACAGCCATCGGACTGTAGGCTGTTGACAGCCCGCAAACGTCTGATCATCTCATAGAGACGGATCGGAAACATATCGAAGGAGAGATGGACATACAGCTGGCCGCAGATTTACTCAATTCATATTATGAACCACGGCAAAAGGTTGGGGCAATAAATCCATAAGCAACACTAACACGGCAAGATTTGTACAGGAAAAGTTTGGCTGGCACGAGATAAATGCCGATATTTGCCTGACGCCCTGGGCGAAATCGGCAAAACGAGTTCTCACGGCAAAAGCCAAGCGGCTTCAGGGCCAGACCACCTATACTAAGATTCTAACACGCACACCGAAATGAAACGATTACTGCTTTCCCTACTGTTGCTACTGGCCACGATCGGCAGCCAGGCATGGGCGCTCGATTACGAGACCGCCCGCCGCGAGGCCTGGTTTCTGACCGACAAGATGGCCTATGAACTCGACTTGACTCCCGAACAGTACGACCGGGCGTACCAGGTAAATCTTGACTATCTGATGAGCATCGGCGTTCCGTCCGACTGTTACGGCTACTATTGGACCTATCGCGACAACGACCTGCGCTGCATACTTTTCGACTGGCAGTACACCCTATACTCGACGCTGGACTATTTCTACAGGCCCATCCGCCGATTGCGCGGCGTGTGGTATTACCCCATAGCAGACCGCTACCGGAGGGGCTATTTCTATTATAACCGTCCAACTGTCTACGTCAGCTACAGGGGTGGACTATGGCGCCGCCGCAGCCACAACTCACCCAGCCCATATCTAGGTTTCGTGCCACGTCCCGGCGGTGGCCTGCGTGACCATTATCGTGGCAACGGCGCCCCAGCCTTCCGTCCTGAATACGGCAGACCGGGCTACCGCCCTGAACGCCCCAGCCGCCCTGGCGGCAACAGGTATTCCCCCGACGGTAACAATCGCCCGGGAGGAAACGGCCAGCGTCCGAACGGCGACAGGCCAAGCCGTCCACCACAAAACAGCACACGTCCGGGCAACGGAAGCGGCAACCGCAACGACCGGCCTGGCTCCAACAACCGCAACCAACAAGGCGGCACATACAGCCGCCCAGGACGGAACAACGGCAGTTACAGGCCCTCGACGGAGACCGGACGGGGAAACTCACGCTCAGGACACGGCACACCCCCGACTAACAGCCGGCGCACATTCGGATCCCGCTGACAGTTCCCGACGACTGCAAGGTACGCAGTATTGAACGCTCAAAAGGCAGGAAGACAGGAAGACTGGTCATGGGCACTTGGCGGTATGTCGGTGTCCCATGGCCTATATTCCAGCCATCCACGACTTTCGAAACACATTCACAACCTGGCGCTTTCTGAATGTGAAAATAAATAACTAACTTTGCGGATCAAAAAGACAGCGCTGGCGGATCAGGTCTGAACCAAGGAGGAGACAAGCCGGCTGTTGCCCACGACAAAACAGACATAAACATGGAACCTCTCAAACACGAATGTGGCGTAGCCATGGTCAGGCTGCTCAAGCCGCTCGACTTTTACCAGAAGAAATATGGCACGTGGATGTATGGCCTCAACAAGCTCTACCTGATGATGGAGAAGCAACACAACCGCGGTCAGGAGGGTGCGGGGCTGGCATGCGTGAAGATGGAAGCCGCACCGGGAGAGGAGTTCTTTTTCCGTGAGCGGGCCCTAGGCAGCAATGCCATCCAAGAAATATTCGGGGCCGTCCATTCCGCTTTCAAGAACTATGACCAAGGGCAACTGACCGATGCTCATTTCGCTGAGCGTCATCTGCCGTTTTCCGGCGAAATCTATATGGGCCACCTCCGGTATTCCACGACCGGCAAGAGTGGCCTTTCTTATGTGCATCCCTTCATGCGCCGCAACAACTGGCGCGCCAAGAACCTCTGCATCTGTGCGAATTTCAACATGACCAATGTCGAGGAGATATTTGAGGACATTGCCAGAAAGGGCCAGCACCCTCGTATGGTGTCCGACACCTATATCCTGTTGGAACAACTGGGGCACCGCCTTGACCGCGAGAGCGAGCGGCTTTTTCACGAAGCGCAAGAAAAGGGGCTGACCGATCTGGACGTCACCGGCTACATAGAAGATCACATCAACCTGGCGAACGTATTGCGCCAGTCATCGCCCATTTGGGACGGCGGCTACGTGCTTTGCGGCGTCACAGGCAGTGGGGAAATGTTCACCATGCGCGACCCATGGGGCATACGTCCTGCATTCTGGTATAAGGATGACGAGGTGCTTGTAGTCACTTCCGAGCGCCCGGTCATCCAGACATCGCTCGATGTCGAAGCCGAAGACGTTCACGAACTGGCGCCCGGACAGGCACTGTTCATGAACAAGAACGGAGGATTCCACACCGAGCAAATCCTGACGCCAAAGCGCTATGCCGCTTGCTCCTTCGAGCGTGTCTACTTCAGCCGCGGATCGGACAAGGACATCTACCGCGAACGCAAAGACTTGGGCCGAAGCCTGGTGCCAGCCATCCTGAGAGCCATAGACTATGAGGTGGACAACACCGTGTTCTCATACATCCCCAATACGGCTGAAGCGGCCTACTATGGTCTGCTCGCTGGCTTCGACAACTACCTGAACCAACGCAAAGCCGAAGAGATACTGAAGCTCGGCGACCATTACTCGGCAGACGATCTCAAGCGGATATTGTCGCGTCGCATACGTGCCGAGAAGGTGGCCTGGAAGGACATCAAGATGCGGACGTTCATCGCTGAGGGCAACTCGCGCAACGACCTCGCAGCCCATGTCTATGACATCACTTACGGCAGTATCAGGCCCGCAATAGACAATCTGGTGGTCATAGATGACAGCATCGTGCGTGGGACGACCCTGCGCGAGAGCATTATCAGAATTCTGGATCGCCTGCATCCACGGCGTCTCGTGGTGGTCAGCTCCTCGCCACAGGTGCGCTACCCTGACTACTATGGCATCGACATGGCGCGCATGGAGGAGTTCATCGCGTTTCGCGCGGCCATTGCGCTCATACACGACACAGGGCGCGACGCACTTCTGGCCGACATATACCACCGGTGCAAGGCACAGGCCGATCTGCCAAAAGAGAAGGTAAAGAACTTTGTGCAAGAGGTCTATGCCCCATTCACCGCTGAAGACATTTCAAAGAAGATGACCGAGCTGTTGCGGCCCGAAGGTGTCACCACAGAAATCCACATCGTCTACCAAAGTCTCGACGGCCTGCACCAGGCCTGTCCACACAGTCCCGGCGACTGGTACTTCAGCGGCAACTACCCGACGCCCGGCGGCGTGAAGCGTGTCAACCAGGCATTCATAGATTTCTACGAGAAACACTGCGTTTCCACAGAGCCAACAGCATAAGTCCTGGCACATCACCAGACCATACACGAATATAACAAGCACACCATATTATATAGACAAATATGCGAAAAGTAACTCTTCTCCTGGATGACGGGACCAAGTTTCACGGAACATCTTTCGGCTACGAGCAGCCTGTAGCCGGCGAAGTTGTCTTCAACACAGCCATGACGGGCTATCCCGAAAGCTTGACCGATCCTTCATACGCAGGCCAGCTCATGACCCTGACCTATCCCCTGATCGGCAATTATGGCGTTCCCCCCTTCACGGTCGGTGAAGATGGCCTTGCCACATTTATGGAGAGTGACAAGATTTATGCTTCTGCCATCATCGTGAGTGACTATAGCGAAAACTATAGCCATTGGAATGCCGTAGAGAGTCTGGCGGATTGGCTCAAGCGCGAGCACGTACCAGGCATCACTGGCATAGACACACGCGAACTGACCAAGGTGCTCCGTGAGCATGGCGTCATGATGGGCAAGATTCTCTTCGATGACGAACCGGACAATGTGCCGACAGCTGCATATGAAGGCGTCAATTACGTGGCCAAGGTGTCGTGCAAGGATATCATCCGCTACAACGAGGGAGCAGATCGCAAACGCGTGGTGCTTGTGGACTGCGGCGTAAAGAATAATATCATTCGCTGCTTGATTCGCCGAGGCGTGGAAGTGGTGCGTGTACCATGGGATTATGACTTCAACGGGATGGACTTTGATGGCCTGTTTCTCGCCAACGGCCCCGGCGATCCTGACACATGCGTAGCAGCCGTCGACAACATCAAGAAATTTCTGGCCAGCCCGGACACAAAGCCGTGTATGGGCATCTGTATGGGCAACCAACTGTTGTCGAAGGCGGCCGGAGCGTCCATCTATAAATTGAAATACGGTCACCGCAGCCACAACCAGCCTGTACGCATGGTCGGCACAGAGCGTTGCTTCGTCACGAGCCAGAACCATGGCTACGCCGTTGACAGCAAAACGCTGCCTGCTGAGTGGGAACCGCTTTTCGTCAACATGAACGATGGCTCGAACGAGGGCGTGCGCCACAAGAGTAAGCCCTGGTTCTCTGCCCAGTTCCACCCCGAAGCGTGCAGCGGCCCTGTCGATACTGAGTTCCTCTTCGATGACTTTGTGGCCCTGCTCTGACCAGCAGCTGCATGGTTCAGGCTCAACGAGCCGCAGCCTTGACCTTACCTCCCAACCCACATAACACTCCAAGAATACAGATGAACAACAAGATAAAGAAAGTGCTCCTCCTCGGCTCCGGCGCCCTGAAGATTGGCGAGGCCGGCGAATTCGACTACTCCGGCTCACAAGCGCTGAAAGCCCTAAAAGAGGAAGGCATCGAGACGATTCTCATCAATCCCAACATCGCCACAGTGCAGACGTCTGAAGGCGTGGCTGACCGCATCTACTTTCTCCCCGTCACCCCATTCTTCGTCGAAAAGGTGATAGAGAAGGAGAAGCCTCAAGGCATCATGCTGGCTTTCGGCGGGCAGACGGCACTCAACTGCGGTGTCGAGCTCTTCAAAAACGGTGTACTAGAGCGCAATAATGTACAGGTACTAGGCACCCCAGTCGAGGCCATCATGAACACTGAAGACCGTGAGCTCTTCATCGGTAAACTCAATGAAATCGACGTCAAGACCATCAAGAGTGAGGCGTGTGAAAACATTGAGCAAGCCCGCCGTGCCGCAGCCGAACTCGGCTATCCGGTCATTCTTCGCGCTGCGTATGCTCTGGGCGGACTTGGCTCCGGCTTCTGCGACAACGAGGAGGAGCTAGACCGCTTAGCCGAGAAGGCTTTCTCTTTTTCGCCACAGGTTCTGGTGGAGAAGAGCCTAAAAGGCTGGAAGGAAATCGAATATGAAGTGGTGCGCGACCGTTATGACAACTGCATCACGGTCTGCAACATGGAAAACTTCGACCCGCTCGGCATCCACACGGGGGAAAGCATCGTCATCGCGCCATCGCAGACACTGACCAATGCCGAATACCACAAGCTCCGTGAACTCTCGATTCGCATCGTCCGTCACGTGGGCATCGTCGGGGAGTGCAATGTCCAGTATGCCTTCGACCCACAGTCCGAGGACTACCGTGTCATTGAGGTCAATGCCCGACTGTCACGCTCGTCCGCCCTTGCCTCCAAGGCCACCGGCTACCCACTGGCCTTTGTCGCCGCCAAGCTCGGACTGGGTTATGGGCTCTTCGAACTGAAAAACTCTGTCACGAAGACCACATCGGCTTTCTTCGAGCCGGCACTGGACTACGTGGTGTGCAAAATTCCCCGCTGGGATTTGGGCAAGTTCCGTGGCGTCGACCGCGAGCTGGGCTCATCGATGAAAAGCGTCGGTGAGGTCATGGCCATCGGCCGAACCTTCGAAGAAGTCATCCAGAAGGGGCTCCGCATGATCGGACAAGGCATGCACGGCTTCGTCGACAACAAGGAAATCAAGATAGACAATGTCGACGAAGCGCTCCGCGAACCGACAGACAAGCGCATCTTCGCCATTGAGCAAGCATTCGCTGCCGGTTACGGCATTGAGGAAATCCACGAGCTGACAAAGATCGACAAGTGGTTTCTACAGAAGCTCCACAATATCTATACGACAGACCGCGAACTGCATGCCTGCACATCCATCAATGTGCTCGACAACGAGTTACTCCGTAAAGCCAAGATCCAAGGCTTCACAGACTTCCAGATAGCCCGGGCTGTCGGTATGGAACATGACATGGAAATCGAACGCGCCATTATGGCCGTGAGAGCACGCCGCAAGCAACTGGGCATTGTCCCCTACGTCAAGCAGATCGATACTCTGGCCGCCGAATACCCCGCACAGACCAACTATCTCTACCTGACCTACAGTGGCGTGGCTCATGACGTCAACTTCGAACGCGACAAGCGTTCTGTCATTGTTCTGGGGTCTGGGGCCTACCGTATCGGTTCATCTGTGGAATTCGACTGGTGCGGCGTGCAAGCGCTCAACACCATTCGTCGCGAAGGCTATCGCAGCATCATGATCAACTATAACCCGGAGACAGTGTCGACGGACTATGATATGTGCGACAGGCTCTATTTTGATGAGCTGACCTTCGAGCGTGTCATGGACATCATTGACCTCGAATTCCCCTATGGCGTCATCGTCTCCACCGGTGGGCAGATACCGAACAACCTCGCCATGCGCCTTGATGCTGAAAACGTCAATCTGCTGGGTACCCAAGCACGCTACATCGACAATGCCGAAGACCGCGAAAAATTCTCTGAGATGCTCAACCGCATCGGCGTTGACCAACCGGAATGGAGCGCGCTGACGTCGATGGATGACATCCAGCAATTCATCGAACGCGTCGGTTTCCCGGTTCTCGTGCGTCCCTCGTACGTGCTCTCCGGTGCAGCCATGAATGTCTGCTCCAACCAGGACGAGCTGGAACGCTTCTTGAAATTGGCCGCCAACGTCTCCAAGAAGCATCCAGTCGTCGTCTCCCGCTTCCTGCAACACGCCAAGGAGGTCGAGATGGACGCTGTAGCCCGCGACGGTGAGATCATCGCCTATGCCATCTCTGAGCACATTGAGTTCGCGGGTGTACACTCTGGCGATGCCACAATCCAGTTCCCACCGCAAAAGCTCTACGTGGAGACTGCCCGCCGCATCAAGAAAATATCCAAGCAAATAGCTCGCGAGCTGCATATCTCCGGGCCATTCAACATCCAGTTTCTCGCCCGTGAGAACGACATCAAGGTCATCGAGTGCAACCTCCGCGCCTCACGCTCCTTCCCGTTTGTCAGCAAAGTACTTAAAATCAACCTCATTGAACTGGCCACGCGCATCATGCTCGGCCTTCCGGTCGAGAAACCGGCCAAGAGTCTCTTCGACTTGGATTATGTAGGCATCAAGGCTTCGCAGTTCTCGTTCAACCGCTTACAGAAAGCCGATCCTGTGCTGGGTGTCGACATGGCTTCCACTGGTGAGGTTGGCTGTCTGGGCGAAGACTCACGCACGGCCTTGCTCAAAGCCATGCTTTCCGTCGGCCACCGCATCCCGAAGAAAAATATCCTGCTTTCGACCGGTGACGGCAAACAGAAAGCTGAGATGCTTGCTGCCAGCCAGATGTTGCACGACCATGGTTACAAGCTCTTTGCCACGGGCGGGACAAGCCGCTATCTCACAGAGAACGGCATTGAGAACACACTTGTCTACTGGCCCAGCGAAGACGGACACCCGCAAGCGCTGGAGATGCTCCACAACCACGAAATTGACATGGTGGTCAATGTGCCGAAAAACCTCTCCACTGGCGAGCTGAGCAACGGCTACAAGATTCGCCGTGCTGCGATAGACCTCAATGTACCGCTCATCACCAATGCACGGCTGGCCTCAGCATTCATCTATGCCTTCTGCACAGTATCTGTCGATGACTTGGCCATCAAGTGCTGGCAGGAATACTAACCGGTAACGGTCAAGCCACACACGCAGATCCAAAACTATAGCTGTCCGGTAAAATCGTTCAGGCACACAGTCTCTTTCTGCCAGAAACCACTGAAATAGAGGTTTCTGGCAGATTTTTTTGTAGATCTATACCCCACCCCCTGTTCGAACTGGAGGCATTGGAAAGTTCAGAAACGTCATGAACATAAATCACGACACCTCATTCTCCTTGTCTCTCAGTATCGCGTCCATGTTGTCTTTAGCCCAGCTGATGAGCGCGTTTATATGCGGAAGCAGTGACATGGCACGGTCTGTGAGAGCGTATTCCACTCTAGGGGGAACTTCCGGGTAGGCCTTTCGGCTAACATAGCCATCTGTCTCCAGTGTACGCAGCGTGGAGGTCAGCATCTTTTGGGATATGTCGGGTATGCTACGTTGTAAAGCCTTAAACCTCATTACACCTGAGGTCTCCAAGGTGTAGAGCACCAAAAGTGACCATTTGTCACTCATGCGCGCTAAGATTTGACGTATCGGACAATCTGGAAACATCTCTTCCTTTATACTGTATGCGCTCATAGTTTATTGATTATCATAATTACTCTACAAAAGTAATCAACATCTCATGAATGGTATATGAAGCACAGGTTAATGTGAGTTAACCCCATATTTGCCAACGTCCTTATTCTCAGCAATGGTATTGCGTTGGTAACCATGCCACCTCTTTGTGCCTACTTGTGAAGGTGGAGAATGACTGGTACCTTTGCACCTGGATAAGGGGTTGGCTCAGCAATTTGAAGCAAAGTTCATTGCCTTTGCCTTCGCCATCTAAGCAAGCGTAATGATTAAAAGTCGAAGATAATGAAAAGTATTGTATTGATTGGTGCGACCGGGTTCGCTGGTTCCGCATTGTTGAACGAGGCGTTGAACCGTGGCCACAAGGTAACGGCTATCGTTCGTAATCCTGAGAAAATTTCAGTGAATCACCCTAACCTTACGTGGGTTATGGGCGACGCTACAAATCCTGACGCACTCTCGTCTTTGGCAAAAGGAAAGGATGCGGTTATCAGCGCATATAATCCAGGTTGGGCAAATCCCCGCATTTACGAGGAGACGCTTGAGAACTATCCCAAGATACTTGAGGGTGTAAGACGTTCTGGCGTGAAGCGACTGCTGATAGTCGGCGGTGCCGGTACGCTGTTCGTAAAACCCGGTGTTCGGCTTATGGAAACTGATACGTTTCCAGCAGAATGGCTGCCAGGCGCAAAGTCACTTGGTGAGTTCTATCTCAACACACTCATGGGCGTAAAAGACATCGACTGGGTGTTCCTCTCCCCTGCAGCCAACCTGGGAAACCTCACTAAGGGCGTGCGTACTGGGAAATACCGTACTGGGAAGGACGACCTCTTGGTGGACAAGGATGGCAACAGCTTCATTTCCGTTGAGGACTATGCCGTTGCAATGATTGACGAGCTTGAACACCCCCAGCACCACTTTGAGCGGTTTACGGTGGCGAGTTAAGATGCAACACGGATCATGTGCCGACCGAAACCAGGGCCATATACCGTCCCTTGACCATGTAATTCCCGCTATTAGGACTTACTCGATGTACCCGTTAGGCAATACTCAGCCGAGCATACGAAATCAAGGCCGTACGTCCAAGATAGGATGTACGGCCTTGATTCTTAAAATGATGAGCTGACTACAAATATCAGTCGAGCTGGGCAAGTTTGTTGTCAGAACCGAGCACGTCGACAATCTTGTGCTCGTAGAGCTTCTTCATCTCGTCGCGAGCCGGGCCGAGATACTTGCGGGGATCAAACTCAGCGGGCTTCTCTGCGAAGACCTTGCGAATGGCTGCGGTCATGGCCAAACGGGAGTCTGAGTCGATGTTGATCTTGCAGACAGCGCTCTTAGCGGCCTTGCGGAGCTGCTCCTCGGGAATGCCGACAGCGTTGGGGAGCTTGCCACCATACTTGTTGATGGTGTCGACTTCGTCTTGGGGAACGCTGGAGGAGCCGTGAAGCACGATGGGGAATCCGGGAAGCTTCTCCATAACGGCGTCAAGCACATCGAATGCCAAGGGAGGAGGCACGAGGCGACCGGTCTTCGGGTCACGTGTGCACTGCTCGGGGGTGAACTTGTAAGCACCATGGCTTGTGCCGATGGAGATGGCCAGACTGTCGCAGCCTGTGCGGGTGGCGAAGTCGATCACCTCCTCAGGCTTGGTGTAGTGGCTCTCGGCGTGAGACACCTCGTCTTCAACACCGGCCAGAACGCCAAGCTCACCCTCTACAGTCACGTCGAACTGATGAGCGTAGTCAACAACCTTCTTCGTCAGGGCCACGTTCTCCTCATAAGGCAGGCCAGAACCGTCGATCATGACAGAGCTGAAACCCATATCGATACAGCTCTTGCACGTCTCGAACGTATCACCGTGGTCAAGGTGCAGCACGATTTCAGGGTGCTTGCAGCCGAGTTCCTTGGCATATTCTACGGCGCCTTCAGCCATGTAGCGCAGCAGCGTCTGGTTAGCATAGGCACGGGCACCCTTAGACACCTGAAGGATCACAGGGCTCTTCTTTTCAGCGGCAGCCTGAATGATGGCCTGCAACTGCTCCATGTTGTTGAAGTTGAAGGCGGGGATAGCATAGCCTCCGTTGATGGCACGCTTGAACATCTCGCGGGTGTTCACCAAGCCTAAGTCTTTGTAGTTTACCATAATAGTACTTTTAGAAATTGAGTATATTCTATTTCACGGCAAAATTACAACTTATCTATGTCATGGGCAAAGGGTGGGCTCGCTTTTTTTCAGCTGTAGGCGCAGGCACGTCAAGGTGTTGCCGTGAGCCCTAAGCGCAGCAGGCCGCACCCTCACAACGGGGTGCGGCCTACTGGCCATTCAGGCGACAAGTGCCAACAAGCGACTTAGGCGCGGTCTGTCAATTGGGTTAACCCCCAAATGAACGATTTGGTTCAAAAGTGGATATTGACGTCGACGCCGAAGCAGCGGGGCATACCGCGCTGCGCAAAGCGGTTGGAGAGGCTTTCGAAGGCAAAAGTATCATATCCTGTCGCCGTCAGGTTACGTCCCCACAGTTCAACGCTGACGTTTCCGGCCAATTCGGCTGTGACGGTCGTGGCAAGCGTGGCGTAGAAAGGCTGGCTGAACGAGTTGGCTTCGTCCCAATAGAAGCGTCCCGCACCGGTAACGCCCGCCGTGACACCGACTGCGCGCAGCAGTCCGTTCTCACAGACGGGCTGGCGGAAGGTGGCGGTCACACCGAGGGTATGGTTGGGCGCAAAGGGGACGCGGTTGTCGGTATAGTCTACAGCCTCACCCGCCTTGTTCGTTCCAAGGTCGTAGTCCGTAAACCGCGCATCAGTGAAACCATAGGCGGTCGTCAGGTTGAGGCGGTCGTCAAAGAGACGGGCCCGAACTGTCAGTTCTGCGCCGAGACTGCGTGTCTTTCCGGCGTTGACCATAATACGGCCCAGTCCGCTTTCAGCGAATCGCGCTATCTGCTGGTCCTTGGTCTGCATGCAGAAAAAAGCGTAGTCGACACTGAGTGCCGTACCGAAGAACTTGAGGTGTCCGCCGAGTTCATAGTTCCAGGTCTGTTCCGGGGCATAGGCCAATGTCTGTACATCGGGGGCGGCAGGAATCTGCTTGTCGAGCACAGCGGTCATGCCGGCTATGGCGTTTTGCTTGACGGCGTCGGGCAGTGGCATGGCGTTGATGGTGGCGATACTGTAGTCCTTGACGCCGTTCATCATCGAACGTGTGAGGGCTGTCTGCGCCAGGTCTGAGTAGCTCTGGATATTATATCCACCGGCACGATAGCCTTTTGACACTGCAAAATAAACATTGCCCCGGCCACTGCGATGGTTGTATTGCAGGGCCACTTTCGGGAGCAGTTGCCAAGTATCGTCGGTCAGGTAGCCCTGCATGGTAGGATCCGCGACGAGGTCAGCGTCGACTCTGAAGGAGGGCATTTTAAAATTATAGGTCATGGCCTCGGCCGAAGCGGCACTAAGGTTGAGGTGCTGGTGATCATAGTCCAACCGCAGACCGGCCGTCAGTGAGAGTCCCGCACCAAGATCCAGCGTGCTCTGATGGAAGAGGGCGGCTCCGGTGGTCGGTGTCGACAGATCGGCGGTAAAGGGCAGGGTCTCCGTGGTGAAAGCCAGAGACATGGCCGGCTGCTGGGGCAAAACGGCAGCAAACTGGCGATTAAGATAGGCGGTACCATCGCTGTAGAAGGTGACGGGACAGTCCGTCGAGAGGTTCTGATGCATGAAGTAGGCACCGCTGGTCCACTGCCACCGGCCTCCCGGACTGCTCTTGAGCGACAGTTCCTCAGTGAAGGTACTGATGTGCTGGCGCTGTTCGAGTGAGAAAAAGTCTGCGGCCACGAAGTCCTGATCCATGAAAAGGCGATCGCGAAGATACTGGAACGAGGAAATGGACGATAGGATAATGCTGGGGCGCTTCCACTCCACTCCCAGTCCGGTGGTCAGCATCTCACGGCGGTAGGCCGACTGCCTGTTCTGGGTGATTTTCCCGACAAGGTCCTCGCTGGCCGTGGCCCCTCCGGCTTTAGTCAGATAATAGGGCGTGGCGTTCTCGTCGCTGTATTCGTAGGTGGCGGTGAGATCGAGCCGCAAGTCGTCATTGGGCTTGGCAGCCAACCGCAGACGGCCACCGCCGGCATCAGAGGAATCGGCCTTCTTGCCCGTCGTGCTGTTGCGGAAGAAACCATTCTGGCCTTCATAGAAAGCACCGACAGAGAGGGCGACACGATCTGAGGGATGCAGATAGCCGACGGCTTTTGCGCGACGCCCCGTGCTACGGCCTGTGGCGCCAAGGCTGAGATCCACACCGTGGTGCGTAAAGGGATCGGCGGTGAACACACGCACCAGTCCGCTCATCGCATTCCGTCCATAAAGGGTGGCTTGCGGACCGCGCAAGATATCGACGCGATCCACATCGATGAACGAGAAGGCATAGGCCGTCTTGTCTGCCACAGGAATATTGTCCACATAGAGTCCCAGCGCAGGCATGCCGAGACGCGTGCCGATACCGCGAACATAGGCCGCCGAGGTCAGGCGTGAACCATACTCGGGCATGAAAAATCCCGGTGCGGCAGCGGAGAGTCCTCGCAGGTCAGTGGCACCGCTCAGGCGCAAGGCCGTGGCATCCAGCACCGTGGCAGAGATGGGCTGGTCGTGAAAGGTCGACGTCTCCTTGGGTGAGGCCACGACGAGCACCTCGTCCATATAAAAATTACGCAGTGTGTCAGTAGCCGTGTTGCCATACAGGTCGGGCAAACCGTCGGGTGCCACGTCGGCCAGTGCCGGTGCAGCGGGCAATGCAATGCAGGCGGCTGCAAGAAGCAGTTGTTGGTGTGTCATGTGTCGTTGGGTAAATATCTTTTTAAATTCTGGCTGCAAAGTTAAAGGATTCTACGTGCGGGAACAATCCCTATTTATAGGGAGAAAAGACGGGCACCGTTTTTCCCTCCCCGACGCGGTACAGCCAGCCACAGTCAGAAACGGACGCCAAGGCTGCCGATACCGAAAATTGCCGCCCATAATCCCCAAAATTCCATGTGCCCTTCATGTCACAGGCCACATTGGCGTGTTGATGTCCCTGACACCGGATTCACGATGGTGCCTGTAGGAACGTTCGTAACACGATAAGCAAAATGCAATTCTACAAAGTTTCGCCAAAGTCCAGCCCTACTTTTGCCGAGAAAACATAAGCACACAGACATGTTCCATCTATTATTATCCATGATCACCGCAGGCGGCATCGGTCTGGTCACCCCCACTGACAGTGGCACCGTCCACCGGCCACAGACTCTGGAAGACTATGTGGCGGCCGCACAACGCTACAGCCCGCTTATCAAGGAGCAGCACCTACAGACTGCCGCCAATGCCGCCGAGCTCGAACGGCTTCGGGCTGTCTATCTCCGCTCCCGTCTGGAACTCAACGGCGACTTTCTCTTTGTACCAATCGTCGAGACCACCGGTGGTCGAACATCCTTCAAATGGAATGCACAGAGCGCAACAGACTATTACGGCTATGACCTGGGCGAGAGCAGTGGCCACTTCCACGCTGGCGCCACTTGGACACAACCCTTGTTGGGCCGGCAAGCCTATGCGGCGGCGAAGTGGCAGACACAAGTGGACACCGACATTGCGGCCAACCGCATCAGGATAGAACGCCATGAGCTCCGCCGCGCGGTCACAGAGCAATACCTGCTCTGCCTGCTCGACAGCACCCAGACGGCCTTTGTCGACTCCATCGTGGCCCTGCTGGCTCACCAGTCCGACGTCGTCAAGCGTCTCGCGGTCGCCGGGCTGGCCACGACATCTGACCTCAGACTGCTCGATGCCGAGCGCACTGCGGCTGAGGAGCAGGTGACCACACAGCGAACCAACTATCACACACACCTGATGGAGCTGCGCCTGCTCTGCGGCATTACCGACACAACCGCCACAGAACTGGCCGCCACAGACATCGCTCTCTCAGCGGCGCCAAGCAGCGGCGCCAAGCAGCGGCAGCGGTTTCACACGACAATACCGGCTCGACAGCCTGCGTGCCGAGGCCGATCTGCGCACCTTCGATGTGCAATACCGTCCACAGCTCAACCTCTACGTCGACGGCGGCGCACAGTTCAGCCAATTCAGCAACGCCTACCGCCACTTTGGCTGGAGCGTGGGCCTGACGTTCAGATGGACGCTCTTCGACGGCCGCCAGCGCCGTCAACGGCTGCGGCAGACACGGCTACGCCAAGAAGCACTGGAAGGTTACCGCCTACAAGCCGATCAGCAGCGCCATACACGGCTGCACGAATGTGCCACCCAGCTGAGAGACCCAGCTGAGAGCTGCCACAGAGCGTGACGCCAGTCTCAAACGGCAGCTCGACAGCTATAACGCCCGAGGTGATCAGTGACCTACGCCGCGACCTGACAGCTGCCGTCCCCGCGATGACCATCGACTTCGGACAGCGCATCAGCGACCTGCTCGGCGACTTGATGAGTACGGCCAAGCCCGTGGAGGTGAAAATCTACGGTGACGACTACCCCACCCTGCAACGGCTCGCCGCACGTGCCGAAACGCTGATGAAGGCTGTACCTGGCGTGGTCGACATCGACAACGGCCTAGTGCCCGCCGGTGCCTCTCTCGTGTTCACGCCACACACAGACGTGCTCCAGCGCTTCGGCATCAGTCCAGCGGACTTCAGTGACCAGCTGACAGCGCAGACTGGCGGCACACCGCTCTGCCAACCCAACAACATCGTCGAGCCCAATCCAGCCCAGGCAGCCATGACCGGAGGACTACAGATAGGCTCACTGCAAGACGGTGAGCAAATGCGCCGCATCCTGCTCCGCTTCACCGACTTCAAGCCCAACAGCCCGGAGCGCCTGCGCAACGTGCCCATCTTCCTCCCCGATGGCTCGACACGGCCGCTCAGCTTCTTCTGCGACGTGCACGTCGTACCCGGCGAAATCGAGCAGTGGCGTGAGAACCTGAAAAGCGACATCACACTGACAGCCCGCCTCGACAACCGCGACCTGGGATCTGCCATGGCTGATCTGCGTCATGAACTCGGCACCAAGCTCGAACTGCCCACCGGCTACAGTATTGATTTCGGCGGCGCCTATGCCGAACAGCAGCAGTCGTTCAGCGAACTGCTCATGATTCTCTCACTTGCCGTACTGCTCGTCTTCGCCGTACTGATGTTTCTCTTCCGCGAGTGGCGCATCTCACTGGTCGTGCTCTTTGTTTCGGTAATGGGGTTGTGCGGCTGCCTCATCGCCTTGTGGGCGACCGGGGTTCCGCTCAATGTCAGCAGTTACACGGGCCTCATCATGGTAGTAGGCATCATCGCTGAGAATGCCATTTTCACCGTCTGGCAATATCGCATGAACCGCCGCGCCGGTGGAAGCGTAGCCGAGAGTGTCGACTATGCCATCGCCCTGCGCATCCGCCCCAAGCTGATGACTGCCATCGGAGCTGTGCTGGCCCTCATGCCGCTGGCCCTAGGCATCGGACTCGGCGCACAGATGCAACAACCCCGTGGCTGTCATCGGGGGATTCGTGGCCGGCCTGCCACTCTTGCTCCTGGTTCTCCCGTTCCTGATGCGCCTCATCTACCTCCCCAAGCACCAATCTGGGCTACCTGTTGTTGAGACGGACCGAACTAAAGTGTAACTTTGCATGTCCGACGGCACGGTCGAAGCCCAACCGGCACCAGACCACACCGTCGGATTTCCAACTATCAAAGACTTCATGTGGAAATACTATGCACTCCTGTCGGCCCTGTTCGCCGCACTGACCGCCATTTTCGCCAAGATTGGGGTCAAGCATGTCGACTCAGACCTGGCCACCGCCATACGCACTACCGTCATTCTGCTCCTGACATGGGGCATCGCCCTGACGGGACAGCACGCGTCGGGCTTGCGGCAGATACCCGGTCACACTTGGCTGTTTCTGATTCTCTCAGGCGCGGCAACAGGACTGTCATGGCTTTTCTATTTCAAAGCGCTGCAACTTGGCGACGTCAGCCGTGTGGCGCCAATCGACAAACTGAGCGTCGTGTTCACCATCGCCCTCTCCTTTCTGATTCTCCACGAACCGGTCAGTGCCCGCACGGTCACCGGCGCCCTGCTCATCACAGCCGGCAGCATTGTCATGCTCATCAAGTGAAGTGCAACAGCCACACCATAAATATACGACCGATCCATGAAAATACTCATCATCGAAGACGAACGCCGGCTCTCCGACAGCATCGTCAGCTACCTCAGCGGCGAACACTACCGCTGCGAGCAGGCCTTCACCTACGCCGACGCTAAGATGAAGACGGGCATTTATGAGTACGACTGCATCATACTCGACCGCATGCTGCCCGGCGGTAACGGGCTCGATATCCTGCGCGAGATACGCCAACGGCGTAACCCAGTCGGCGTCATCATTGTCTCGGCCAAAGACGCTATCGACGACAAGCTACAAGGCCTCAGTATCGGAGCCGACGATTATCTGGCAAAGCCATTCAACCTCGCCGAATTGGGCATGCGGGTCTATGCCATTATCCGGCGTCGCGAATTTGCCGCGCTCAATACCATTGAGACCGATGGCATCAGCATCAGCCTTCCGGACAAGGCTGTCACAGCAGGCGGACAGCACATCGACCTGACCAAGTCGGAATATGAACTGCTGCTCTTCTTCATCAGCAACAAGGGCCGTGTCATCTCGAAGAGCGCCATGGCTGAGCACCTCAGTGGTGACATGGCTGACATGATGGACAGCCACGATTTCGTCTACACCCACATCAAGAACCTGAAAGCCAAACTGGCCGCCGCCGGCTGTACAGACTGCATCAAGAATGTCTATGGCACAGGATACAAATGGATTGAGCAATGAGACACGAACAGAGCCTGAACCGCAAATCGCTCACCCGCTTCATTGGCTGCATGTGTGCGCTTCTGCTGCTCGCCATGCCGGCATTCTACTTTCTGACAAAGAACTTCTATGCCGAAGACATGGCTGACATCATTGAAGCCGTCGGCCAAGGCCGCCCATTGCCGGCGCTTGACTTTGAGACCGACATCATCAAGGGCATCATGCTCCAGTTCGTGCTCATCGTCACACTGATGGGCGTCGCTATCGTCGTGACGGCAGGCTTCATCTCACGCCGGCTCTGGCACCCCTTCGACAAGACGCTGGCCGCCATCGAGAGTTTCCGCCTCGAAGACGACCGCAACGCCGACTTGCCAGAGACAGACGTCAGCGAGTTCCGCCGTCTCAATGACGCCCTCGACAGGCTGATGCGCAACAGCAGGCACAGCTATCGCCTACAAAAAGAATTCACTGAAAACGCGTCACACGAGCTGCAGACCCCACTGGCTGTCTTCCAGAGCAAGCTAGACCTTCTGCTCCAGCAATCCGAACTCAGCGAGCAGCAGGCCGCTATCATACAGGATCTCTATGCCATGAGCCGCCGCCTGTCCCGGCTGAACCGCAACCTGCTTCTGCTTGCCAAAATGGAGAACCGACAATTTCGTCGCACTGCACAGGTAGACCTCGTGACGACCATCGATCACCTTCACCTCTACCTCGACAGCCTGGCCACAGACGTCGCACTCCAAATTGACATCAAGGTGCCAGAATTTCCGCTACACGCCAACAGCGCCCTACTCGAGAGCATGGTCAGCAACCTCGTGGTCAACGCCATCAGGCACAACAGGCCTGGCGGCACGGTTCGCCTAACCCTGACCGGTACGGAAATGACCATTGACAACACTTCTGATGAACCGCCACTCGACACCACCCGCATTTTCGACCGTTTCTACCGCCCGACAGAGCAAACAGCCGGCAACGGGCTGGGGCTGGCCATTGTCAAAGCCGTCTGCGACTACCACGGCTGGTGCATCAGTTACAGTTTCCACAGCGGGCACCACCAGTTCTGCGTCAGCTTCGTCCGGTCGGCCACACAAAATGCACCGGAAAGCTGAGCTCCAAAGTTTCGACAAAATTCCAGCCTACTTTTGCCACGACAAACATCACTCAGGGAATTTGCATCACGGTATGAAACGCATTCTCACCACCACACTGGCCGCACTGCTCTTCTCTTACAACACCCAAGCCGCCGACACAGTTTGCGACACTATCCCCACCGACAGCTTGCAGGCCGATACCGCCATGCAACTGCCGCGTCTGGCCCGGACACTTGACGACCTCAGCACCTCACGCCTCTACCGTGTGACCTATATCGGCGTCCCACTCATAGCTGGAGGCCTGCTGGTCAAGAGTGAGGACGATCACTTCCGCAGCCTGCGCAACGACTATCTGCCACGCTTCAGCCGGCACGCCGACAACTACCTGCAATATGCTCCTGCCGCACTGATGCTGACGCTCAAGGCGGCCGGTGTCGAAGGCCGCAGCTCATGGGGACGCATGCTTGTCTCCGACGCGGCGGCGGCACTGCTCATGGGGGCCACGGTCAACACGCTCAAGCAGACCACCCATGTCATGCGCCCCGATGGCTCAAACACCCACTCGTTTCCCTCTGGCCACACGGCCACGGCTTTCATGACTGCCACCATGCTGACCAAGGAGTACGGACACCGCAGCCCGTGGATCGGCATCAGCGCCTACACCACTGCGGCAGCCACCGGCCTGATGCGCATGGCCAACAACAAACACTGGCTAAGCGACGTCATGACTGGAGCGGGCATCGGTATTCTGTCGACGGAGCTGGGCTATTATCTAGCCGACCTCATCTTCAAAGAACGCGGCATCAACCCCGACGCCCTTACAACTACAGATCTACAAAATGACCGCAGCCCCTCTTTTCTCAGTCTCTACCTTGGCAGCAACCTGCCCCTGAGCGGTTATGACATCGACCCACAGACCGCCTTCGCCACGGCATCGGGCAGCACGGCTGGTATCGAAGGCGCATGGTTCGCCACACCTTACGTCGGTATCGGCGGACGCTTCACAGCCACCACCACGGCCATCATCGTCAATGGCAACGAGGCCGCCGACAACACATTCGACCACTTGCGACTGGCGGCGGGCGGCTACTTCAACCTGCCGCTTTCCATACGCTGGAGTGCGGGCACTAAACTGCTGGCCCAGTGGACACACTACCCCCGGCTTGAACTCAAAGACCGGACAGTCGGTGCGCGCGACGCCATCGGACTGGGAACTGGCCTATCACTCAATTTCCGCGCCACAGACCACTACAACATGCGCTTCTTCATTGACTACGACCTCCTGCCCTCACACAGCAGCGGTAGCCATGAATACATGAATTTTCTGACCCTCGGTGGGGCATTCGCCATCAGTTTCTGACCCTCTGCACTCACCACATGTACCCCCGTACCGCTTCATCCGTCACCCAATATTCACAAGACCGTAATATTTAATGGGAAGTTTTTGCGTACCTTTGCATGCGGAACCAAAGCACATCAAACATGCAAAGGCTACATCGCTTCTTTTACATCCTCACATTCATTCTCTTGGCTGCACACGGGGTTGCCAACAGATACACAGTCATTGTGTCGCTCGACGGTTGCCGCTATGACTATGCACAGGCTTACAACACCCCATTTTTCAGCCAAATGGGCCACGAAGGCGTAAGCGCTGAGATGCGTCCCTCGTTTCCTTCATCGACATTCCCCAACCATTATACCTTGGCCACAGGCCTAGTCCCTGACCACCACGGCATCATCGCCAACCGATTCACGGACAAGGCTACAGGCCTCGTCTTCAGCCTCAGCGACAAGCGCACAAAGCAAGATCCACGCTTCTGGGGCGGTGAACCCATCTGGCAGACTCTGTCCCGACAGGGACTGCGCACAGGCGTTGTCTATTGGCCGGGATCGGACGTGGCTGTCAACGGGAAATACCCGACCTACTATAAGGACTACGAGCAACGTCCACTACTGACGTTCGCCGCCCGCATCGCCGAGGTACTCCGCCTGCTCAGCCTGCCAGAGGCTGAACGGCCACAACTGGTCATGGCTTATTTCGAAGAGCCGGATCACAGCGGACACACCTATGGGCCACAATCACCGGAAACGCGCCGCTCTGTCGAGAGCATGGACGTGTTGATGGAGCAACTCTACGAAGGCCTGTGCGCACTCCCCATCGCCGACAGCATCAACTTCATCGTCACCGGTGACCACGGCATGACAGCCATAAGTGCGGAGCGCATGGTGCCCATAGCCGCACGTCTCGACAAGGCCTGGGTGGAGCGCATCGACTATGGTATCCCGACACTAGTCTATACACGCAAGGGCTATGCCGGCAAAGTCGTCAGCGCCCTGTCCGGCGTGCCCCACATACGGGCTTATCTCAAGGCCGACGTCCCCAGCCATCTCCATTACGGCAGCAACGCCAACGTGGGCGACGTGGTCATCGTCCCTGACCTGGGCTGGAACATCGGCGACCGGGCGCCACACTATAAGGGGACACACGGTTACGCCCCCGCATACGCAGACATGCATGTCATGTTCCGCGCCGTCGGACCAGATTTCAAACGAGGCTATGCCAAACCGGCCACGTTTGCCAATGTCGATATCTACAGCCTGCTCTGCCGCCTCGCCGGTGTCGCGCCAGCCAAGACCGACGGCAGTCTTGACGGCGTCAACGATATGCTGGTTCGCCCGTAAGGCACATCACCCCTATACACTCAGAATCGTAACTTTCAACCAAATAAAAGTTTTATGGCACATCATTCAAAACTCCTGTTGGCCGCGCTGACACCGGCTTTCGCCGTCTGCGCACACGCCCAGGTCACCACATCTGCTATCAACGGCAGCGTGGTAGATGAAAGCAACCACCCCATCGTCGGCGCCGCTGTGACAGCGCTGCACACACCATCGGGTACGCGCTATCGCGCCGTCACCAACACAGACGGTCGCTTCGTTATCCAAGGTATGCGCACCGGTGGCCCGTACACCGTCACCGTGAGCTACATTGGTTTCGGTACCCGCACGTACGACAAGCTCTATCTCGAGCTCGGCAATGCCCTGCCTGTCAACGTCGTTCTCAAGGAGAGCGAGACCACACTCGGAGAAGCCACAATCACCGCAACAGCCAAGCCCAAGGGAGGAGGCGCCAAGAACTTCTCGCTCCAAGCCATCACCTCCACACCGACCATAGACCGCTCCATACAGGACATTGTGCGCAACACACCAATGGCGCTCAGTTCTAAGAACGGCGGCATCACCATCGCCGGAACGAACAACCGCTACAACAGTTTCCAAATCGACGGTACGGTAGCCAACGACGTATTCGGCCTCTCTGCCGGCGCCACCAACGGTGCCCAGACTGGCTCCAACCCCATCTCAATGGATGCCATTCAGGAGATACAGGTCGTCGTGGCCCCCTACGACGTACGCCAAGGCGGCTTCACCGGAGGTGGCATCAACGCCATCACCAAGCAGGGTACCAACACAACGCACGGCACGGCCTACGCCTACTACAACAACCAGAAGATGTATGGCAAATACAATGCCGCACGCGACTATATGAAAGATCCGCTCAGCAAACAGAACGAGCGAACCTTCGGCGGTACGCTTGGCGGTGCCATCATCAAGGACAAACTCTTCTATTTCGTCAGTGCCGAAGGCCACCGCGAAACCTATCCCTCCAGCTATTACCCCGGCTTCAGCGACAGTTATATCACCGCTGAGACGGCACAGCAGATCATCGACCAGTACAACCGTCTCACCGGTGGACTGACGGACAACTTCGGTTCACGCGACATCACCAACCGCGCCTTCAACTTCATGGCCCGTGTAGACTGGAACATCAGCGACAAGCACAAACTGGCCATCCGCTTCCAGCACAACGACTCTTATAAGGATGTCTGGGGATCAGGCTCAAAGACTTATTATTTCGCCAACTCGGGATTCCGCTACAACAACAAGACCAACTCCATCGTAGCCGAGCTCAACTCGCACTTGGCAGACAATGTCTACAACGAGTTCCGCGGTTCGGTCAGCATCGTCCGCGACAAGCGCGATGTGCCCTACCAAGGCCCATCTGTAACCGTGAACAATGTCAAAGGCGCCGACGGCAAGACCAACAATACGGTCTATATTGGTACAGAGTATTCGTCGGGTGCCAATGAGCTCGACCAGGACGTCTACTCCATCGAGGATAACCTGTCGCTCTACCTCGGCCGCCACACGCTGACCTTCGGTACGCACAATGAGTTCTACAGAATCCGCAACCTCTTTCTACAGAATGTCAACGGCGGCTGGACCTACACCAGCCTACAGAACTTCATGGATGACAAGCCGAGCAACTTCTACTTCGCCTACACTGACCCCAACATCACGGGTAGTCTGCGCTATGCGCCCTCCATCAAGGCCGGCCAGTTCGGTTTCTACGCCCAGGACAAGTGGGTACTCGATCAGAACTTCAACCTCACCTACGGCCTGCGCTTCGACATCCCAACTTTCTTCAACAGCCCGACGGAGAACCCCAACTTCAACACTTTCGCCGACGAGAACAACTTTGGCGTACACGTGGGCGACACACCATCTGCCAAGCTTATGGTCAGTCCGCGCATCGGCTTCAATTGGTACACCGACGACAGCCACAATACGCTTCTGCGCGGTGGTGTCGGCATCTTCACCGGTCGTGTGCCCTTCGTTTGGATCTCCAACGTGTACAACAACAATGGCATTGAGGTGAAACACTTCTCCGTCTACAACAAGGGTAACCAAGCACCTAACATCACGGACAGCTATGGCGACCTCATCGGCACAGTCGGCAGCCTTCCCGCCAAGAGTGAGGAGATTGCCGTGGTGAGCAAGGATTTCAAGTTCCCACAGGTGCTCCGCGCCAACTTGGCACTGGAGCAGCAACTGCCCGGCGACGTCAAAATGACCCTCGAAGGCGTCTACTCCAAGAGCCTCAACAATGTGTTCTTCGAGAACCTCGCTCTCAAGAACGAAGGCCAGAAGGTTTATGCCGTACCTGGCGTAGAAGCCTCGACCTCACCTTACTATGTGCTCAAGACGGGTGACTACACAAACATCATCAACCTAAAGAACACCAACAAGGGCTACTCCTACGCTCTCTCAGCCCTCTTCGAAAAGAGCTTCAACTTCGGCCTTGACCTCTCGGCCAGCTATACCTTCGGCCACTCCAAGAGCGTCAACGACGGTACCTCGTCCGTAGCCTACTCCAACTGGAAGTACAACTACTCACGCGACACCAACGGTAAGGGTGAGCTCGGCTACTCGAAGTTCGACATTCCCCACCGCATCATGGTGGCCATCAACTACAACTCGCCGAAATACCTCAACGGGCTGATGAGCACCACCGTCGGCATCATCTACAACGGCACGTCCGGAGGACGCTACAGCCTCACGATGAATGAGAGTGTGGACTACAATGGCGACGGCTGGCGTGGCAACTCCCTGCTCTACATCCCCACTGACGCCGAGCTCAACCAGATGAACTTCGTCGATGGCGACGGCATGACTGCGGCTGAAAGCCGCGAAGCCTTCCGCCAGTGGATTGCCAACGATGACTATGCCAAGAATCACCGTGGCCAGTATGCTGAACGCAACTCCAACCAGACGAAATGGGAGAACGAGATCAACCTCCACTTCGGACAGACCATCTACAATCCCAAAGGCATCGGCAAACTTGAGCTGACATTCGACATCATGAACTTCGCCAACATGCTCAATAAGAAATGGGGCGCCACCTATGGCAACGTCTACAATGTGTCGCCGCTCTCACTGTCAGGCATGGCCAAGGGTTCTGACGGCAACTATACCCCATCGTTCACCTACAACAGCAACAACGCTCCCACACCGGCTGCCATCGACTCACGCTGGCATTGCCAAGTCGGCTTGCGCCTCAGCTTCTGATCCTAGGGTCATTCAGATCCCCCCAAGACTGCATTACAAGGGCTGTGTCTACTTTTTTAGGCACAGCCCTTGGCCATTCCAACAGAAAACCGTAACTTTGCACTCGCTTAAAGCAACGGAGATTCGCTAGCTCAGCTGGTAGAGCACAACACTTTTAATGTTGGGGTCTTGGGTTCGAACCCCAAGCGAATCACCACCTAAGGGAAAGGGTCTTCAGCGATGAAGGCCCTTCTTTGTGAACCCTTGTGGCAAGGTTCCAATGAAACCATATGACCGCCTGTTCTCCAATCAAAACACAACGCCCGACGGTGGATTCAACAATCTCATCGCCTTGTCACTGCAAGGTCTGGCGCACAAAACCGGATTTACTTTATTGGAGCTGCCCCCCTGCAAGCGCCTCTAAAAAGAGAGCACTTTGCTTTGCCGATTCAGCAAAATGTTATACTTTTGCATCGCAAAGGCAGAAACTGCCTAGTGTAAGGCTCCGTAGCTTAGCTGAATAGAGCGTCAGATTCCGGTTCTGAAGGTCTTGGGTTTGA
>OIYP01000496.1_pt1 | contig 25328 bp, 21 predicted proteins | sample 1588261 | NCBI WGS metagenome assembly OIYP01 (sample SAMN03283293) | human gut metagenome | biome: human-associated habitat; material: feces | host: Homo sapiens | place: Peru | collected 2012
ATTTATCGAGATTACCAACTTTTAAAGCATATTTCTTATCCCGAACTCAGGTTAATAGGAAATTTTATATGCTGTCTGTGGCTTCGTCACGACACCCTTAATCTCTTTTCGTGTTGTTGCTATGGATGTTGTATCACAATCATAATAGTGTTCTTGGCGAAACTGTATTCCATAAGATTCTTCGTATTCCTTGGCACTTACTGGTTTGAAATATTGGTTATGAGGGTCTCGCTCTTTATAAATGACACCAACACTCCTATCGCTATTCCAATTATTAAGCATATAAATTTTATCAGTTTTGTTCTATTCATAAGTCTTGGAATTTATTCGTAACATTTTTTGGAAATAGTATAATAGTTTCTCCATGTTTATAGGATGAGTTTCTATACTACTATATCTATAGTTCAATACTGTTGGATCATTTTTGTCACTTGGCATATCTGTACTTAAAGTAATTATCTTGCCTTTATTGTATATGTATTTTAATAAAGAGCCATTTGGCGTAACTAAATAAATATTCATCTTATTCGCATTTCGGTAGGTTTTATTATTATTTTAGCGCAAATATAACAGAAATGTAGGGACGTTGTTATTGAGACATGAGTTTTTTAAGAAAGATTAAACTATATGGCTGTTGTTGTTGGCTCCTACTTAGCGCCCATATGGAGAACTGATAGTTACAAATGCTATACATGTGTTATCATCCTTACAATCCAAAGAAACGGTCGCTTAATACTGGAGAAATCTTATCTGAACACATCCTGGAGATGAACGACCGGCCATTTTGCGTCACTTGCGCCAATGCGCCAAGTGGCACAAATATAGAAAATATAGAAAAAATGGCTGAAAAACGTGGGACAGGCATGTTTGTTTATGAGGAAAAATTGTACTTTTGCAACTGAAATCAAAAAGACTTCAACTGAATAAAAAAATGTGTAACAGGAAACATGAGACTTGTGCTACAGAAACATAAGACTTGTGCTACAGAAATATAAGACTTGTGTCATGGAAATTAAAAGAATCGGAAAATGAAGAAAGATAAATTGCCTCTTGTTACTGCTGTTTCCAGTTTCGATGCTGTGGTCCTATGCGATGGAGATTATCCCTCTCATGCTGTGGCGCTGTCGATACTGCAGCATGCCAAATATCTGGTGTGCTGCGATGGTGCAGGTATGCATTACATTCTGCATGGCGGGACACCTGATGCTATTGTGGGAGATGGCGATTCGCTGCCTGATGACTTCAAGAGACGCTATGCCGACTTGGTGCATTTGGTGGACGAACAGGATGACAACGATCAGACGAAGGCCACGCGATTTTGTATGAAGCAAGGAATGAGGCGCATTGCCTATTTGGGATGCACGGGCAAGCGAGAAGACCATACGCTCTGCAACATCTCGCTGATTATGCGATATATGCGAGAGTGGGGGCTCGACGTGACGATGATTACCGACACCGGATATTTTGTTCCAGCTTCAGGGCTTCAGTCTTTCGAGACCTTTGTGCGGCAGCAGGTGAGTATCTTCAACTTTGGCTGTACGAGGCTTTCTGCCGATGGACTCAAATGGAAGCCTTATCCCTATAAGGAATGGTGGCAGGGCGGACTCAACGAGGCTTTGGACAACGAGGTGGTGATGGATGGCGATGGCGACTATCTGATGTTTTTCACCTTCGATGCCAAAGTTCCAAAAACATAAGCAGAGTACTGGAACGAAAAAGGGGAGGCAAACCTCATCTCAAGGTCCGTCTCCCCGCTACTTATAGTTAAAAATAACCGATATTATTTGTTCAGATATTTATCTACTTGGGCAGCAATCTTTCGACCGCTTGCCATGGCTCTTACGACAAGGCTTGCACCATTGGCAGCATCGCCAGCTACAAACACATTGTCGGCAAACTCAGGCTGCTGTGGCTTCAGGAATCCCATGGCAAGGAACACAGCTTCGGCCTTGATAATCTCGGGCTTGCCTGTTTCTACCATCAGCGGACGACCGCCTTCAGGATTTGGTTTCCAGTCTATCTGTTGTACTTTGACACCTGTCAGTTTGCCGTTCTTGCCCAGGAACTCGAGTGAGTTGATGTTCCAGCGACGGGTGCAGCCTTCCTCATGACTGGATGTAGTCTTGAGGGTGCGAGGCCAGTTAGGCCAGGGATTCTTAGGATCCTCAGGACCTTCTACAGGCTTAGGCATGATTTCTATCTGTGTCACGCTCTTGCAACCCTGTCGATGAGCAGTTCCGATGCAGTCGCTGCCCGTATCGCCACCACCGATGACAAGAACGTCCTTGCCCTTGCAGTTGACGAGCTCGTCCTTGCTGAACTCCATGCCTGCGAGGATGCGGTTCTGCTGAGATAGCAGTTCGAGGGCGAAGTAAACACCCTTGAGCTCGCGTCCTGGAATCTTGAGGTCGCGTGCAGTAGGTGTACCTGTAGAAACCACATAGGCATCGAAGCCTTCGGGCAGCTTGTTGACATCGATGTGCTGATTGTATTTGAACTCGATGCCTTCTTCTTCGAGAAGATGCAGACGGCGGTCGATGATGCTCTTGTTGAGCTTGAAGTTAGGAATGCCGTAACGCAGCAAGCCACCGGCGTTCTCGCGTGCCTCGAAGACCGTCACCTTATAGCCTTTATGGTTGAGCTGGTTGGCAGCGACAAGTCCGGCAGGTCCTGCACCGATGACGGCAACGGTCTTGCCGTTGCGTTCTGGTATTTCTACGCGTACATAGTCTTCAGAGAAAGCGTGCTCAACGATGGCGCACTCGTCTTCACGGTTGGTGGTAGGCTCGTGGTCCATGAGGTTGAGGATACAGGCTTTCTCGCAGAGAGCAGGACAGATGCGGCCTGTGAACTCAGGAAAGTCGTTGGTGGAGTTGAGCAGGCGGTAAGCCAGTTCCCAGTCACCCTTGTAGAGGGCATCGTTCCACTCAGGAGCCTTGTTGCCCAACGGACAAGCCCAGTGACAGAAGGGCACACCGCAATCCATGCAGCGCGAAGCCTGCTGTCGGCGGTCGTTGCTGTTTAATGTTTGTTCTACCTCGCTGAAGTCGAGGATTCTATCGTGTATTGGTCTATAGCCTGCTTCTTTGCGGGGTATAGTCAAAAATGCTTTTGGATTTCCCATCTTCTTTTAAAAGTAAAAGGGTAAAAAGGTAAAAAGACATTCGTGCTTGTTACTTGTTGTCATTTACTTAAACCTTATACTACCTTTATAATTAAATTATTTGTTTCTCGGCATTTTTACCGAACTCAGGGAAAAGGCAAAGGGCTTTGTATTTTTATCCTTTTGCCTTTTTACCTTTATTAATAGTCTCGCTGCATATCTGCAATCTTCTGCTGCAGCTTCTTTACCTGCTCTTCCTGCAGCACGCGCTTATACTCGATAGGCACTACCTGGATGAAGTCTTCCACATAGTGGTTCCAGTCGTCGAGCATGGTGCGGGCGAGCTTACTGCCTGTATAGAGATAATGCTGGCGGATGAGCTCGTGCAGCTCCTTGCGGTAGGTGCTGTCCTCGACGAGGTTGATTTCCACCATATCCATGTTGCAGAAGTAGTCGAAGTTGTGGTTCTTGTCCCATACGTAGGCCACACCGCCACTCATACCTGCGGCAAAGTTGCGGCCCGTCTCGCCGAGCACTACCACGCGTCCGCCTGTCATGTACTCGCAACAGTGGTCGCCAGCACCCTCGATGACAGCGATGGCACCAGAGTTGCGCACACCGAAGCGTTCGCCTACCTTACCATTGATATACAACTCGCCCGATGTGGCTCCATAGAGTCCGGTATTGCCGGCGATGATGTTGTCTTCGGCAGAGAAGTTGCTGCGGATAGGAGGCAGGATGGAAATACGGCCTCCTGACAGTCCCTTGGCGAAATAGTCGTTGGTCTCGCCTTCCAACTTGAAGTCGACACCCTTGACAAGGAAGGCTCCGAAGCTCTGACCGGCAGAGCCCTTGAACTTCACATTCACTGTCTTGTCAGGCAGACCAGCCTCGCCATACTTGGCAGCGGTAGCGCCACTGAGCATTGCTCCGGCAGCACGGTCGGTATTCTTGATGGCAAAGTCGAGGTTGACTTCCTCTTGCTTCTCGATGGCGTTCTGTGCGCCACGAACGAGCTGCTGGTCGAGCACGTTGGCAAGATCGTGTATCTGTTCGGTGGTGTGATAGAGCGATCCATGACCGGCCTCGCGATGCAACAGGCGAGAGAAGTCGAGAAGGTCGGCTTTCTGCTCGATAAACTTTGCGGTAGTGCTGTCTACGGCTTCGCTTCCCTCGGCAGGAACCACTTCCTCGTCGCTCTTGCGAACGATGAGTTCGGTATGACCGATGATGTCGTTGAGTGAGGTGTAACCCATCTCAGCCAAGTACTCGCGCACCTCCTCGGCGAGGAAGCGGAAGTAGTTGATCAGATATTTGTAGCTGCCGCGGAAGTGGGCGCGCAGCTTAGGATCCTGTGTGGCAACACCCATAGGACAGGTGTTGAGATTACATTTGCGCATCATGACACAACCCAGGACGATGAGTGCAGCAGTACCGAAACTGAATTCCTCGGCGCCGAGCAAAGCCATGAGAATGATGTCGCGTCCGCTCTTCAGCTGGCCGTCTACCTGTAGGCGAACCTGTCCGCGAAGACCGTTCTTCACTAAAGTCTGCTGTGTCTCAGAGAGACCTATCTCTGGCGAGATACCGGCAAAGCGCATGCTGGAAGCAGGGCTTGCACCCGTTCCACCCTCTGCACCAGAGATGACGATGAGGTCGGCCTTGGCCTTTGCCACACCGGCAGCAATGGTTCCTACGCCGCTCTCGGCAACGAGTTTTACAGAGATGGCAGCACGTGGGTTCACGTTCTTCAAGTCGAAGATGAGCTGAGCCAGGTCCTCAATACTGTAGATGTCGTGATGAGGTGGTGGCGAGATGAGGCTGATGCCAGGAATAGAGTGGCGTGTCTTGGCGATGACCTCGTTGACCTTGAAGCCAGGCAACTGTCCGCCCTCACCAGGCTTGGCACCTTGTGCCACCTTGATTTGTATTTCCTCGGCATTGACGAGGTATTCGGTTGTCACGCCGAAACGTCCCGAAGCCACCTGCTTGGTTTTGCTGGAGAGGCTGATGCCATCCTGAGTAGAATGGAATCGCTCGTTGTCCTCGCCTCCCTCACCCGTGTTGCTGCGTGCACCGAGGGCGTTCATGGCCAGAGCCATAGCCTCGTGGGCTTCCTTTGAGAGGGCTCCGAAGCTCATGGCTCCGGTGACGAAGTGCTTCACGATTTCCTCTACAGGCTCTACCTTGTCGATAGAGATAGGATTCTTGCGGAAGGCGAAGAAGTCGCGGATGAAGATAGGCTCCTGCTTGTTGTCGACAAGATGAGTGTATTTTTTGAACAGCTGGTAGTCGCCCTTGCGGGTGGCAAGCTGCAGAGTGGCTATAGTCTCAGGGTTCCAGGCATGCTTGATGCCGTCCTTGCGATAGTGGAACTGTCCCATGCTGGGCAGGAAGTCGAGCTTCTTGGTGGCGAAGGCCTTGTCGTGCAGCAGGATGGCGTCGCGGGCGATGGTCTCAAGACCTATACCGCCGATGGTGCTTACCTCTGTGCCGAAATAGTTCTTCAGCAGACTCTCGCTCAGACCGATGCTCTCGAAGATCTTGGCTCCGCGATAGCTGCGGATGGTGGAGATTCCCATCTTGGCCATGATCTTGAACAGGCCTTTCTTCACAGCCTTGATGTAGTTCTGTTCGGCTGTGTGATAGTCTTCTTGTATCTTGCCCTTCTTTACCAGGTCGTCAAGGATGGCGTAGGTGAGGTATGGGCAGAGTGCTGATGCACCATAGCCCAGAAGCAGTGCGGCGTGCATCACCTCGCGAATCTCACCGCTCTCTACGATGAGGGCTGTCTGTACGCGCTTGCCGGCGTCGATGAGATAGTGGTGTACGGCACTCACGGCGAGCAATGATGGGATGGCTGCATGAGTGGCGTCGACATCGCGGTCGCTAAGGATGATGTAGTTGTAACCGTCATCAACACTCTGGGCTGCCTGCTTGCACAGCTCGTCGAGAGCCTCGTGAAGACCTTCCTCGCCCTTGGCAGTCTCGAACACCATGTGGAGCTTGACGGTGTTGAAGCCCTTGTAGCGTATGTTCTGCAGAATGTCGAGCTGGGTGTTGGTCAAGATTGGATGTGGCAGACGAACCATCTTGCAGTTGCTCTCGTCGGGATTCAGGATGCCTGAACCCACACGGCCGATGTACTCGGTGAGACTCATCACGAGGTTCTCGCGGATGGAGTCGATGGCAGGGTTGGTGACCTGGGCAAACTGCTGACGGAAGTAGTTGAAGAATATCTGTGGCTGGTCGGAGAGCACAGCCAGTGGCGTGTCGTTACCCATAGAGGCTGTAGGCTCCTGGCCCTTGGTGGCCATAGGGACGATGGTTCCGTCGATGTCTTCCTCGCCGAAGCCGAACTCCAGTTCCTTGCGGGTGAGGTTCTCTACAGAGTTTTCCACCTTACGTCCGCTGCGGAGTTTCTCCAACTCGATGCGGTTGGTGTTGAGCCACTGGCGGTAAGGATGCTGGGCAGCCAGACGCTCCTTGATTTCGCCATCGTAGTATATTTTGCCTTCCTGTGTGTCGATGAGGAGGATCTTACCAGGCTGCAGACGACCTTTCTCTGCCACCTCGGAAGGATCGAAGTCCATGACGCCTACCTCGGAAGCCACTACCATCATGTCGTTCTTGGTGATGGTGTAGCGGGCAGGGCGAAGACCGTTTCTGTCGAGCATACCGCCGGCAAAGCGTCCGTCGCTGAAGAGCAGAGCGGCAGGTCCGTCCCAAGGTTCCATCAGGATAGAGTGATACTCGTAGAAGGCCTTGAGGTCTTCAGAGATAGGATTCTTGTCGTTGAAGCTCTCTGGCACCATGACAGCCATGGCGTGAGGCAGCGACAAACCGCTCATCACGAAGAACTCGAACACGTTGTCGAGGCTGGCAGAGTCGCTCATGCCAGGCTGTACGATAGGCGAGATTTCGCGAATGTCGCCCAGAGCCTCGCTGCTGAGCACACTCTCGCGTGCCTTCATCCAGCCACGGTTGCCTCGTATGGTGTTGATCTCACCGTTGTGGCAGAGCAGACGGAAAGGCTGAGCCAGGCTCCATGTTGGGAAGGTGTTGGTAGAGAAGCGTGAGTGGACGAGAGCCAGACCGCTGGTAAAGTAATTATTGGTGAGGTCGGGATAATACTGGCGCAGCTGCAGGCTGCTCAGCATACCCTTGTAAACGATGTTCGAATTGGACAACGAACAGATGTAGAAGTCAGGATCGCTGATGCGCTTCTCGATGCGTTTGCGTACGAGGTAGAGGATACGCTCGAAGACAGGCACCTTGTCGTCGGTAACGCCTGTGATGAACACTTGTTTGATGGCGGGCTCATTGCTCAGTGCGGCCTCTCCCAGGCACTCTGGGTTGGTAGGCACGTTGCGCAGATGCATGAGCTGCAGTCCCTCGCGCTCTATCTCCTCGATCATGATGGAGAGGATGTCCTGCTGTTTCTTTTCGTCTTTAGGCAGGAAGATGAGGCCTGTGCCATATTTGCCTTTCTCGGGCACAGGAATACCTTGAAGAAGAATAAACTCGTGCGGAATCTGGAGCATGATACCGGCACCGTCGCCCGTCTTGTTGTCGGCACCCTCAGCGCCACGATGGCGCATGTTCTCGAGTACCTTCAGGGCATTGTCTACCAGCTCATGGCTCTTGTTGCCGTGGATGTTAACCACCATTCCTACGCCACACGCATCGTGCTCATAGGTTGAACTGTACAATCCTTTTTCCATTTCTTGTTCGTTTTATATTTATCGGTTATTCTATACAATGTTAAATATTGAAAGTCAAGTGATTGAATGATGAATCAGGCTTATGCCATTGAGCATTTGAATTCTTCGTTCTTCACTCTTCACTTATTTATACGCCTGTTCGTGCACTCCGGCTACAGCTCGGCCGCTGGGGTCGTTCTGGTTCTTGAATGAGGCGTCCCATGCCAGTGCTTCGGCGGTAGAGCAAGCCACACTTGGCACGCTTGGCACGCTGCGAGCAGCGCTGTCGCTGGGGAAATGCTCGGCGAAGATAGAGCGATAGTAGTATTCCTCCTTGTTCTGTGGAGGGTTGATGGGGAATCGCTCGGCGGCATGAGCCATCTGCTCGTCGCTGACTGCCGAGGCGGTGATCTGTTTCAGCGTGTCTATCCACGAATAGCCCACACCGTCGGAGAACTGCTCTTTCTGTCGCCATGCCACCTCTTCGGGCAGCAAGTCGGCAAAAGCATCGCGTACTACTTTCTTCTCGATGGTCTTGTCGGGACACATCTTCAGCACGGGGTTCATGCCCATGGCCACGTCGAGGAACTCCTTATCGAGGAAGGGCACACGGCCCTCGATGCCCCAGGCTGCCAGACTCTTGTTGGCTCTCAGACAGTCGTAGAGATAGAGTTTGCCAAGCTTGCGGACGGTTTCCTCGTGGAAGGCCTTGGCGTCGGGTGCTTTGTGGAAGTAGAGATAGCCGCCAAACACCTCGTCGGCTCCCTCGCCCGAAAGCACCATCTTGATGCCCATGCTTCGGATGACGCGTGCCAGCAGATACATAGGTGTAGAGGCGCGCACGGTGGTGACGTCGTAAGTCTCGATGAAGTAGATGACGTCGCGGATGGCATCGAGTCCTTCCTGTATGGTGTAGTTGATTTCGTGATGCACGGTTCCGATGTGCTCTGCCACCAATCGGGCTTTAGCCAGGTCGGGAGCGCCCTTCAGTCCTACGGCGAAGGAGTGCAATCGTGGCCAGTAGGCTTGTGTCTCGCCTCCGTTCTCTACACGTATGGCAGAGAATTTCTCGGCAATGGCCGAGATGACCGAAGAGTCGAGTCCGCCGCTGAGCAGCACTCCGTAGGGCACGTCGCTCATCAGCTGTCGCTTCACCGAAGCCTCGAGTGCGTCGTGTATCTGTTCGACGGCAGCCTGCTCCTGTGGTGCAGCCTCTGCCAGCTGTTCGGCAGCTTTCTTGCTGTCGTCGATGTTGTATTTCTTTTGCATGGAAGCATACTCAAACCAGTCGCGTGTGTAGTAGCGCTTCATGCCTGGAGTCTTGCTGTAGTAATAATGTCCTGGGAGGAAAGGCTCGTAGTGGTCGCACTGTCCTTCGAATGCCTTGAGTTCGGAAGCCACCATCACCTTGCCGTCGTTGTCGTAGCCGATATAGAGTGGAATCACGCCGATGGGGTCGCGTGCTATCAGAAACTCGTCGTGCTCTGCGTCGTAGAGGGCGAAGGCAAAGATGCCGTTCAGCTCTTCGAGCATCTGGCAGATGCGTGCATGTACGGCGTCCTCGCCTTGAAAGATCAGTGTGGCGAAGTCGGTGTCGGCGCGCATCTCGCGATAGAGCGACAGAATCACCTCGCAGTCGCTGCCTGTCTGATATTGATAGTGTCCGGCAAACCGTGAGCGGATGTCCTGATGATTGTAAATCTCGCCGTTTACGGCAAGTACTTGTTTCTTGTCGGGTGAGAAGAGGGGCTGTCGACCGCTTTCTGGGTCTACGATACTCAGGCGCTCATGAGCCAGGATGGCTGAACCGCCGCAGTAGATGCCGCTCCAGTCTGGTCCGCGATGGCGGATTTTCTGACTCATGCGCAGTGCTTGCTGTCGCAGTTCGGGAGTTTGCTCCTGAATGTTGAAGATAGATACGATTCCACACATAATAGCTTTTCCTTTCTTTTACGGTTATTTGTAACACTTTGTTAAGTATTGGGTGCAAAATTACTACAATTTGATATATTAAAGAAAGGTTTGCTTGCAATTTGTGTTGATTTTGTATGCTTTGTTTTAATCTTGAAGCTATTATTGTCGTCTTGCTTTCATATTGTAAGCGTTTTGCTGTTTGTATGTTACAATTTGAAAGTTTGCTTGAAAAATAAGAGAAAAATCAAAGAGTCTTTTAAAAAACAGATGCCGACAGTTCGGGGGAACTATCGGCATCTTTGCCATTGCCTTCAAAGGTGTGAAGGCTTTGTGATTTAATCAAGAAATAACTTAAAAACCCAATATGCGTTTTTCATTATGGCTGGAGAGTGAAGCCTACTACAAAGTAAGCCTTCTGTGAACTTGGGTTGGCTGCCACCTGGGCAAAGACGGGAACCGAGAAGCTGTCTGTGATCTTCAAGTCCTTGGTTGCCTTTACGGCCACGTTGGTTACAGCGAATCCAGAGGCGTCAGCATAATAGTCTGTGGCATAAGGAACAGCGCCTAAAGTGCCCTGCCAGTCAAGACCAGCGAGACGGAATGGCACTGTGGCTTCCACATAGGAAGAATAAGCGCGGTCGCCGTCTTTGTTCAGACCGTCATGACCTGCAAAGTTGGTGTACCAGTTGAGCGCTACAGGACCGAAGTCATAACCTACGTTAGCCTCGAATGTATGGGCTGTCTTGTGGGCATCGTAGAGGAAGTAGCGTTCGCCCTCTGTGTCGAAATAGTAGTCTGTCACACCGATGTGGAAACCGCCTGTCTGATAAGCCAGGGTGAGGTCGAACTCCTTGGTGTCTTCCCATTTGGAGAGTCCTACGCTTCCCCATGCTGTGAGCGAGAGACCTTTCCAGCTCAGTCCGAGTGTAGGCTGCAATGACACCTGTCCGCATTCCTGACCACGCCAGATGTACTGGCTTACAACATCGGCAGCTACATTTGCCTCAATCTTATCCTGTGCCTGTGCACCCGTGGCGCATGCTGCCAATGTGAGTGCCAACAATCCAATCTTCTTCAAACTTTTCATACTCATTCTTTTTTATGTGTTAATACTCAGTTTCCTAAGGTTGTGGCAGCTGCTCATCTTCTGTTGATCGCAGCAGCTGCCCAATCTTTGTTTTTTCTCGTATACTCCAGTTGCCACAGATTAGTTGTAGCAGCTCTCGCCGTGCTCGTAGATATCGAGACCTTCTTCCTCGATTCGCTTGTCAACACGCAGACCGGCAATCTTCTTGATGCCCCAGAAGAGGATGATACCTGTTACGGCTGCCCAAATGTCGATGATGATGATACCGAAGCACTGTGCACCGAAGAATCCGAAGCCATCGCCGTAGAAGGCGCCGCCGTCGATAGCGAAGAGCCCTGTCATCACTGTACCGAAGATACCGCATACGCCGTGTACTGAACTTGCACCTACAGGGTCGTCGATGTGGAGTTTGGTATCGATAAACTCGATAGAGAACACGAGGATGATACCTGCCAGGAGACCGATGATGGCTGCACCCAATGGGCTAACCAAGTCGCAACCTGCAGTGATGGCTACCAAACCTGCCAAGATACCGTTCAGAGTCAGTGAGAATGAAGGCTTGCCATACTTGATCCAAGAGGTGAACATCGTTCCAAGACCACCGCATACAGCTGCGAGGTTGGTTGTCAGGAACACGTGGCTGATGGCTACGCGGTTTACTTCGCCAGAAGCAGCGAGCTGAGAACCAGGGTTGAATCCGAACCATCCGAACCAGAGGATGAATACACCGAGAGCTGCAGCCATGAGGTTGTGACCAGGGATGGCAGTGCTCTTGCCGTTGCGATACTTGCCCAGACGAGGACCAAGGCAGATGGCACCTACGAATGCCAATACACCACCTACGCTGTGAACAATGGCAGAACCTGCGAAGTCGTGGAAGGCAGCACCAAAGGTGTTCATCATGAATGAGCCTGCGTCAGCGTTGCAAAGCCAGCCGCCACCCCATGTCCAGTGACCCTCGACAGGGTAGATAATCAATGAGATGAAGAATGAATAAATGCAGTACATGGAGAACTTGGTACGTTCTGCCATAGCTCCTGACACGATGGTGGCGCTGGTGGCGCAGAATACGGTCTCGAACATCAGAAAGCCCTCTACTGGTAAGTCGCCTTTATAGAAGGTGAGGTCGCCAAAGTTAGGCATTCCGATGAAGCCAGCTCCGTCGCTGCCAAACATAAATCCGAAACCTACGAACCAGAAGAGAACCGAACCGACCATGAAGTCGACGAAGTTCTTGAACAAGATGTTCGCGGTGTTTTTACTACGGGTGAAGCCCGCCTCGCAGAGGGCAAAGCCCGGCTGCATGAAAAAGACCAACATGGCTGCCAACAGCATCCACACGGTATCTAATGAAATTCCTAAATCCTGTACACTCATAATCTTTTTACTGTTTAGTGTGTAGTGACTGTTGTCTTGTCGGGCTTTCGCCCTCACTACACAAGATTAATTAAAAACTTTAAGAAAACGTTTAATGCCTTGCCTTCGTTTGAAGTACTTGTGTTGTCATTTTGTTTGTAATGTAGTCCTTACAAGTAAACACTAAACATTAAATATGAATCACTATTTCTCCTGCTCGGCATTATAGAGGGCGATGTCGCCTCGCTCGCCTGTACGGATACGGATAGTGTCCTCTACAGGGATGACAAAGATACGACCATCACCAATCTCGCCTGTGCGGGCTGCCTCCTGGATGGCATTGATAGTTTTCTCTACGTTTTTGTCACGTACAACGATATTCAACAATACGCGCTCGATGCTGCTCGTGTCGTACATCACACCACGATAGATGCGTGCCTGTCGCATTTTACCTTCGCCACGTACATCGTAGTAAGAGAACCACTCGATGTCGGCTGCAAGCAATGCTTCCTTCACATCCTCGAACTTGGTCTTACGGATGATTGCTTCAATCTTTTTCATAACTAATCTCTCCTATTATTATAGATTTGTAACTATTTGTTTTGTTTCTTTTGTAAAATGATAACAGTATGTATGTTTACGACTGCAAAATTACAACATTTTGATAGTTATTTAATGATGATAACTTACTTTTTGTTATTGGATTTTTATTTTGCTTTCAATAAGAAACTATTTTACTCGTTATAGTTGACAAAGTGAAAGGAAAACTATTGGTTTTGATTTCATATTAATATTTTTTTATCTTTTTCTCGTTATCGCCTTCTTTTGGGTAATTTCAATCGTACACTTCTATAACTTCTGAACTTGCGAAAGTTGAGTATATATAATAAGGAGTTGACTCCTCAAATTAAACTCCTTGCCTCCTTTTTCGATATTTCTTCGAAAAAAAACGCCCAAAAAGTATACAGTTGAAGAAAAAAAGTAGTATATTTGCCACAGAAAAATGAAAAACAACAATGGGATAGGAAAATTAAGGTAGGAGTGTAGATGGATGCAAACACGAGATAAATCATTGAATACATAACATTTTTAACACTTAATATTCACAAGGAGATGAACACAAAACGACTGATCATACTCTCGGCACTCTGCCTCACAATGGGCGCTGCCGACGTGGCACAGGCTCAGGGATTTCTGAACAAACTGAAGAACAAGGGTGAGCAACTGCTCAGAAACAAGACCAACAAGGTGATAGACAAGGCAACGCCCGAACCCGTGAAGAAGGTGATGAGGACCGCTGACGAAGCCGAGGGAAAGGTGCGCCGTGCCAAGAATAGGGCTACGGGCAATTCGCGCTCGTCGCGCAATGGTATCGCCAATTTCAACCCCAACAAGAAGACCATCACCGTGAAGTTCTGCGAGGGTGTGGGACGCAAGTTGTGGCATGGACGCGTGGGAGGAACCACACCAGTGCCGCCCGAGAACGGACCTAAGCAGGTGACATGGGTTGACGCCCTGCCAATGGTGTCGGATATAGACAACGCCCGTCTGGTTGCCGAAACCAAGATGATGGATAAGTGGGTGGCCGACGGTAAACCGTATCTTGAGCCTACCATGATGAGAAGAGAAATGGGCGGGGCTGAGCTTACCGATCGTGTCAATGCCGTGGAGAAGGTAGTGAATTGCATCCTCTCTACTTACAAGGACGACGAACTGGGACTCGGCGCAGCCATGGAGAACGATCTCTTCAAGCGTGCCGTCAACTCCGACCTCTCACCGCTTTACTCCCATCTGCCTGCCGATGTGGTGAAATGGCTCAAGAGCATCGACCGTACCACCAAGACTCTCGATGTGGTGGTGTCGGAAGGCAACTCGTCGAGCCCCGTTCGCGTGCAGCAGGGCGATATGTGGTTCAGGGTGAACACTTCCACCAGGGAAGCCAAACTTGAATACCTCGACATGGATCAGTCGGTGGGTCGCGACTACACGGTGCCTGCCACAATCAGCTATGCGGGTTATACGTTCCGTGTGACCGAAATCGGCGAAACTGCTTTTGGTAATCTGAAGGTGCGCTCAGTGACACTCCCTGAGGGATTGAAGACCATCGGCGCTTATGCCTTTACCCGCACACGCATCAGCTCTTTCTCCATTCCGTCTACCGTCACCGAGATAGGCAATTACGCCTTTGCTCAGAATCCGGCACTCAAGACCATTGTCGTGCCTGCTGGTGCGAAAAAACTGGGTCTTGGAATCTTCTCGCTCTGTACCAGTCTCACCTCAGCCACACTGCCCGACAATGTCGACAAGATGGGCAATACTGTCTTCTGGGGATGCTCCGCCCTTACTCAGGTGAAACTGCCTCAGAACCTCACCGAGATACCTACAGGAACCTTCCGTGACTGCAAGAGCCTTACACGTGTCGATATTCCGGCATCGGTCACCAAGATAGGGCAGGGCGCCTTCCAGGGCTGCGGACTCACATCTATCACTTTCCCCGCTGGTCTCACAGAGATAGAGTCTGAGGCTTTCGAGAGCTGCAACCGTCTCACGGCGGTGTCGATACCGGGCAGCGCAGAGTGCAAGTTCATGTCGTTCAGGAACTGCAAGGGTCTGAAGAAAGTGACCATCGGCGAGCGTTATAAATCGACTCCCTACGAGCTGAATGGCATCTTCATGGGCTGCTCGTTCGTCAATCCTCGTATGACCACAACTCCTGCCTGCGTGACGTATCAGCCATAGTGCTGAGCTGTCCCCGGAACGTACATTTCCTGCAGCTTTGCTGTCCTTGGAAGTGCAGTTCCGCTGCTTCTCAATTCTCGTTTCGCCCGATATAGGCTTACGGTTGATCCTCAGCTGTGCCCATGTCGGGCGGAATTGTTTCCTGTCGTAATCGCAGTCTGTGTTGTAATCGCAAGCCTGTGTCGTAATCGTCCTGTTTCTGTATGATGACAAGAGGCTACTGCAAGCAAAATCGTTTCAAGTTCTTGTACTTAGAAAAGCGAAAATGACTAATGACTAATGACTAAATAATAACAGTTAAATGATGATTTATATGTTGTGTCCGTCCTGTTGTTCCCCGATTCTGGTGGCCGGGCCTTTGTCTGCGGGAGAGGCGGATCTTAAGAAATAGTTGGGGCATTTGTTACAGCCCTTGTGTCGGGTGTCTTGTTGGTTGCCCGATATCGTCTGTCGGCCTTGGAGTGATGCTCTTTTTGGGTCTTAATAGATGACCGGCGTTGGTCGTCTATTGTGACCGACCTTGGTCGTAATAGATGCCCCCTGTGGAGCCCTTATAGCATTCTCGTTGGTTGATGATGCAAAGATACAACAAAAAGCAACTTTTTGCAATAGTTTGTTCGGACTTTGTGCTAAAAAGTGCCCATATTTTTGCTATTTATGCTGATTATTAAGCAGTTATAAAACTATTAAATGTAAGCCATCATAAGAGGGAAAGTGTGTCATTTTTGTCAAAGTCATTTTTGTCATTTTCAAAAGCAAAAACACTTTTTCTCCTCTATAAAGAATATATATATAAATATATTTATATATATATTCTTTATAGAACATTTTTTCATTTTCAAAATCGAAAATGACAAAAATGACTTTGACAAAAATGACAAGATTAGGACTTCTGGTAAAATATAACAACATTTCTTGTTGATGTGTGTGGATGGAGATACTTGTTGTGAAGTTTTGTGAATATCATTTTTTTTGTTCTTGGAATGGTAGGGAAAGAGTGCGAGAAAATGGCTGGAAATCTATTTTTTAGCGGTTTCATCGGTCAAACTTCCGAGGTGGTGGAACTGTTTTTCGTCTTGGAGCTTTGTCGTGACAAAGCTGTTGCTTATCAGTGGGTGCAGTTGGGTGGGGCGGATTTCTTGTCGGGAATGTCTAAAAACCTTACAAAAACAGGATGACGGGGAAATGGCAATCGTGACAAAAGTCTGGTGTCTTCAGATTTGATAAGGATGCAGTGTGGCAAAAAATGGTGAATCTTTGCAGAAAATTAGCTGCATTTCGGCAAAAAAATCAAGCAAACTTGATGTTTTGCGCTCGTTTTCCATTATCTTTGCAGAAGAAAAGCTGCACTCGGCAATTTGAAAACAAGTTTTCATTGCGCTCATTTGCATTATCTTTGCAGAAGAAAAGTAAGATTTATGGGAAGAAATAAATACTCACAGGCTGAAATCAGCCAGATAGGAAAGTTGCTGCGCCTCAAGAATGCGGGAAACCGTTTACAGCAGAAACAGATACGTCACGACCTGCGTGTCGACTACGAGTTTAATATCTCCGACTTCAATGAGCCGGGCAAAGCCTTCGGTGAGCAGGAGTTGCAAGACGCCATCAAGCGAGGAGCTATCGTGATCCTCGACGATGCCACTATTGAGGCAATGAAGGCGAAACGTGCGCGCGACAAGGCTCGTGATGAGGCTGAACGCGAGCAGCAGGCCATCGCTGAGGGAGAGCAGACAGACTGGAAAGAGGCGATGAAGCAGTGGGAGGAATATTATAAGTAATTGAATTATTTTAGTTCTTTTACTTCTTCATTATCAAAAGTTGATTTAATTATCATCGAATTCAAATATGTCAACAGTAAAAATCAAGACTACAGAGGGCGACATCATCGTGCGCCTCTACGACGAGACTCCTCGTCATCGTGACAACTTCATAAAATTGGCTAAGGAAGGATACTTCGACGGCACTCTTTTTCATCGTGTCATCAAGGACTTTATGATTCAGGGCGGCGACCCCGACAGCAAGAATGCTCCCAAGGGAAAGATGTTGGGAACGGGCGGACCAGACTATACCATTCCTGCCGAGATAGATTGTCCACACCTGTTTCATAAGCGTGGCGCCCTGAGTGCTGCCCGCTTGGGCGACGAGGTGAACCCACAGCGCGAGAGCAGCGGAAGCCAGTTCTACATCGTGTGGGGTAAGACTTATCGACAGAACGAGCTGCGCCAGATGGAGAAACAGATGGCGATGCAGGCCGAGCAGAATGTCTTCAACGAGTTGACCCGCGAGCATCACGATGAAATCATGAACCTGCGCCGCAGTCGTGACCGTGAGGGACTGATGAAACTCCAGGACGAGCTTGCCGACGAGACGCGCAAGCGCTGCAGGGAACAAGGCTATCCCAAGTTTACCGATGAGCAGACCAAGGCTTACACCGAGTTGGGCGGCACGCCTTTCCTCGACGGACAGTACACTGTGTTCGGTGAAGTGGTAGAGGGCCTCGATGTTGTGGAGAAGATTCAGAACTGTGAGACACTTCGCGATGACCGTCCCAAAGAGGACGTCGTGATGCAGGTCGAAGTGGTCAATGAATAAATGAAATCATTTTAATCAAGAATTAGAGAATTAGAGAAATCTTTGATAAAGGGTTTTTTTATTCTACTTTCGCAAATGGGGAAGTTAGAGCCATAAGCTTTATTGCTAAGTATACGGCAAAAGGCTATGGGCTATAACTTCTTTAACTTCTATAACTTCCTGACACGAGAAAGTTCTGTTGATAAATGAATCTCCAATTCTCAAATTCTTGATAAAAAGCAATTACTTAAATTCTTGACAAGAATAAATCTCGACCTGTACGATTGGAATTACGCAGCACGCCCTGAAAGGGCAGAAGCTCTTAGCCCGGGGCAACGCCCTGGGTTATTATGTTCGCAAACTTGTCGCCCTGTAAGGGCAAAAGCTTTAAAAATCAAGGCAATACATAAAGCTTTTGCCCTTACAGGGCGCCTTACTGACTGCCTTTATACCCAGGGCGTTGCCCTGGGCTAAGAGCTTCTGCCCTTTCAGGGCGTTCCAACCGTACAGGTCGATAAATCTCAAATTTGTATTTGTTTATTTATTTGCTGAGATCGAAACCAACGCGGATGCCATCATAGTTTTTGGAGATTTCGCCGATAGTACCGAGAGTGGTGTTGCCGCTCAGGGCAGTCAGCGTCTGGATGATGGTAAGCAGTTTCTTCGACTCGAAGAGAATGCTGATGCCAGATGTGTTCTTGGTGGCGAAACCATTGAGGCTGAGCAGCAGACGGCCTTTCAGGTCGATGGCGTGAGTCTTCTCGTCGAAGGTGTAAGTGCCGCTCCATGACTTTCCGTCTATCTTGGCATTGAAGGTGCCGTCCTCGTTGAACTTGAAGTAAGTGTTCGAACTGCTGAATCCAGCCTTCTGATAATAGGTGCTCAACTTTTCCTCCACCTTCTTGGCAGCGATTTCTCCACCGGCTTTCGCCAACAGGTTCTCTGAGGTAAAAGCGCAGCCTGGTGACTTATACTTCCATGTGTAGGCGCAGAGGTCGGCTTTCTTGAAAGTGGTAGAGCCAATCACGTTGTCGAGAATGCTTCCCACGATGCTTCCCACCTTGCTTGTGGTGGAGTTTGTGTTGTTGTTGCTGTTGTTGCTGCTGTTTCCGCCAGCATAGCCCAAGAGTCCTGCTAATACTCCTACGGCAGAAGCCTTGGTATTGACAGTGTCGGCAGAATGTGTCTTGGAAGAGTCTGTTGTGGCTGTGGAAGCTGTTGTTGCGGTCGATGTTGAAGATTTGGAGGAAGTCTTCTTGGCAGTGGTGGTAGACTTCTTCTTAGTAGTAGCCTTCTTTTTCTTGGTTGATTTCTTGGCAGGAAGGCTGCTCATTTCGGATGTTGTGACGCTCTCGGCGCATGTCTCGTTGGCAAGGCTGCCTGTGGTGCATGTCAGCACAAGGGCAACCATCATGAATACTTTCTTCATTTTTGTTGATACTTTTTTGATGTTTTCAAGTTGAAAAACTCTTTTTTCTCTCTCTTTTGACCTCTGAATCTCTTGTGTTCGGAAGTCCAGTGTGGAGTTTATGCTTTTTCGGGTGCAAATATCGCAAAAAAAGCGCAGATGGAGAAAGGAAAATGGATATTTGTTGTAGGTTTTTCCCTATTTCTCCTTGATTTAAGTCAAAAAATGAGGTTTTTAGTGTTCTTTTCTCACTTTTTTCGTGGTGCTTGTAGTCAGAATATCTTACCTTTGCAACATTACAAATCGCAATAGGTTATGGATTATAGTTTAATTAAGGTCAATGCAGAGGTTGAGAATCTTGCACAGGACAAATGCCAGCAGATTCTTCATGACCGACGTGAAGCCCTCGCTAACAAGGTTAGAAGAAGAGCTTAAAAAACAAGAGAGATTGTTTTCTCAAAAAGACACAAAAAGAATTGACATTCCGGGAACGTCGTTTCCCGTGTAACGTAAAAGGTCCCGTTGACAGAACTTGGTTCTGCGACGGGACCTTTTATGGTTTTATTGTTTTCTTTAGCTTCCCATTTCTGGAAAGTTCGTTGAGCTTTTATTTTCCAGCCTCTTCCTTGGTAGCCTTCATGATGACTTCCAGGTGGTTGCCTGGCTTGAGGACGATATTCTTGAGGAAGTCGCCTATAGCCTTGCCGTCGACGCTGTTTACAGTCTTCACGTAATCGGTGTGCAGGTCGATGCCGTTGATGACATAGTTGCGCAGGATGCCAGTCCAGTAGCCGTTGGTCTTGGAGTCTACTGAAGCCTGCTTGGTCAGAATCTCCTTGATCTTCTGCAGATCGCTGGCGTTAGGCTGTTCTATGGTAGTCTTCAGGCCAGAGAAGAAGTAAGGCAGAGCCTCGTCGAGCTTCTCGGGGTTGAGCTGTGCGCTGCCGGTCAGGCTGAGTGCCAGCTGTCCGTCCCAGTCGAGCTCCATGCTTGCCTCGGCTCCTGCATGGTAGGCAGCACTCAGCTTCTCGCGTATGTTGCGCAGATAGTCCATCTGGAGCAATCGTGCAGAGATGTCGGCGAGCACACTTGTCTGCAGGGTGTAAGGAGTCTTGGCGTACCATATCTCAGTCACCTGCGACATTGGGGTCTCCATGCTCTTGGTGAAGATGTTTTTCACCTCGCCAGTAGCCACTGGGATGGCTTTGTTCTTCAGTTTGGCGCCCTTGCTTGGAATAGAGGCGATGTACTGCTCGATGAGTGGCAGGAGAGTGGCCTCGTCGTAGTTGCCCACGAAGAAGAAGGTGAAGTCCTTGGCATTGGTGAACATCTGTTTGCCCAGTTCAAGCACGCGGTCGTAGTTGACTGCGTCGAGGTCCTCGGTCTTTGGGATGCGTGCCATCTTGTTGCCCATGTAGATGGTGCTCTGCAGCGAATCCTGGTAAACCATCTCTGGGTTCTTGCTCTGGTTGGCAAGAGCGGTCTTGATGGTGCTCAGGAGGTTGGCAGCCGATTTCTCGTCCTTGCTCAGCGCTGTCATCTTGAGGTAGATGAGCTGCATGAGGGTTTCGATGTCCTTAGGAGTAGAGTTGCCCGAGAGTCCATGCTTGAAAGGAGTGACGGTGTAAGCCACGCTTGCCTGCTTGCCTGCGAGGGCTTTCTCGAGGTCGTTGCTTGAGAACTGGCCCAGACCGCTGGCGTTGAGCAGCATGCCGCCCATGAAGGCGAAGGTGTAGTCGGCCTTGTCGAGAGCTGCGTAACCTACGTTGGCTGTGGCAGCAAACTGTATCTCGTTGTCCTTGTAGTCGGTCTTCTTCAGCACCACCTTGGCACCGTTGGAGAGGGTGAGGGTCTTGAATCCCAGCTTCTTGTCTTCTGCTGTGCTCTTGATCTTGCCAGCCTTAGGCTTCTGGGCGATGAGAGGCTCCTGCTTCACATTGTCCACATAGGCCTCGAGCTTCTCGCCGCGCACCTGCTTCACGATGTCGGCAAGCTCCTGCTCGGTGGGATAAACAGCACCGTCGGCCTCGCGCATCATGATGAGAGACACCAGGTTGGTGTCGGTTTCGCAAATCAACTGCTTGGCGTACTGGTTGACAGCCTCTACAGGGATGTGAGGCACCAGCATCTGATAGATCTGATATTCGTCCTCTACCGAAGGGATAGGCTCGTTGCCGGTGAAGTTGTCCACATACTGAGTGGTGAACTGCTCGTTCTTCATCTTGTCGCGGTTGGTGTAAGCCTTCTCCATCTGGCTCATAAACTCATCCTTGGCGCGCTGATACTCAGTGGCAGTGAAACCGGAGTCGTGTGCACGCTTCAGTTCGCGCATCACAGCGGCATAAGCCTCCTTCATCTGTCCGTCCTTGGCGATGCCGAGGGAAGTGAGCGCCTCCTTGGTGCTTGAGAGCAGATAGTCGCCAATGTCGGTCATTGCTCGCAGATAAGGGCAGTCGGGCTCCTGCGATTTCTCGCTGAAGCGGGCGTTCATCATGCTGGCAAAGATGTTGTCCATATAGCCTTTGAGCAGATAGTCGACACCGTTCTTCAGCGAGTCGGGTGTGGCTTCGTGCTTCATGAGGATCTGGAAGATGCCCATCTGCAGCTCCTTGTCCTTGTCTACCACGTAGATGGCCTGGTTGTTGTCGGGCACTTCCACGGGCACTACCTTGGCAGCATTGGCAGGCACCTTGATGCCTCCGAAGAGCTTCTTGATCTGAGCCTCGATATGGTCTACGTCCACGTCGCCGACGATGATGACAGCCTGGTTGTCTGGGCGATACCACTTGCGGTAATAGGCGCGCAGGGTCTCAGGGTCGCAGCCGTCGACGACGCTCATCAGTCCGATAGGCATGCGGTAGCCATATTTGCAGTCGGGGTAGAGCTTAGGCAGGGCACGCTCCAGTATGCGCTGCTGTCCCACCATGCTCATACGGTACTCGTTGTGCACCACGTCGCGCTCGTCGTTGATGGCTTCCTTGGTGAGAGAGATGCCGTTGCTCCAGTCTTTCAGAATGAGCATACATGAGTCTACTGCCGACACGCGTGTGGTGGGCACATCGGTGAAGTAGTACACGGTTTTCTCAATAGAGGTGTAGGCATTGAGGTTGCGGCCATATTCCACACCGATGCTCTGAAGGTATTCCTGGAGGCTGTTGCCCTGAAAGTGCTCAGAGCCATTGAAGGCGAGGTGCTCCAAGAGGTGAGCCAGACCGCGCTGGTCGTCGTTTTCGTTGATAGAGCCTACTTTCTGTGCGATGTAGAAGCTGGCTACATGCTCAGGGAAACTGTTGTGTCGGATGTAATAAGTCAGACCATTGTCCAAATGACCTATTCTCACATCTTTGTCTACCGGGATAGGTGGCATCATCTGAGCCATGGCCTGTCCGGCAGTAAGCAGCACGATGGCTGCAGCAAAAAACTTCTTAAGTTTCATAATAGCTGATGTTGGTTTATATATATAATAATGTGTATTTATTCTTCTTTCATAAACTTGATGCTGCAAAAGTAGCACATTTCTAACGACAAAGCAAGCATTTGGGAAGTTTTTTCCCAAAATGCCTGCATTCTTAACATTAAACTAACATTCCCCTAACATAACCTAACATTAGGTTCTGTTTTTCAGCCCTTCGCTTTCAGAAAACTGTTCATCCAGCTGCCACGATAGAGGCGGATGAGGAACAGGATGCCGCGGAAAGTCAGTTCGGTGGCCATGGCTATCCATACACCTTCCAGGCCGAAACGCTGCGAGAGGGCATAGGCCAGGGTGAGGCGCACCAACCACATCGTTCCCAGGTTGATGGCGGCAGGCTTGAAGGTGTCGCCGGCTCCCACGCAGACACAATAGGTCACGATGCTGGCAGCAAAGAACGGTTCGGCAAAAGCCTCTATGCGAAGACAGCGTGTGCCTAAGTCGCAGATGGCGTCGACGGGAGAGAGTACTGCCATCATGCCCGGTGCAAAGAGATACATGACAACACCCATCACTGCCATTACGCCCATGCCGAGACCCACCGTCATGTAGGCAAAATTGCGGCACAAGTCGATGCGGCCAGCGCCATGGGTCTGACCGACGAGCGTGGTGGCGGCATCGCCTATTCCGTAGCCAGGCATATAGCACAGGCTCTCGGCGGTGATGGCAAATGAGTGGGCGGCAATGGCGATGTTGCCCAATGGCGCCACTATCATGGTGCTGACAATCTGTGCACCGCTCATCAGGATGTTCTGTATGGCCAAGGGAATGCTTATCTTGAAGGCATTGCGCACATATTCGCGCACCCAGCTGAAGCGAATCTTGTCCTGACGCAGGTTGAGAATCTTGTTGTGGCAGGCAGCCTGCCAAAGGTTGGGCAGCGAGATGCAGACATAAGCCAGGGCAGTTCCGAAGGCTGCGCCCACCACGCCCATGTGCAGCACATAGATGAAGATGTAATTGAACACGACGTCGCACAGGCAGATAAGAATAGCCATGACGCTGGGCGTGTGCATGTTGCCTGCGGCCTTGAGCATCATGCCCGACATGTGGTACAGGTAGACAAAGGGCAGCACGAGGCTGTAGACCAGGAAGTAGGCCGATGACTTGTCGACAATGTCATCGCCTCCGCCCAACCAGTGGGGCAGGGGAGAATGAATGCCCACGCCGATGAGGGCTATCAGGATGCTGAAGATGATGCCGCAGAGCAGTGAGTGGCGAAACACCTGGCGGGCTTTGCCGAAGTCGTTGGCTCCGATGAAGTGGGCTACCTGCACTGAGAAACCAGTGGCAAAGGCACTCAGCAGGCTGCCGATAAGCCAGGTGGTGGACTCGATGAGTCCGATGCTCGCTGAAGCCTCTGCACCCAAATGTCCCACCATAGAGGCGTCGATAAAGAACATCATGACGGTGGAAATCTGTGCCAGCATGGAGGGAATACTCAAGCCTACGATGAGGTTCAGTTTCTCACCGCGGTGCATGGAGCGTCCTGCCCGTATCGATTCCATCAGATATTCTGTCTTTTTGCTATATAACATAATGTTTGTACTGCCATTTATTGTTTTCTGTTGAACTGCCCAGTAGTATGTAGGAACAGTCAAAGCGAGAAAATGGCGATCCCTCCTAAAAGGAATCGCCATTTTTATGATTTGAATGTTAAATTTCTATTTATCCCAAAATACAAGATCTTATCACCTTTAAACAAAACCTCTATCTATTGGGTTGAATTCAGCGGATAAGAAAAAGAGAATCTTGAAAACTCTTTTCTATATCCTGACTTCATTCACTTTTCGTCGTCCTTGAATAACAATCTCTTATTTACCTTTAGATTCTAATACCTGTCGTCCTTGAATAACAATCTCTTGTTTACCTAAAACTAATAACCTATCACAATCTATTACCTAACTAAAAACCTAAAACTTATAATTCTGGTGCAAAGGTACTACTATTCTTGAAATCTGCAATACTTTTGCCCATATTTTTGCATGAAAATAACATTTTTTTTGCTTATAAGCCCAAAATGTGTGCGAACACATACACTTGTTTATTCTTTGAAACATATTTTTAGAATTTGGATTTCAGGAGCATCTGGAGTTAAGGAGTTTTTTCAGGAGTTAAGGAGTTAAGGACTCGACCTTCGCAAGTAAGCACAGCACGCCCTGAAAGGGCAGAAGCTCCTAGCCCAGGGCAACGCCCTGGGTATAAAGGCAATGAGCAATGCGCCCTGTAAGGGCAACAGCTTTAAAGATACTATAAGCAGCACGCCCTTTTATACGGTTGAAATTTCCCAGCACGCCCTGAAAGGGCAGAAGCTCCTAGCCCAGGGCAACGCCCTGGGTATTAATGATATACAACTAACGCCCTGTAAGGGCAAAAGCTTTAAAATTATGGCGCAATCCTTATCAAAGATTTACATCCATTTGATTTTCCACATCAAATCAACGAGTCCCAAAATCCGTGAAAATGATTTGGGACGACTTCATCAATATATCGGAAAACTTGTAAAAACATCGGGATGCACCGAGATAAAGGCTGGTGGTATTGGCGATCATGTTCATGTGTTGTTCATATTATCAAAAGATGTTACGATTTCCCAAATTGTTGAGGAAATCAAGCGAAACAGCAGTAGATGGATAAAGGATTTCGATCCGGTTTATTATCGTTTTTTCGCATGGCAGGGTGGTTATGCAGCATATTCCATCAGTCAATCCGTTGTAGATAAAACATTACAATATATTGACAACCAGAAAGAGCACCATGCCAGACATTCGTTTGCAGAGGAATATAAAGCATTTTTGGATTTATATAAGGTGGAATATGATGAAAAATTTGTATTCCGTGATTAATATAGATTGATGTATTAAAGTTTTATTAGGTGTGTTTTAAAGCTTTTGCCCTTACAGGGCGCATTGCTGATTGGCATTATACCCAGGGCGTTGCCCTGGGCTAAGAGCTTCTGCCCTTTCAGGGCGTGC
>OIYP01000498.1_pt1 | contig 25270 bp, 20 predicted proteins | sample 1588261 | NCBI WGS metagenome assembly OIYP01 (sample SAMN03283293) | human gut metagenome | biome: human-associated habitat; material: feces | host: Homo sapiens | place: Peru | collected 2012
AAATTTATCGAGATTACCAACTTTTAAAGCATATTTCTTATCCCGAACTCAGGTTATTATATATTGTCTTCTACATTTCTGACCCAAACCATTGCCTTTGGCTATATTCCAAAACACAGCCTCTGCCTCAGTCATCTTACCACGATTAACTTTAGCGTTCTCTTTCAGCAGCCCATATTCCAAAACATCAGCCGTATGCCACTTCATAAATTCAATAAAGCGCCCCCGCAGGGTACAATCGTTCTGAAAATCCAACAGACCAAGGCACAACAAGTCTCCCTTTAAGGGAGATTTAGAGGGTCTTCCTAACCAACAAAAGCCTCCCTTTAAGGGAGGTTTGGAGGGTCTTTAGTCTCTTCTAAAAATATCACGTGTATAAACTTTCTCTTCTACGTCTGTCAAGCAGTCATCAAAGCGGTTGGCGATGATAGCTTTACTCTGTGCTTTGAATTCATCAAGATTGTTAACAACCTTGCTGCCGAAGAATGTTGTTCCGTCTTCAAGTGTTGGCTCATAGATAATAACCTCAGCACCCTTAGCCTTAATACGCTTCATGATGCCTTGGATGGCTGACTGACGGAAGTTATCGGAGTTGGACTTCATGGTAAGGCGGTATACACCAATTACGCATGCGTGTTCTTTGCTTGCATCCCATTGACCGTTTTCAGCATAATAGCCAGCCTTGCGCAGTACAGCATCAGCGATGTAGTCCTTGCGTGTGCGGTTTGACTCAACAATAGCAGACATCATATTCTGAGGAACATTCTGATAGTTGGCGAGGAGTTGCTTGGTGTCTTTCGGCAAGCAGTAGCCACCATAGCCGAATGATGGATTGTTGTAATGTGTGCCGATACGTGGGTCAAGACCTACACCCTCGATGATTGCCTTTGAATCAAGACCTTTCACTTCTGCATAGGTGTCAAGCTCATTAAAGTAGCTCACACGGAGGGCCAGATAGGTGTTGGCGAAGAGCTTTACTGCCTCGGCTTCCTTCATACCCATGAAAAGAACAGGAATGTTCTTTTCGAGTGAAGAGTGAAGAGTGAAAAGTGAAGAATCCAATTGCTTTGTATCGCCATTATGACCTATTGCTCCTTCTATGAGTAAAGAGGCAAAAGTCTTAGCTGCCTTCTTTAGCTTCTCTACATCTGTTACAGACTCGATGGCGTTGTTCTCAGCCTCGAACTCAGGCTTGTTGATAATCTTAGGATAACCAACGATGATACGACTTGGGTAGAGGTTGTCATAGAGTGCTTTGCTCTCACGAAGGAACTCAGGAGAGAAGAGGAGATTAAACTTCTTAACTCCTTTCTGCGCATACTTCAAGTAGAGGTTACGGGTATAGCCAACAGGGATTGTTGACTTGATAACCATGATGGCATCAGGGTTTACCTCAAGTACGAGGTCGATGACTTCCTCTACATGAGTGGTGTCGAAGTAGTTCTTAACAGGGTCGTAATTGGTTGGTGCTGCGATTACCACAAAGTCGGCATCAGCATAGGCAGATTTGCCGTCAAGTGTGGCTATAAGGTTTAATGGCTTTTCAGACAAATACTTTTCGATATAATCATCTTGAATAGGAGAAATCTTATTGTTTAGCTTCTCTACCTTTTCTGGGATTACATCTACTGCTGTTACATGATGATGTTGCGACAGAAGTGTCGCGATGCTTAGGCCTACGTAGCCGGTGCCTGCTACTGCAACTTTAATGTCTTTAAAATCTCGCATTTTTTTTGAGTTTTAAATGTTGACCCCACTTTAAAAAGTGGACTCATATATTTAATTCAAATTTAACCCACTTCTTAAAGTGAAATCATAATTGTTAAAGTATAATGTTTAATTGTGATCAAGCTCGCTGTACTTTGAGTGCTGGCTCTTGTACTCTGGGACTATCTCTTTCATTTTCTTCACTATTGCCATATCATCGTAGGTGAAGGAGAGCTGATAGAGTTCTTCCTCGTTCTTGCGTGCCAACTCGTATGGATACTCACGAACCTTTGCCACCATAATCTTTGGATGATGGGTAGGAACCGTAGCTTCCTTATCGTTCAGAACTTCCTCGAAGAGTTTCTCTCCATCACGGAGTCCTACGTACTTGATATCGATGCCATCTACGCCAGAGAGGGCTATCATACGCTTTGCCAGATCGGCGATGCGGACCGGCTTGCCCATATCGAAGACAAAGATCTCGCCTCCCTTACCCATGGTTCCTGCCTCCAATACCAACTTGCAGGCTTCTGGGATGAGCATGAAGAAACGGATGATGTCGGGATGGGTAACGGTAACCGGACCGCCCATTGCAATCTGCTTCTTGAAGATTGGTATAACGGAACCGTTACTTCCCAAGACATTACCGAATCTTGTGGTGACGAACTGGGTGACGCCCTTTACCTCGCCATCCACAATCGCCTTGTTCAACGCCTGGCAATAGATTTCACAGATTCGCTTGCTGCAGCCCATCACGTTGGTTGGGTTCACTGCCTTATCGGTAGAAATCATCACAAATTTCTTGGTGCCGTACTTCACTGCCATATCGGCTATCACGCGCGTACCATATATATTATTCTGCACTGCCTCTGATGGGTTGTCCTCCATCATCGGTACATGCTTGTAGGCTGCGGCATGGAAGACATAGTCTGGATGATACTCTGAGAAGATGTGCTCCATACGGGTGGCATTGGTGATGCTGGTTACGATGGTTTCGCATGGGATATCGGCATAGTTCTTGTTCATGAAGAGGCGGACATCGTGCATTGGGGTTTCAGCCTCGTCAACGAGAATCAGGCGTTGTGGCTTATAGATGGCAATCTGCTTTACCATCTCGGAACCGATACTTCCGGCTGCTCCCGTAATCAGAATGGTGCGACCGCTGAGAAGCTTACCAATGGCATTCATATCCACTTCGATTTTATCTCGTGGAAGAAGATCTTCGATATCTACCTCTCGCATCATCTGATGACGGAGGTTTGACTTGCCATCCCAGCTCTGCGCCTTTGGCATCATCATAATCTTGATGCCTTCTGCGGTGAGTTTGTCGATCATATCCTGATTCTCCAAGAACTTCTCTGTGACCAGCGGGCTTACGAAGAGGGTTTTGACATTCATCTTGTGCATGACGCCTATCAAGGTCTCATCATAGGAATAGACTTCGCAACCCAATAGGAATTTGCCTACAACAGCGGTTTCTTCCGTGGTGAATCCTTTCACGATATATTGTGAAGGATGGTCGTTGCGCATAGACTTTGCCAGGGAGATACCGCCTTGCCGTACACCTAAGATGAAGACCGGAGTCTTGCTTTCGGCTGAGAAACTGGTGTCGTACATATACTTCACAAGGATTCGCATGGTCCACATCTCTACCATAGAGATGAAGAGCATGACGACAATAGATTCTGTGGTAATCTCACAGAGGATACTGTCTGGCACCACATGAAGCAGAATGCTATTCAGGATGAAACCGACAACGAGGGCACCGGATATGCGAAGCAGGTCAACGAATGACGAGTAGCGTATGATACCGGAATAGGTATGGAAGATTCGCATGCCTACCACAAAGAGTGGCAGGGAGCAGACGAACATGAGGAAGTAGTTCCAGAAATGGGAAGCAATCACATCGCCTCCTTCTGTGATATAGGTTGCAATCATTCCTGCCACAATAATAGCGATGCTATCGAGTGCCAAGATGCACCAATATGGCAGTGTAGCCTTAGAAAAATACCAATTTGTCAACTTATTGGCAAAGAGGGATTCTTTGAGTTTATTCAATACCCCTGAGAATGACTCTTGAGAAAAATCATTCTGATCAATTCTATCTTTCATAAAAATTGTATTGTTTTAATTTTACAACTTAAAATAATTCATGGGGGCTGCAAGCATCTATGATGAAGCCAATCCTGCCGAGGTTAGGCGATGGAGATCGGTGCCCACGAAATCGTACATCTGCCATTTCAGGAGCTGGCGGCACCGCTTCTGCACCCGCTCGCCATACTGGCCGCGGAGACTGTATAGGTTGCGCTGAAACAGGATGCCCTGTGCCTTGAGTGCCTCGTAATCTTCTTTCTTCATATAGAGGTATCGCTCGGGATGAGCCAAGATTGGGGTATAGCCCTTATTCTTGATGCGCTCCAGCAGTCCACGGAAATTCATCGGTGGGGCAAAGATGCTGGTTTCCACCAGCAGGTATTTCTCTGCCAGGGGCAGGAGATTGCCAGCCTTGAGGCGGCGCTCGAAAAGGGCATCCAGCATGTTCTCGGCTGCCAGATGCAGCTGAAGGGGCTGGGCATCGGTCGCAGAAGATTGCTTCGCTCCTTCTGCTCCTGATGCCTGACATTCAGGATGTCTCCGGGCAAAATCCTGGAGATACTTCTCCTTGAAATCTTCGAAGACCCGGCGGAGTTCTTCCGGCTCATTCGGAACATCCTCCATGATGTGAGGGGTGAACCAGACTTCACGGATTCCGCTTGTTTCGTAGATGCGAAGCTGCTCCAGGCTCTTTTCCGGGTCCTGGAAGCCATCATCCACGCCAGGGAGTATATGGCAATGGTAATCGATGCCATCAGGGAGACTGCACGTGCTCCCTGATGGCTTTTTCTGATTCAATATTTTCTGGAAGAATTTAAACATTTGTTTCTATTATTCTACAGAACATTTGTTTCTATTATCCTACTCAACTTTCGCAAGTATGTTCCACACGCCCTGAAAGGGCAGAAGCTCCTAGCCCAGGGCAACGCCCTGGGTTATTTTGTGCGCAAACCTGTCGCCCTGTAAGGGCAAAAGCTTTAAAATACCGGACAATATACAAAGCTTTTGCCCTTACAGGGCGCCTTGCAGATTGGCATTATACCCAGGGCGCTGCCCTGGGCTAAGAGCTTCTGCCCCTTCAGGGCGTGAGGGGAAAAAATTGCGAAACTTCAATCATAGATAGCTTAATCTGCTATAGCTGGATTTGCGCCTGTTGCAGATCTACCGCCTTGGCAATTAGAGTACCATTTCCCTTCAAGACAATTTGTTTTTAGCGTCATGAGCATCAGGTTTTTGATGTCGTTATTAGGTTTATTCGGTAGCAGGCCGGTGGGGTATTTAAAGCTTCTCAGAACTTTCTCGTATCTTGAGAATCATCGGAACCACCTCCTTATATATCTTATTATCTCCATTGATATTTCTCATGAGCAGTTCGCAGGCTTTTGCACCCTGCTCGTGCGCCTTGTCCATAATGGCAGTAAGACGAGGAGTAACAAAGGCAGCAGCATCGCCATCGGTGAAACCGATGATGGCCACATCTTCAGGTATGCGAAGCCCCTTGGCCTTGATGGCATCAAAGGCAGCATAGGTGATGATGTCATTAAAGGCAAGAATGGCATCTGGCGGATTGGGGCCCTCAAGCAGTCGGAGGGTATTGTTGCGAGCCACCTCGAAGTCTATCTTGTCGCACACCACAAGGTCTCGGTCTATCGTGATACGGTTTTCACGCAAAGCCTCGAGATAACCATGTTTGCGTCGGCGTACCATATCCAGATTATTTGGTCCTCCGATGAAGGCTATCCTCTTGGAGCCCGTCTCTATCATGTGCTGAGTGGCTTCCTGTGCTGCAACATCTCCATTAGCCACCACCTGCGAGAACTTGTCTTCGAGACAGCATCGGGCAAAGAATACGAGCGGAATGCTCATGTCATGGAGTTGTTCGAAATGGGAATAATCCACAGTATCCTGTGCCAGACAGGCGATGATGCCTTCCACATGCATATTAAGGAAGTTGTCGAGGGCACGCTCTTCGCGTGTATGGTCCTCATGACTGTTGGCACTGATAACAGAGTAGCCCTGTTTGGAGGCATAATCTTCTATACCATCAAGCACAGCTGCATAGTAATGGGTTACCAAGTTGGGAACGATAACTCCAATGACCCTTGGCGCTTCCTTGCGAAGGCTTTGCGCAAAGGGATTGGGACGGTAGTTCAACTGCTTGGCAAGCTCTTTCACTTTTCGTGTCATCTCCTCTCCCACCTCATGGCTGTTTCGCAAAGCTCTTGATACGGTAGCTATGCTCACGCCCAGATGGTCGGCGAGATCTTTGAGTGATGTTCTGCGTGGCTTCATGTGTGGTAAATAAGTTTAAGCTATATATTAATTTCAACATGGCATCTTGCTGCCTTTTTGTACAGAGATAAAGCAAGCAAGCGCAATGAAAGTTTACTTTCAAATTGCCGAGTGCCGCCAATCTTTTGCAAAGATTGTGCAAACAAGCGCAATGAAAACTTGTTTTCAAATTGCCGAGTGCCGCCAATCTTCTGCAAAGATACATCATTTTTTCGTGAATCGAAAACGTTTACGTGCATTTTTTTATAAAAAACATATTAAGGTTTCATTTTTTCTTGTAATTTTGCACTCAGAAAAGTAATGAATAGTTGATAATAAGTTAGTTAGAAAATGGGAGCTTAGTGATGTCGTGAGACATTTCTAAGCTTTTTTTGTGCGCTTACTTAAAGGCACTGCGCCTGTCGTGCCAATATATCACTCAACTTTCGCAGGGTGTGGGAATTTATTGAAGTTAGATATAATATTCTGCCGAGTCGATGAGTCCAGCTCTCAAGGCATACTTGGTCGCTTCATGAGCATTGTTGACATCGAGCTTTCTGAAGATGTTCTTGCGATGAGTGTTGACAGTATGAAAACTGGAGAAACGTTTTTCGGCTATTTCCTTGGTCGTCATACCGAGAGCGATGTCTATCAGAATCTCTGTCTCTGTCTTGGTAAGTTTCACTTTTTCCTCAGTCTTGGCAGGTGGCGGTGCAAGAAGCACCTCCGTCATGTGCTGACAGATAAAGCGATTGCCCTGCACACAATACAGAATGGCAGCCTTGATTTCCGACAGCTGACTATCTTTGGTCAAGATACTGAACTGCGTACTGCTTGCTATGAGCACACGTACAAAGTCCACACTCAGGTCTTCGCTGAAGAGCAACCATCGGGTGTGGGTGAATCGCTGGTGCAGGATGAGCAGCTCATCGGCATCGTTGATATCGAAGAGCGTATAGTCAAGCACTACCACCGCATCGTCGTCATCCTTCAGGGCAAGCATCAATTCTGCCTTGTCCTCTACGTACTTCCACTCAATTCCAGGCATTTCCTCCTTATCGCCAACATTCATCTGCTGAATGATGTGAACCAGTCCCATACGGGTAATGTCCTGTCTGTCTGCCAATAATATTCTCATCGCATGCTTGTTTTTATGTTGATATTTTCTGCCTATACTCTTTCACACATTCTCCCATTTAGAATGTCATCGAGAATCCGAAACGTATGCCCCACTTGCTGATGTCCTCATTATTCAGATAGGTGAGTCGGCGCACATACTCTACAGCAAAGAACTTGAATATGTTGTGTACACCAGCCACACACTCCCAGTAGGGTGTATTGTTCATCACGTGCGATTTGCTTGGGAACTTAAACAGCTCCGCATCCCCTTGGTTTTTCTCCAAATAAGGATTGTTCTTATCGGTGAGGTTTCCCCATACGCCTTTCACGGCGAAATATTCACGCCACTTCAGCTTCTTGATGAGCGGAATGCGGTTGAGCAACTTGCCGTTCATATCCCATGACAGAGAGGCAAATACCTGACGGTCGTTGAGGAACTCCCAGTCTCTCATCAGACTCACACTCGCCTCAGACTCAAAGTAAGAGAGGTTGATAGGCGGCAGGATGAGCATCGGGAAAGGTACCTTGTTCCACTGAGCCTGTCCCACGGCATGGAAGTCGAGATAACCGAAACTGCCAAGCCACTGACGCTTATAGATACTTACTTTCGTGATGTTGCTGTGATACTGTCCACCCATGAAGCCTTTAAAGCCCATGGTATGCGAGATACCTATCTCAGGACTGTCGAGATTGATAGGCAGTCGCTGTTGCTTGGTGTTGACATAGGTGACGCCAGGATTGTAATTGATGCCCACATTGATGTCGGTCATTCTGATTTTCTTCACCTCGTTTCCATCCAATGTGAAGTAGTGCAGATTGCCTGCAGTACGGTTGCTCTGCCAGCGTATACCGGTATTAAAACGCAGTCCCCAATCGGTCTCGTAGGTAAAGGCGAGCCGCTGTCGATGATAGAGGAACATCTCGTCCTGCGTTGCCGCACGGAAGGTCATGAAGATATTGTCCTTGTTGTGCTGCAGGTTGTCATCGGAAGGCGACATGATGTCACGGGACACCTCAAAGGTAACATTCCGCATCGGGAACTCGAAGGGACTGTTTTTCTTTTTGTTGAGCGAGTAGGTCAACACATGTCCTGTATACCATTCGTTACTCTTCGTACCATAGGCTGCATAGCCGTTCCAGAAGAAATGGGGATTGAGCGCAGCCATGGTACGACCAGCCAGACGAAGACGTATGCCGTCTACATAGTTTTTCGACAGATAGGTGTTGACAGGACCGAGGTCGAACTTACTTTTCTTTCCGCCCGGACCACTTCCTATCTCCACATAGTTCTCCATGAGAGCCTTTACCCCCAGGATGATCCACTTGAAACCTTTGGAATTCTCCATGCGGTGGATGAAACTGTCCATCGACGATTCACTCTTGGTCAGGTCCACCTGCCGGTACTTGTTCCAGTAAGCCTCATCGCGGTTCATGGCATCTATGTCATGCCGCACTTTAGCCTTGCCCTTGAAAAGCACCTTGGGCAGTTCGTCGAAGGAATAGTCGGTAAGTCGGGTGTTGCGCACCACAAGCAAGTCTTGCAGCACCTTGTTGGTATGTATTTCCGCCACCATATCATCCTTGGAAAGCACCCATTCACCATTGTCCAAACGGGTGAATTCCTGCTCTATCTTCATATCCTTCACCCAGTTCACGTCGCTGTTGTGAGGCATATAGAGATTGCATTTCTTGACATGCAGCGTACTGTCGGCTGTCACATACAGTTCGCCACGGAAACCGAAGTCCTGCGAGTTGGCAGGAATAAACTGCAGATGATAGCAGAGGTCGCGCTCCACATAGACCGTGTCCTCTATATAATAATGATAAAAGGAAATAGCTGTTCTGCCGATAGGCGACGGGAAGGGATACTGCAACAGGCGCACATAGTCATCATAGATATCCACATCGGTAAACACGTCTTTCATCGTGGTACTCAGAATCTCACCCGTCTGTATCACCTGACCAATACCATTAGTCTGCTGTCCCTTGATGATATCTTTCTCGCTCTTGGGATCTTTGCGATAGATATGCTGCGATACCGTCTCGTCGACACTCACAGGGAGAGTGAGTTTACCATTATAGGGCGATTTCTCCACCTGGTCGAGCAGATATTGTCGTTTACTGAAAAACTTGCCTTCAAGCTGTTCTTTCGAAAGATCGTTCAGGGCAAGGGTTATCTTCTGATATTTGTCATACTGATAGTATGGATGGTTGGCCAGATCGGTTTTCTTCTTGGCTGCGATAACGCGGCGCATCAGCTCCACAGCAGGATTGTCCTTGCGCTTGTACTTACCCCGTTTCGACTTCACCACCACTTCATTGAGCCTACGGCTGTCATCCTTTAGTTTTACCTCAAGGAAGTTGGTGTTGGCATCCACCTTCACCGTCTGCGTCTTGTAACTCAAGGCACTCACGGTAAGCATCCAGCCTTCATGCTTCTCAATCGAGAAGCGGCCTTCACCATCGCTCGACACGGCTATTTTGTGTCCTCGGTACTGTACGCTTGCATAGGGTACAGCAAATCCGTCAACGTCGATGACGCGACCTGATATTTTCTGTTGTGCCATCATCTGCTGCGTCAAAGCAACAAGCAGCACAACCATCATATATATGCGGAGTTTAATCTTCATGTCCTAAATACCTTTTTTGTTTTTTATAACTCTTCTCTTTCTTGTATTTCTTTCTGTCTTTATCAGGGCACACTCTCCCCTTAACTGATTTTGATTGCAAAGTTATAAATATTATCTGAAAAGAGAGGAAAACTTTTTAATTAATTTAGTTTTTTACCTTATTTTTGGTATATTTGTCGAATATTGAAAAAAACTATTTGGTTATTTAAGGTTTTTGGCGTAATTTTGCAAACTGAACGTTTTCGTTAAGTCAAATGGGCAGAAAAAGCTTGCTTTCACTCTGCCATGGCGAGAAAAGGTGCGCGCAAGCGAACTCTTATACTCAAGTATCGCATGCGATTCAAGTACGGGCTGAAGGCCCAAAAGCTCATAGCCCAGGGCAGCGCCCTGGGTATAATGGCAGTCAACAAGGCGCCCTGTAAGGGCAAAAGCTTTGAAAATTGCCTGATTCTTGTGAAGCTTTTGCCCTTACAGGGCGACAAACTTGCGTCCATGATTACCCCAGGGCGCTGCCCTGGGCTATGAGCTTCTGCCCTTTCAGGGCGTGTGGAACTTACCTGCAAAACTTGAGGTCTATATATAATAAGGTGTAAGGGCAAAAGAGAAAAGACTAAAAGAAATAGCAAAAAAACAGAAACCAAGATATGAACGATAAAGGCAACCTGACAGACAAACGTCCACCCCTGCTGCCAACGATTATAGGAACAGGCTTAGGCAGCGGTTTCTGGCCTTGGGGTCCAGGAACTGCCGGCTCAGTATTGGGCACGCTGATATGGGCCGTGATAGCATTATTTGCAGGATTGGACGGAACAACATTGCAGACCACCATGTTGCTGCTGACCGTAGTATTCACCATATTGGGCACATGGGCCACCGCACAACTCCAGCCCTACTGGGGCGAAGATCCAAGCCGCGTGGTTATCGATGAGATTGTGGGAGTATGGATTCCACTGTCGCTCATCATTCCTTTCGAAGAAGCAGGTCACAAAGCCGACTCACTCTGGTGGGCTGTGATTGCATTGGTACTTTTCCGCTTCTATGATATGGTAAAGCCTCTTGGCATCAAGCGCCTTGACCGCATGAGAGGAGCTTTCTACGTGATGGCCGATGACATTCTTGGAGGTGTCTATGCGGCAATCACGATGGTTATTATCAAAATAGCATGGGCATGGGTAAGATAAAACATGAACTATATACTTTCGGCAAGGCAGAGGTTACGGCTTCGATGGGCTCCGCGGTAGACTTCGGTCTGGCATTCATGTTGTCCGACATCGTAGGAATCTATTATGGTCTGGCAAATGCCTTGGGCGTGATGGCAGGTGGCGTGACCAACTGTTGTCTGAACTACCGTTACGTTTTCGGCGATTCCAATCGCAGGAAAAGAAGTGTGGCATGGCGATATTTCATCGTATGGGCCTTCAGTTGGTTACTCAATTCGGGAGGCACCATCGCACTTACCGAGTTTATCAACAGTCACGAGCGCCTCGATATTCACTATCTCATACCCAAGAGTGTGGTGAGCATCCTCGTTGCCCTGTTGGTCAACTATCCTGCCCAGCGCAAGTTTGTATTCAAGCCTGCCAAACAGAAGTCTGCCGAAGAAAATTAAGACATCGAGCTTTCACAAGTTCAGAAGTCAAAGAAGTTGACCAAAACATTCAGAATCAATAACAATTCAAAAAATATGAACTACAGAGATTTCTTACAGAAAGTCATCTATGTGATCATCAATCCTATCATCAAGGCGATGATCCGTTTGCACATCACCCCCAACATTGTTACCTTCATCGGTTTCATAGGCAATATCGTGGCAGCTGGTTTCTTCATTGAGGCAGCTCTCACACAGAGTCTGGAACTCTTGGGATGGGGAGGACTCATCATCCTTGCTGCAGGACTCTTCGACATGATGGACGGCCGTCTGGCACGAATGAGTGGAAAAAGCAGCCTTTTTGGAGCATTATGGGACTCGACACTCGACCGCTATAGCGAACTGGTAAGCCTCTTCGGCATCTGCCTTTACTTCTTGCGCATGCAAGACGAGATGGGCTTTTGGATGGGCATCGTCACCTTTGCAGCCATGATAGGCTCAGTAATGGTGAGCTACGTACGTGCCCGAGCCGAGGGACTGGACATCGAGTGCAAGGTTGGACTGATGCAACGCCCCGAACGAGTTGTAGTGACAGCTGTCACAGCCATGCTCACTGGTTGCATGGCAGATATATGGTGGCTTGCCGGCGGTATGATTCTCATAGCCGTACTCGCCAACATCACAGCTTTCTGGCGCATAGCACATTGCTACATCGTGATGAATAAAAAGGAGGCAGAATGACAAGTTTGTATCTCATCGCAGTCTTCGCCCTGCTCATAGCATGGCAGAAGACCCGCAAGTTTGCACTTTATTTCCTGCCATGGCTCATCTTTGCCGTGACATACGACTCCATGCGCTTCTACCCTAATTATATGGTAGGTAGCATCGATGTACGTGGACTTTACGAAGCCGAGAAGTCTCTTTTCGGCATAGCAGCACAGACTCCAACAGAGTTTCAGGCCATTGCCGACCATTCGCAGATGATGACTCCAGGCGAATACTTCAGTGTGCACCATGCAGCCCTGCCCGACCTTATGGCAGGATTCTTCTACCTCTGCTGGGTTCCTGTTCCAGTAGGCTTTGCGCTCTATCTGTTCTCGAAGAAAGAATATCGTTGGTTTGTGCGTTTCTCATGGACATTCCTTGCGGTCAACCTCATAGGCTTTGTAGGCTATTACATCCATCCAGCCTCACCACCCTGGTATGTGATGGAGTATGGGTTCTCCCCCATCTTGGGAACACCGGGCAATGTGGCAGGTCTGGCACGCTTTGACGAGTTGGTGGGCTATCCTGTCTTCCACTCCATCTATTGTCACAATGCCAATGTCTTTGCTGCCGTACCCAGTCTGCATGCAGCCTATATGTTGATTACCACCTTCTATGCAGCCAAGAGTCACCAGCATTGGTTTACCACTGCAGCCTTCGCCATCATCTGTATGGGCATTTGGTGGACAGCAGTCTACTCGGGTCATCACTACATCATCGATGTACTGCTTGGCATCATGACCGCAATCATTGGCATCCTGCTCATGGAGAAAGTAGTTTTCAAAAGATTCCTGAACAGGAATAGCCAAGAAGTACATTAACACCTCACGCGGGTTGAAGAAGCCACAGTTCAGGCAAGCACCTTTTTGAAACAGCGACGGCGTCGATGCTGTTCGCTCTCCAAATATTGCCACTGGTTTCTTACGCCCGTGTTCGACTCCATCTGCGGCATTGCCTCTGCCCACTTGAAACCATACTTATGATACTGCTCTATGAGATGGGAAAAAATGATGGCATTGGCACCCTTGACACGGTAGGCAGGCAACACACCGATGAGCAACAGATCTACAGTATCTGTCTTATGCCACTTGAGCACCTTCAGCAGATGCCACCATCCCCAAGGCAGAAGCTTGCCGTTGCGTGTCTTCTGCAAGGCTCTGGCAAAAGAGGGGAAGGAAACGCCAAAGCCTACCAACTTTCCACCCAGCTCATCTATCTCTTCCTGCGAAACACCCTGCTCGTCATCAGCTGCTGTCACACTTCGGTCAACCACGCCAACCACCAAATCGAGGTCAGCCATCTTGATGTACTGGTCTATCAACTGGTTGATTTGCTTCTCAGACAACTGCTGGAAGTCGTACAGGTTGGCATAAGTCTCGTTCAGTATCTCGAAGATGCGATGTCCCATACCTTTCTTCACCAACTGACTGCGGCTGAAGCGGTAAGGATGCAGGTTGTATCTTCGTTCTATCATCTGTGCCGTCTTGGCAAACTTCTCGGGTGTCACCTCAGGCACCTTGATGCGATATTCCATCCAGTCGTTATCTTTCTCGAATCCTCCCAAAGCCTCGATGTGCTGAGGATAATAAGGATAGTTGTAGATAACATAGGCTGTGGCAAGACGGTCGAAGCCTTCGATAAGCATTCCCTCACGATCCATATCGGTAAAACCAAGTGGTCCTACCATTTCTGTCATTCCATGTTCACGGCCATACTGCTCCACCGTCTCCAACAAAGCACGCGACACATCAGGGTCGTCAATGAAGTCGAACCATCCGAAGCGAACCTGCTTCTTCTGCCACTCCTCGTTGGCACGATGATTGATGATGGCAGCCACACGTCCCACCACCTTTCCTCCTCTCAAGGCCAGGTAATACTCCGCCTCACAGAACTCGAAGGAAGAGTTTCGTTCCTTCGACAAAGTGTTCTCCTCATCGAATCGGATGAATGGAACAGCATACTCATTATCTTTATAAAGATCGCAGTAAAAACCGATAAAAGCATCCATGTCTTTCTTACTGCTCACCTTCTTGATTTCTATCTGATTGCCTTGTAGCATTGTTTCTTTCATGCCGCAAAGTTACAAAGATATTTCAAAATATGCAAATTTTATGTTTGAAATGTGTTCTGAATAATTAACACTGATTTAGATACATTACACCACACAACCCTTGGCTTTGTCGGAAAAAAGCAGTACTTTTGCACGCATGAAAAGAGAGACCGACAATTACACATTCCTCACCCATGCCCCAGTACATAAAGTGATATTCACAATGGCTGTGCCTACCATTGTAAGCATGCTTTCTACAAGTATGTACAATCTTGCTGACACCTATTTTGTGAGCAGTATCAACACACAGAGTGTGGCTGCCGTGGGCATCTCCTTCTGTATGATGGCTGTCATACAGGCTGTAGGATTCTTCTTCGGACATGGATCTGGCAACTATATCTCACGACGCTTGGGAGCCAAGGACACTGACAGCGCACGCAAGATGGCTGCTACCGGAGTCGTGCTCAGTTTCATTTCAGGACTCTGCATCACCATCCTCGGACTGTCATTTCGTACACCACTCTCTCTGCTGCTCGGTTCCACCCCTACCATTCTTCCCTATACAGAACGCTACTTGGGCATTATCCTGCTCGGGGCTCCGATAATGACCATGTCGCTGACTCTTAACAACCAGATGCGCTTTCAGGGCAACACGATGTATGCCATGAAAGGTATTCTGTCGGGTGTGTTACTCAACCTTGTGTTGGCTCCAACACTCATCCTTTATTTCTGTTTGGGAATCACGGGAGCTGCCATTGCCACACTAATCAGTCAATGCTTCGGATGCCTCATGCTTCTTCTAATGACAACCAAGGGACAGAACATTCGTATCGAGCCACGGCTTTTCACACCTTCGAAGGCATTCCTGAAGGAGATCATAGCAGGAGGAACACCCTCGCTTTCGAGACAAGGATTAGGCAGTATTTCCACCTTGATGCTCAACGTGGCAGCAGGCTCATACGGAGACGCAGCCATCGCCGGCATGAGTATTGTCACCCGAATAGCCTTCTTCACCTATGCCATCGTCATCGGTTTGGGACAGGGATTCCAGCCACTTTGCGGATTCTGTTATGGTGCACGTCTCTACAGTCGTGTAAAAGAAGCCTTCACCTTCTGTATCAAGTGCGGCACGATCTTCCTTACCGTCTGCGCTGTAGCAGGATTTGTCTCTGCCGAATCCATCATCACTCTCTTCAGAGACGAGAACGAAGTGGTGAGTGTGGGAACAGCAGCCCTGCGCTGGCAGGTACTCAGCTTTCCACTCGTGGCCTTCATCGTATTGACCAATATGCTCACGCAGACCATTAGAAAGCCCATACGCGCCAACCTGGTAGCCGCCGCCAGAAGCGGTCTTTTCTTCATCCCACTCATCATCATCCTGCCCCATTGTTTCGGACTTCTTGGTGTCGAGATGTGTCAGGCATGTGCCGACATTTGCTCCTTTGCCCTGGCGGCTCCCATTGCCTGGAGTGCCTTCCGTGATATGAAGAAAGAACAGGCAGAAAAACAAAAAACACCACAAACTTTTGGGAAATAAGAAAAAAATCGTAACTTTGCAACGGATTTTTACTGACACAATTGAGAAATGAGCAAAGACAAGCTAACTCATCAGCTGACAGAAACCATCGAAGAGCTTTCATGCCCCAAGTCGCTGAAAGGTCTGTTTCATCAGCACAGGGACGGGAACCCGCTTCCTTCGGGCAAGGCGCTCGAAGAAATCATCAATTTATCCCGCTCCATCCTTTTCCCCGGATATTATGGTAACTCATCGGTCAACATATCCACTATCAAATACCACATCGGAGTGAGAGTGGAGAAACTCTACGAGAAACTGACAGAACAGATTCTCGCAGGCCTCTGCTTTGCCAACGACTGCGAAAGCGAGACCTCACAAGAACTGCTGCGACAGAGAGCCAAGGCCGGCGTCATAGCAGCCAAAGCCATCATGGAGTTTCCCCGACTCAGAAAGATTCTTGCCACCGACGTGGAGGCGGCCTACGAAGGCGACCCTGCTGCTGTAAGCCAGGGAGAAATCATCTCCTGCTATCCTGTGATCAAGGCCCTCACCAATTACCGTATAGCCCATGTACTCTTCGAACTTGGCGTGCCACTCATCCCCAGAATGATGACCGAGCTGGCACACTCTGAGACGGGTATCGACATTCATCCCGAAGCAACGATCGGCAAACATTTTACCATCGACCACGGAACGGGTGTGGTAATAGGCGCCACCTGTATCATTGGCAACAATGTGAAACTCTACCAGGGAGTAACCCTCGGGGCCAAGAGTTTCCCACTCGACAAGGACGGCAATCCTATCAAGGGCATTCCACGCCATCCTATCCTTGAGGATGACGTCATCGTGTACGCCAATGCCACCATCTTAGGACGAATCACCATTGGAAAGGGATGCGTCGTGGGAGCCAACGTATGGGTCACCAAGGATATGCAGCCAAAGACAAAGAAATACAAGAAAGAAAAAACAAGTTTATTAGACATAGAATTCAATAATGGAACAGGAATTTGAACTCATTGCCAAGACCTTCATGGGCTTAGAGCCCGTCTTGGCTGAGGAGCTCACCCAGTTGGGTGCCAACAATGTACAGATAGGTCGCCGTATGGTTTCCTTCACAGGCGACAAGGAAATGATGTATCGTGCCAACTTCCAGTTGCACACTGCCATCCGAGTACTCAAACCCATCAAGCACTTCAAGGCTCGCTCTGCCGAAGAAGTGTACGACGAGGTGCAGAAGATTAAATGGGACGACATTCTCGACGTGAAGAAGACATTCTCGGTCGACTCTGTGGTCTACTCGGAGGAGTTCCGCAACTCACGCTTCGTTACTTATAAGGTAAAGGATGCCATCGTGGACTGGTTCCGCGAGAAACTCGGCACACGACCTAATATCAGCGTTTCCAATCCAGACATCCGCCTCAACATTCACATTGCAGAAGACAAGGCTACCCTGAGTCTCGACTCAAGTGGTGAGAGTCTGCATCGTCGTGGCTACAGACAGGAGCAGGTGGAGGCACCTCTCAACGAGGTACTTGCTGCCGGTATGATTCTCATGACAGGCTGGAAGGGCGAGTGCGACCTCATCGACCCTATGTGTGGTTCTGGAACCATCGCCATCGAGGCTGCCCTCATTGCCCGCAACATCTCGCCAGGAGTATTCCGTAAAGAATTCGCCTTCGAGAAGTGGAACGACTTCGATCAGGAACTCTTCGACCGTATCTATAACGACGATTCACAGGAACGTGAGTTCGAGCACCACATCTATGGCTATGATATAGACATGAAGGCTGTCAACACAGCGGCTCTCAATGTGCGTGCAGCCGGTATGACCAAAGACATCACCATCGCACAGAAAGACTTCAAGGATTTCGAGCAGCCTGCCGAGAAGAGCATCATCGTGATGAATCCTCCTTACGGCGAGCGCATCTCTACCCCTAACCTCTTGGGCACATACAAGATGATTGGCGAACGCTTCAAGAAGGCCTTTGCCGGCAACGAGGCCTGGGTACTGAGCTATCGCGAGGAATGCTTTGAGCAGATCGGCTTGAAGCCAAGTATCAAGATTCCTGTATTCAATGGAAGCTTGGAGTGCGAGTTCCGTAAATATGTCATGTTTGACGGCAAGATGAAGGACTTCCGCTCCGAAGGCGGCATCGTGAAGACCGACAGCGAGAAGCGAGAGATGGCACAAAAGCACCGTTTCAAGAAGGAGCGCGAGTTCAAGAAGCGCATCACCGAGGAGACAGAGAACGAAGAAGACGATATTCGCTCATTCAAGTTCCATACCAACCGCTTTGCCGACTTCGAGAAAAACCGCGAGGACATCCGTCGTGGCAACAAGACACGTTCGGCAGGACGCCGCAACGACGACAACGATGACAGACGCTCTGGCAAGAGTTTCAAGGGAGGCGACCGCAACTTCAAGGGAGGCGACCGTGACTTCAAGCGTGGAGGAAAAGACTTCAAGCGTGGTGGCGACTTCAAAAGAGGTGGCAAGGACTTCAAGCGTGGAGGAAAACGTGGCTTCGATAACTTCGGCGATGAGGACTAAAAAGTAAAGAACAAACAAAGAATCATGAATTTTAGAAAATCTCTATACCAAGTTTCACTGGTTATTATAATGGCTATATCTGCAGTCAACACACAGGCACAGGGCGTAGTTCCTGCACAGAAGGGCGATAAGACATTTACACTCGAAGACCTAAACTTCGGCGGCAACAATTATCGCAATATGGTGGCAAAGAACCGCTGGTGCACCTGGTGGGGCGACCAGCTTGTACGTCAGGATGTAGATGCATGCTATCTGGTCAACAAAACCAATGGCAAGGAAACTAAGCTCTTCGGCATCAACGACATCAACCAGTGGATTGCTCCTACCAAGGACGTAAAGGTAAGGGCTCTTTACAATGCCAGGTTCCCCTTTGCTGGCAAGAGCATCGTTATGGTAAGCAACGGCAGCAAGACCTATACCGTCGACTTCAGGAAGCACCGTCTGATCAGCGAGTTGGAGTTTCAAGAGGGCGAAGATCTCCTCGAAGCCAACACTCAGCAGAACGCCTTCGCTTACCTGAAAGGCAGCAACCTGTATGTACGTACCTTCAATGCGGCACCCGAGAACGCGATGACCAAGGAGAAGAAATCGCACGATTTCCAACTCTCTGCTGATGGAAGCCGCGAGATCGTATACGGGCAAAGCGTTCACCGCGATGAGTTCGGCATATCGAAAGGCACCTTCTGGAGTCCCAATGGTGAAAGACTGGCTTTCTATCGCATGGACCAAAGCATGGTGACCGATTATCCTCAGGTCAACATACCTGAGATAGGCTTCGATCATCCCGAGACACAGAGTTGCATCGCTACTCCCGCTCCCGACAAATATCCTATGGCTGGCGAGACCTCTCATCAGGTCACCGTGGGTGTGTTCGACTGTCTTACAGGAAAGACCATCTATCTGAAGGCTGGCGACCCTACCGACCGTTACTTCACCAACATAGCATGGAGCCCCGACAGCAAGACCGTCTATATGTTCGAGGTCAACCGCGACCAAAACGACAGCCGCCTTACTGCCTATGATGCAGAAACCGGCGAGAAGACTGGCGAGCTCTATCGCGAGACCGATGAGAAATATGTAGAGCCACTCCATCCTATCATGTTCCTGCCTTGGGACAGCAACCGTTTCATCATGCAGAGCCGCAAGGATGGCTACAATCATCTTTATCTCTGCACATTGGGCAAGCATGGCAGTCGCATGGCAAGCAACACCGAGTCGCTCGACATCCGTCAGCTGACTTCTGGCAAGTGGGAAGTGATGGAAGTGCTCGGTTTCAACAGAAAGCGCAAGAGCATCATCATAGCCAGCAACGAGTGCTCACCTATTCAGAGAAACATCTTCTTGGTAGACACCCAGACTGGCAAGCGCACCATGATGGACGACTGTGGCAAGGGATGGCACAATGCCACCCTGAGCGAGAGCGGTCAGTTTGTCTATGACAACTACTCTACTCCTGATGTGCCTCGCAAGATAGCCATCGTGAATACAGAGAACGGCAAGCGCACAGCATACTTCACAGCCGAAAACCCATGGAAGGGCTACAATGTACCGGAATACAGCTGCGGCACTGTCAAGGCGGCCGATGGCGAGACCGATCTCTACTGGCGCATGGTGAAACCCACCAACTTCGACCCTGCCAAGAAATATCCCACCATTATATATGTATACGGTGGACCTCATGCCCACAACGTAGACGCCCGCTGGAACTACAGCAGCCGTGGTTGGGAAACCTACATGGCAGAGAAGGGCTATCTGCTCTTCATCCTCGACAACCGTGGAAGCGAGAACCGTGGCAAGGCTTTCGAACAGGCCACCTTCCGTCAACTCGGACAGATAGAGATGCAGGACCAGATGAAGGGTGTGGAATATCTCAAGACCCTTCCCTATGTGGATGCTGACAGAATAGGCGTTCACGGATGGAGTTTCGGAGGATTCATGACCATATCGCTGATGACCAACTATCCTGAGGTCTTCAAGGTAGGTGTGGCAGGAGGACCTGTTATCGACTGGCACTGGTATGAGGTGATGTATGGCGAACGCTATATGGACACACCACAGACCAACCCTGAAGGCTACAAGAAAACCTCCTTGCTCTACCAGGCCAAGAACCTCAAGGGCAAGTTGCAGATCATACAGGGCTTGAACGATGTGACAGTAGTGCCACAGCATTGCCTCACCTTCCTCAAGGCATGCATTGCAGCCGGCACACAGCCCGACTTCTTTGTCTACCCTGGCGAGCCTCACAATATGCGAGGACATCAGAGCACGCATCTGCACGAGCGCATCAGCCAGTATTTCTTCGATTATTTGAAATAACAAACAATAACTTACAGCAAATGAAAATTTTATTGTTAGGAGGCGGTGGCCGTGAGCACGCCTTAGCATGGAAAATCGCTCAGAGCGAGAAAGTGGAGAAACTCTTTATCGCACCAGGCAATGCCGGTACGATGAATGTCGGTGAGAACGTAGACATCAAGGCCGACGACTTCGAGGCACTTAAGAATTTCGCCGCAGAAAAGGGTGTCGACATGGTGATAGTAGGTCCTGAAGACCCATTGGTAAAGGGTGTGTACGATGATTTCAAGGCTGACCCACGTACCAAGAACATCCCTGTCATCGGTCCATCAAAGGCTGGTGCCGTGCTTGAGGGAAGCAAGGATTTCGCCAAGCAGTTCATGAAGCGCCACAACATCCCTACAGCCAAATACGAGACCTTCGACGGCACCACCGTCGAGGAAGGCTTGAAATTTCTCGAGACCCTGAAGGCTCCTTACGTACTGAAGGCTGACGGACTCTGTGCCGGCAAGGGTGTCCTCATCCTTCCTACACTCGAGGAGGCCAAGAAAGAGTTCCGTGAGATGCTCGGCGGTATGTTCGGCAACGCCTCTGCCCGTGTGGTCATCGAGGAGTTCCTCAGCGGCATCGAGTGCTCGGTATTTGTACTTACCGACGGCAAGAACTACAAGATCCTGCCCGAAGCCAAAGACTACAAGCGTATCGGTGAGCACGACACAGGCCTCAACACAGGTGGTATGGGAAGCGTCACACCTGTACCTTTTGCCACCAAGGAGTGGATGCAGAAGGTTGACGAGCGTATCATCCGTCCTACCGTAGAGGGTCTTGCCGAGGAGAACATCGACTACAAGGGTTTCATCTTCTTCGGTCTGATCAATGTAGAGGGCGAACCCATGGTCATCGAGTACAACTGCCGTATGGGCGATCCAGAGACCGAGAGTGTGATGCTCCGTCTGAAGAGCGACATCGTAGACCTCTTCGAAGGCGTGGCTGAAGGCAATCTCGACGAGCGCAGCATCGAGTTCGACGAGCGTGCGGCAGTCTGCGTGATGCTCGTCAGCGGCGGTTATCCTGAGGCTTACAAGAAGGGTTACCCCATCGAGGGCATCGACCAGGTAGAAGGCTCCGTTGTGTTCCATTCCGGTACTGCTCTCAAAGACGGTCAGGTAGTAACCAATGGCGGACGTGTCATCTGCGTGAGCAGCTATGGCAAGGACAAAGAAGAGGCACTGAAGAAGAGCTTCGCCGAGGCTCAGAAGATTCAGTTCACCGACAAATACTTCCGTTCCGACATCGGACAGGACCTGTAGTTTTTTAATGTAAAAGAATTAAGGAGTTAAGGAGTTAAAGGAGTTAAGACAATAGTCATGAGGGAATATTCAATGCTTAATTATAAGTCCACTAAAGCATTTGTCTTAACTCCTTTAACTCCTTTAACTCCTAAAAATTCTCCCCCAATATCAAACATTAAACCAAATAGATGTTAAGACATAAGACCTTTCAGAACAAGATAGCGGTAAGCCGCTTCTCGTTACCAGTAACAGCAACCCTTATCGCCATGATATGGGTTGCTGTAGGTTTAGTACAGGGTGACATCTGGACTGAGCTGGCGTTTGCACTCGCCTCTACCCTTCTCATGGTAGAGCTCAACAACCGCAATGCCCTGATGCGTACCTACAGCCGCATGGTGTCGTGCAGTTTCCTGACCCTCCTGTCGGTCACCTCACTCCCCGAGCCGTCGCTCCATGCCAACGTGGTGACCCTCTGTTTCATTGCCTTCACCCTACTCATCTGGAACGGCTATCAGGACCGGCAATCCACGGGCCGCACCTTCTATGCCTTCGCCTGTTTGGGCATAGCCTCGATGGAGTTTGTACAGATACTCTATTATCTGCCCATACTGTGGGCGATGATGATGTTCTTCACCAACTCCTTCAGTCTCCGCAACTTTGCAGCCTCCATCCTGGGAGTCATCATCCCCTACTGGTTTGCGGCCGGATTCTTTGTCTATACCAACAATATCGACTACCTCATCGCTCATTTTGCCAGTTTCATCGACTTCCACACGCTGTTCGACTATTCCATGATAACCGTGCATCAGTTGGTGAACCTCAGCTTCATCACCCTGCTGGCGGTCATCGGAGCAGTACACTTCCTGCGCACCAGCTACGCCGACAAGATTCGCACCCGCATGATCTACGAGTCGTTCATCATGCTCGACATCGTCAGCTTCCTCTTCCTCGTACTCCAGCCTCAGCATGAATACGAGCTCGAGGGCATCATGATAGTCTGTACAGCACCCCTCTTCGCCCATTTCATTACCTTCACCAAGGGTAAGTTGTGCAACATCACCTTCATCACCATCCTTGTGATGGCTGTACTGCTACTGTTGTACAACCTCCTGTTTTCCCCCGTCATGCTGTTATGATAGCCTGGCTTATTTCATTCCTGGTAGAATGGGGCTACTGGGGCATGCTCGTGGCAGCATTCCTTGCCGGCAGTTTCTTCCCCTTCAGCAGCGAGGCGGTCATGGCAGGACTGCAGGCTGCAGGTCTTGACCCCGTCCCACTCATCATATATGGAAGCATCGGCAATGTCCTGGGCTCAATGTTCAACTATGGTGTGGGACGTTTGGGCAAGATGGAATGGATAGAGCAATACCTACACGTGAAGAAAGAGAGTCTCGACAAGGCAGAGCGCTTCATGGCTGGACGAGGTGCCTGGATGGGATTCTTCGCTTTTCTGCCCCTGTTGGGTAGTGCCATCACCATCGTATTGGGATTGACAAGAGCCAACATTCCTATTTCCATCCTCAGCATCACCATCGGCAAGGTGCTTAGATACATATTGTTAGTCTATGGATTGAGTTTTATTTTTTAAAGCATGAAGAGATTTATATACCTTATTATAATATGCACTCTGTTGGTGGGCTGCAAGGGCAATCAACAGAAGACTGCCCTCGCCGAGAGCGATGGCAAGCCAATGGTAACCGTCACCATACCTCCCTACCAGTATTTCGTCGATAAGATTGCCAAAGACAAGGTGGATGTCAACGTGATGGTTCCTGCCGGCGGCAATCCCGAGACTTACGAACCCACTGCCCAGCAGATGGTGGAACTATCTAAGAGTGCCCTCTATCTCAAGGTAGGAAACATCGGTTTCGAGCAGACCTGGATGCAGAAGCTTCACGACAATGCTCCTCACATGAAGGTGGTCGATACCTCCGTGGGCATCTCACCTGCCAAGACACCCGGCGGCAATATCGACCCACATGTATGGATGAGTTGCAGCAACGCCCGAATTATCTCCGCCAACATCCTCAAGGCGCTCTGCAGTCTCGAACCCAAGCACAAGGCTTTCTTTGAGAAGAACTATCAGTCGCTGCTCCGCATCATCGACCGGAGAGACAGCACCATCAGAATGAGCTTCCAGAAGAACCCTGAGATGGTACGCAAGTTTGTGATTTACCACCCCATCCTCACCTACTTCGCCCGTGATTACAAGTTGGAACAGCTCGCCATCGAGGAGGAAGGCAGGGAACCGAGTGTCGCCCAACTCAAGAGCCTCATCGAGAGAGCCAAGAAAGAGAAGATAAAATACTGCCTCATACAGACAGAGTTTGCCAACCGCAACACGTCGGTATTCATCAAGGAGACCCACACCCATGCGATGGAGATCAACCCCTTGCAAGGCGAATGGAACATGGCGATGCAAGAAGCATCATTGGCAATACAAGGCAAGCAACTGATTGTGGCTGACAAATAAGAGTCGCCTCAAGACTATAAACACAGAACAACATGAATCCAATCATAAAAATCGAGCACCTCGCAGCAGGCTACGAAGGCAAGGAAGTACTCCACGACGTCAACCTCACCATCTATCAGGACGACTATTTAGGTATTATCGGACCCAATGGCGGCGGAAAGACAACCCTCATGCGTATTATTCTCGGACTGATGAACCCCACCGAGGGAAACATCAGCTACTATAAGGACGGCAAGCCGGTGAAGGAAATCACCATGGGATACCTGCCACAATACAACGACCTCGACAAGCAGTTTCCCATCTCTGTATACGAAGTGGTGCTCTCCGGACTCAACAAGTCGAAGAGTCTCTTGGCTCGTTTCAGCAAAGAGCATCACCAGCTCGTAGCCGATACCTTGGATCGTATGCAGCTGTCCGACTTGAAAGACCGCCACATCGGAGCCTTGAGCGGAGGACAACTTCAGCGTGTTCTCTTGGCACGCGCCATCGTGTCAAAACCCGATGTGGTGATACTCGACGAACCCAACACTTACATCGACCGTCGATTCCAGAAACAGATGTACGAGATGCTGGAGCAAATCAACAAGGAATGCGCCATCATCATCGTAAGCCACGACATTGCCGAAGTGCTGCACAATGTGAAGCACATCGCCTGCGTGAACCACCATCTGCACTATCACGATACTGCCGACATGCCGAAGGAAAAACTCGAGGAACATTTCCTCAAAGTATAAACTTTCAAGAGCTTTAAAGGATATTACCCTGTTCAGTTTGTAACTACTCAACACTCATATAGTCGTGAGTTGTTACTTCAATACTATACAAATTATTTCTGTTAGTTATGATTTGTTCATTCTCTTGCAGCAGGGCAAACGCATTAAACTTTTTACCTTTTAACACATAGATACCAAAGTTGTAT